>WNEY01000395.1_pt1 | contig 26897 bp, 26 predicted proteins | sample 5400531 | NCBI WGS metagenome assembly WNEY01 (sample SAMN13153338, study PRJNA577476) | soil metagenome | isolation source: 200 cm saprolite under Douglas fir tree site 1 | place: USA:California | collected 2015-04-18
GTGCTGATGCCCGGCTCGGGCGACTCGGTGCAGGCGCTGAAGGCGGGCATCATGGAGATCCCGGACGTGATCGCCGTCAACAAGATGGATCATCCGGCGGCGAAGACGATGTTGAACGAGGTGCGCTCGATCCTCTCGCTCGACCGCGATCGTTCCTGGAAGCCGCCGATCGTGCTCACGGACGCCACGCGCGGCGAGAACGTGCCCGAGCTCTGGGCGAAGATCGAGGAGCACCGCGCGCACCTCGAGTCGGAGGGTCGGCTCGAGGAGCGGCGGCGGAAGAATCTCGCGGGTGAGGTGTTCGCGGTCGCGACCGGGCGGGCGAAGGCGTATCTCGAGCAGGCGGTGGCGGACGATCCCGAGCTGCGGCGGCTGCTCGACGAGGTGCAGCGCCGAGAGCTCGATCCACTGACCGCTGTGAAGGAGATCATGGAAAAGGTGTTCCGCATTGGCGATTCAACGGACGGCACCAACACTCGCTGACATCCAGGAGGCGCGTGAGCGCATCCTGCTGATTGCGGTGGAGACGCCGATCTACCCGTCGGAGACGTTCTCGCGCCGCTGCGGCCGCGAGGTGCGGCTGAAGGCGGAGAACCTGCAACGGACCGGTGCGTTCAAGATCCGCGGCGCCGTCAACAAGCTCGCGACACTCTCGCCGGAGGAACGCTCGGCGGGCGTCGTCGCAGCGAGCGCGGGCAATCACGGCCAGGCCGTTGCCTGGGCCGCGCGCGAGCTGGGCGTCCGCGCGCGCATCTACGTCCCGCTCGACGCGCCGATGGCGAAGGTCGAGGCCTGCAGGAACTACGGCGCCGAAACGGAGCTGAGCGGCGCGTACTTCGAGGAGGCGCTCGCAGCGGCTCTCGCAGACGTCGAGGAAACGGGCGCCACGTTCATCCATCCCTACGAGGACACCATGGTGATCGCGGGGCAGGGGACGATCGGGCTCGAGCTCGCCGAGCAGGCACCGGACGCAGGCACGGTGCTGATTCCCGTCGGCGGCGGGGGGCTTGCCGTCGGAATCGCGGTCGCGCTTCGTGCCCTGCGGCCCGAGGTGCGTCTCGTCGGCGTGCAGGCCGGCCTCGACGGCTACACGATCGCCGACGGGATCGCGGTGAAGGTTCCGAGTGAGTTCACGATGCCGCTGCTCGAGGAACTGCTCGACGACATCGTCGCCGTTACGGACGAGGAGATCAGCGAGGCGATCGTCCTGCTCCTCGAGCGCGCGAAGCTCGTCGTCGAAGGTGCGGGGGCCGTCGGAGTGGCGGCGTTGCTCGCAGGAAGGGCCGGCGGCTCGGGTCCTGCGATTTCCGTTCTTTCGGGAGGCAACATCGACCCGACGATGCTGATCTCCGTCATGCGGCACGGATTGACGGTGGGGGGCCGCTATCTCGTCGTGCGCACGCAGCTTGCGGATCGCCCCGGGGAGCTGATCAAGCTCTTGTCTCTCGTCGCCGAGGAGCGCGGCAACGTGATCTCGGTGGAGCACCACCGCGAGGGCATGGACATTCCGGTGTCGGAGACGGAGGTCGAGCTCACCCTCGTGACGCGCGACGAGCAGCACTGCCGTCGCCTGCTTGCCGCGATGGCAGAGCGCGGTTACGCGGTCGAGCGGCTCAGCCCGAGCCGCAGCGCCTGAACGAGACCGTTCCGCCCGGCCAGTCGTTCACGCCGCCGTGCAGGACCGGGCGCGCCTCGACTCCCGCCGCCGCCAGGACGCTTGCCGCGATGCTGGCGCGCATGCCGGACTCGCAGATCGTGACGACCGGCTTCCCCGTGTCGACGCCTTCCGGGAACTCGCGGAGCAGCCGGTAGGGGATGTGCAGAGAGCCGGGGATGTATCCCTCGTCGCGCTCGGACTTCTCCCGCACGTCGAGCACCTGCACCGCGCCCTCTTTCAAGAGGCGCTCCAGCTCGTCGATCTCCACCGGCTCGAGGCGGTCGGTCATCTCGGCTTCCGTCACGAAGCCGGCGAGCTCGAGGAACCCGACCGTCTGCAAGCCACGCGCGGCACGCTCCGCTTCTGCTTCGTCTGAGGCGTGGATCACGATCCGTTCGTCCGGGTCGATGATGAATCCCGCCCGTGTCGCAAACGAGGTTCCCGAAACAGGCACGTTGAACGCGCCGTGAACGTGTCCCGCCGCGTGCGCGTCCGCAGTCCGAACGTCGAGGATGGTCGCGCTGCCCGGTGCATGCAGTCGGTCGAGGGCCGCGGGCGCTCCCACGAACGGGCCCTTGTTGAGCGCGACGACCCGGGCGGTCGTCGGCGGTCGCGGCGTGGAGACCGCGGCGGAGGCGTTGGTGAACGCCTGCACGTCGCCGAACGCGAGCGCCGCGTTGGTGCGCTTCTCGTCGGCGATCGTGGAGGAGTGGGCGGGGCTCATCGACGCGCCGCACAGCGATCCGGCCACGTGCCCGGGATAGACCTCGTACGCGCCCGGGAGCCGCGTCAGCCGCTGCAGAGAATAGAAGAGACCCTCCGCGCCCTCCCGTGCCTCGATGGCGAGGTCGGGGCGCGCGGCGTCGCCGACGAAGAGCGAGTCCCCGGTCAGGACGAGCCGCTCGTCGACGACGAATGCGCAGTGCTCCGGCCGGTGACCGGGTGTGTGGATGACCCGTACGGGCACCGAGCCGGCCTGGAGCGTCTGCCCGTCCTCGAGCGGATCGAACGGGAAACCCGGCTCGGCAAGCGGATGCACCGAGACCGGGACGCCGTGCTCGAGTCCGAATCTGCCGTGCCCCGAGATGTGGTCGGCGTGAGTGTGGGTCTCGAGGATCCGGACGATCTGTACGTCCTCATCGGCGGCCGCCTCCACGTACTGCTCGATCGCGTACGCCGGGTCGACGACGAAAGCCTCGCCGCTGGTGGGGTCGCCGATCAGGTAGGAGGCACAGCCGAGATCGTCGTCGACGAACTGGCGGAACAGCACGGGAAGGAAGCTAACACCGCGTCCCGCTAGCTTTCTTGAAGCTTTGGTCGTCCGGGCTCTTTCCGCCGCCGCCCTCTGCGCTCTCGTCCTCCCGGGCTTGGCACAGGCGCATGCGAGCCTTGTCCGCAGCGAGCCCGCGAACGGCGCGGTGGTGGCGACCGCGCCCTCGGCCGTCCGCCTCTTCTTCGACGACGTCGTCAGGGCCCAGTCGGGGATGAAGGCGATTCGCAACGGCGACGGTTCCGTGCTCGCGGGGAAGCCGCGGGTCGCCGGCGGCCGCGTGCTCGTGGTGCCCCTCCGGGCCGGGCTTGGCGACGGCGACTACACGGTGCTCTGGCGCGTCCTCACGGACGACGGGCACACGGTCGCGGGGGTCACGGCGTTCGGGGTGGGGAAAGGGCGTGCGCCGCCGACCGCAGCCCTGTCGGTGGACAACGGGCCCGGCGTCCAGGATGTCGTCTCGCGTTGGCTCTTCTTTGCGGGGCTCCTGACCGCGGTGGGCGCGGCTTTCTTCCGGCTCGTGGTGGGGCCTGTGTCGGCGCGTTTGTTCCTGGGCGCCTTTCTGCTCGTCTTCGTCGGCGCGTCGGGGGCGATCCACGACGTGTCGATCTCGACACGGTTCGGTGCGGTGATGGCCACCGTCTCGGTCATCGCGGGTGTCGGTGCGCTGCTGGCCGCGCTCGCGCCGGTCTACCCGCGGCTCGAGGTCCTTCCAGCGGCGGCCGCGCTCGTCCTCCTGCCTGCGCCCTCGCTCGCCGGCCATGCGCTCGACAGGGGGCGCCCGCGGATCGAGGTGCTCGTCGACCTCCTGCATGTCGCGGCCGCTTCCGTCTGGCTGGGCGGGCTCGTGGGGCTCGCCCTGGCTCTGCGGGCCGAGGGAGACCGGACCCGGGTCCTGCGCCGCTTCTCGAACCTCGCCCTGGTATCGGTGCTCCTGCTCTCGGCGACGGGAGTGATCCGCGCACTCTCGGAGCTTCGGTCGGTGAGCCAGATTTGGTCGACCGGATATGGGCGCGCGCTGATGGTGAAGACGGGGCTTCTGGCGTTGCTCGTCATGATTGGGTGGATCAACCGCTACCGGCTCATCCCTCGCTCGTCGCTGCACGGGCTACGGAGGAATGTCGCCGCCGAGCTCGCGCTCTTTGCGGGGCTCGTCGCCGCAGTGGCGTTGCTCACCGATCTCCGTCCGGGTCGTGATCGCGTCGCCTCCGCAGCGGTGGCCACGGCGAATGGGTCCTCGCCGCTGCCGGCGAAGGGAATGGTGGTCTTGGCGCGCGAGGACGGCGAGCTGGCGGTCGCGGTCGCTCTCCGGCCGCCGGACGCAGAGGTCGTCGTGCTCGGCCCCGATGGCCAAAGCATCAACGGGCTCTCGGTGGAGATCGGCGGCGCTCGAGCCCGCTCCTGCGGTCCCGGCTGCTACGGGTCGTTCGTCTCGCCCGGTCGGATTATGGACGTATCGGTCAACGGGAAAATCCTCGCGTTTCCCGTACCCGCGAACCCCCGACCTGCGGGCGCGCTCGTCGCGGGCGCAACGAGTGCCTTCCGCCGCCTGCGCAGCGTGAGCTACCTGGAGCGTTTGGCGTCGAGCTCCAGAGACAGCGTCGTCGCCGACTTCACACTGGAGCGCCCGAACCGGCTCGAATACCGGATCCGCGGCGGGGCCTCCGGAATCATCATCGGCTCGCGCCGCTGGGACCGCGCGCGCGGCGGCAAATGGCAGCCGTCCGCGCAGGAAACGACGCCGCAGCCGGAGCCGATCTGGGCCGGCCACGTCACGAACGCGTTTCTCCTGAAGACGACTGCGTCGGCTTACGTCGTCTCGTTCCTGAAGCCAACGGGCCCCGCGTGGTTCACGGTCCGCCTCGACCGCCGCACGCTGTTACCGCGCGGGCTGTCGATGACCGCCCCGGCGCACTTCATGACGCATCGGTACATGCGATTCAACGCGCCGCCGACGATCAGGCCGCCCAGGTCCTAACGCGCCACGTCCCGGTGTCGGACACTCGGACGTGTCTGTGACGCAGGTGCAACGAGAATGTCACGGTGCCCGATGGAATGGCCGATCGACCGACCGCGCGACAGGTCCTCATGAGCCACGGCTCGGTGTCGGACACCGTGCCGTAGGTGTAACACGGGGCCCGCGGCTTACAAGCCGAGGTGGCGGGCGATGACCATCCGCTGCTGGCTTTGCACGCCCGTGCCAGACTGAAGTCTGGCACGGGATTTCGTTGCCACTGAAGTCCAGCTAAAGACCCAAGTGTCGTGCAATCACCATCCGCTGGACTTCATTGGTGCCCTCGCCGATCTCCAGGATCTTCTGGTCGCGGTAGAGCCGTGAGATGGCGTACTCGTCCATGTAGCCGTAACCGCCGTGGATCTGGAGGGCCCAGTTGACGGCGCGGTTGGACAGCTCGCCGGTGAAGAGCTTCGCCTGCGCGGCGGCAAGGCCGAAGTCGCGCCCCTGGTCCTTCAGCCACGCGGCCTTGTAGACCATCGTCCGGCCGGCCTCGATCTCCGTGGCCATGTCCGCCAGCTTGAACTGGACGGCCTGGAACCTGGCGATCGGCTGTCCGAACTGCTTGCGCTCCTGCGCGTACGCATGCGCGAGGTCGTAGGCGCCCTGCGCGAGCCCGACGCCCATCGCTGCCACCGAGATGCGGCCGCCGTCCAGGATCTCCAGGAATTGCTGGAAGCCCTTGCCGCGCGGCCCGAGCAGGTTCCCCTCCGGCACCGCGCAGTCCTTGAACGAGAGCTCACGCGTATCCGACGCGCGCCAGCCGAGCTTCTTCATCGGCCTGGAGATCTCGTAGCCCGGCGTGCCGTTCGGAACGACGATGTTGGAGATCTCGTCCTCACCTGTGCGCGCGGTGATCGTCACGCATGCCGTGATGTCGGTCCCCGCGTTCGTGATGAAGATCTTCGAGCCGTTGATCACCCACCGGCCGTCGCGCAGCTCGGCGCGCGTGCGTGCGGCGCCCGCATCCGAGCCCGCGTCAGGCTCCGTCAGACCGAATGCCGCGAGCTTCTTCCCGGACGCAAGATCCGGAAGCCATTCCCGCCTCTGCTCCTCCGTTCCGAAGGAGAAGAGCGGCAGCGTTCCGAGTGAGTGGTGCGCTGCCATGGTGATCGCGACGGATGAGTCGACGCGCGTGAGTTCCTCGACCGCGATCGCGTACGAGACCGTGTCCGCGCCTGCGCCGCCGTACTCCTCCGGGATCGTCATGCCCATCAACCCGAGCTCGCCGAGCTCGGCCACGAGGTCGTAAGGGAAGCGGCTCTCGCGGTCGAGCTCTTCGGCGACCGGCGCGACACGCTCCCGCGCGAACTCGCGCACGGTCGAGCGCACGAGCTCGTGCTCGGGGTCGAGGTCGAAGTTCAACTGCTGAGACGCTGAGCGAGCTCCACGATCAGGCGGACCCCGTAGCCGGTCCCGCCGCGCTGCGTCAGGTAGTCGCCGCGAGAGCGCTCGAGGAAGCCGGGACCCGCCATGTCCACGTGCGCCCACGGCCCCTCCCCGGCGAACTCGCGCAGGAACTCCGCGGCCAGGACCGGCGAGCCCTGGCCGAGCTCGGAGGCGTTCTTCAGGTCCGCGTACGCCGAGTCGACATAACGCCGGTACCGACGGTGCAGCGGGAACGGCCACGCGTGATCACCGCTGGTCTGCGCGGCGCCGAGGATCTCCTGCAGCCATTCCTCTTCGTTGGCGAAGACACCCGCGTACAGGTCGCCGAGTGCGAGCTCCATTGCCCCCGTGAGCGTGGCAAGGTCGAGGAGGTGCGTCGCGCCCTCGCGACGCGCGTACCACATCGCGTCGGCGAGCACGAGCCGGCCTTCGGCATCCGTGTTCGTGATCTCGATCGTCTTGCCGTTTGCGGCGCGCAGGATGTCGCCGGGCCGGAACGAGGTGCCGCTGACGAGATTCTCCGCCGCGGAGACGACCGTCAGGATCCGCACGGGCAGCCCCAGCTCAGCGACGGCGGCCGTGGCAGCGATCACGGCCGCTCCCCCGGCCATGTCGCCTTTCATGTCGTACATCTTCAGCGCCGGCTTCAGCGAGATCCCGCCCGCGTCGAACGTGATCGCCTTGCCGACGAGGCCGAGCACGAGATCGCCGCGCCTGGCCTGGGGCGGGTCGTAGCGGAGCACGATCAGACGCGGCCCGTTGGCACTCGCACGCCCAACGGCGGAGAGCGCGCCCATGCCGAGCTCGTCGATCTGCCTCGGGTCGAGAGCGTCGACGCGGAGGTTCCCGCCGGCGAGCTCCGCCGCGCGTGCGGCGAGCGCCTCGGGCGTCAGCTCGTTCGGGGGCGAGTTGGCCAGGTCGCGCGCCCAGTTGACCCACTTGCCGACCCGTGCGGCTCGCATTGCGGTCTCCGCGAGCTCGTTGCCGTCGTCGGCGCAGAGGACGATCTTCTCGATCCGCTTCGTCGGTTTGTCCTCGGTCTTCCAGCGTGCGGGGTTGTACGAGCCAAGGATCGTTCCCTCGACGATGGCGCGGGCCTGCTCCTCGAACGTGAGCGGCAGAGACTCGTCGAGCATCCATGCCACCGTGCCGCCGACGTCGGCGACCCGGCGCGCGACGGCCGAGGCCGCGGTGCGCAGGGCATCGGCGTCGACCTCGTCGAGTTTTCCGACTCCCGCTGCAACCACGCGGCGCGCGTTGAGCTCGCCGTCCGTATGGAGGAGGACGGTCTTGCCCAGCTCTCCTTTCAGCTCGCCGTCCTCCGCGAGGCGCCGCAGGCGGCCTCTGAGCCGCTCGTCGAGTACCCGCGCGCCGTTCGAGAGGGGGTCTGGCTCGCCTTCGGGGACGGGAACCGCGAGAGCATCGGGCTCGATCTGGCCCGGCAACTTGATCTCGACTGCGACCTCGTCCATCGGGCCGCGATGCTATCCGAGGAGGGTTTTACGGTGCCTTTACGAAATCACACTAACTCGGCTCAACTTTGTTCGTCGCATGCCGATGATGAAACCCGAGATGAGCGCAACGGTCCTGCGGCCCGCCGTTCCTTCCCGCTTCCGGCGTGGGCTTTCCCGCCCAACCGTCGAGACTCTCCTGGAGCAGATCTCCGGCATCACCGCCGAGAGGCAGCAGCTTCGTGAGCAGGGCGTGGATCCCGTCCGGCTCGAGCGCAACCGCGTCAAGCTCGCGCGCAAGCAGTGGGAGCTCTCGTACGCGCTGATCGAGCGGTACCTCCCCACAGCGCAGTCACAGGCCGCCTAGGTCCCGAACGGCCGTCCGGGCGAAGCCCGTACGGCCTCTATGCGGCGCCGCCGAGTCGGCGCCTTAGCCTCGATAGCCTGCGGCCGTGCGGGCCGAGATCGATCGCCGGGCGATGGCGCTGCTCTCAAGCGGCCACCTCGCGACCGACTTCGCCAACGGGGCCTTGCCCGCGCTGCTCCCGTTCCTGAAGGAACGGTTCTCGCTTTCGTACACGGCCGTCGGTGCCGTGGTGCTCGCGTCGCAGGCGTCGTCGTCCTTGATCCAGCCGCTCTTCGGGCTCTGGTCGGACCGGCGCGGGGCAATGTGGCTGCTCCCGGCCGGCGTCGCGCTCGCGGGAATCGGGATCGCGCTCGCCGCCGATGCGCCCAGTTATTGGCTCGTCATTCTGCTGGTCCTGGTCTCCGGCGTGGGCGTCGCCGCGTTCCATCCGGAGGGCTCGAAATTCGCGGGCTTCGTCAGCGGAAAGAAGCGCGCAAGCGGGATGGCGTGGTTCTCGGTCGGCGGCAATCTCGGCTACGCGCTCGGGCCGATCGCGACGACCGCTCTCATCGCCTCTCTCGGCCTGCGCGGCGGCCTCGTGGTTGCCGCGCCGTGTCTCGTGGTCGCCGCGGCAATCGTCGCCGGGAGTCCATATCTACGTGCCTTCATGCCGGAGCCGAGCGCGGGGCGGGCGCGTGCCGGGGAGGACGACCCGGGCGCGATGAAGCTGCTCCTGGGAGTGATCGCGCTTCGCAGCGTCGCCTGGTTCGGGCTGATCACGTTCGTCCCGCTCTGGGAGGTCTCGCTCGGCCACTCGAAGTCGCACGGCAACCACCTGCTCGCCGTGATGCTGTTCGCGGGAGGCATGGGGACGCTCCTGCTCGGGCCCATCGCCGATCGCGTCGGCCGGCGCCCGGTGCTGCTCGGAAGCGTCGTTGCGACCGGCCCGCTCATGCTCGTGTTCGTGCTCGCCGGGGGAATTCCGGGCGCCGTGGCGCTCGCACTGATCGGCGCCTGCGTGGTCGGCACGTTCGGCGTGACGATGGTGATGGGCCAGGAGTACATGCCGCGTCACGTCGGCACGGCCTCCGGCCTCGTGATCGGGCTCTCGGTCGGGCTCGGCGGTGTGGCCGCGGTCGGCCTCGGTCGCCTGGCGGACGCGACGAGCCTGCGCACCGCGCTCTTCGTCGCCGCGGTGGCGCCGATGCTCGCGGTCGCGCTCGCCGTCATGCTCCCGTCTGCACGTGCTCGCCGACAGCTTGAACCTGCTGAGATAGGGTTGGTGCCATGACAGCGAAAGAGTTCTTCGACGGTCTGGAAAGCCGCGTCGACGCGTCGAAGACTGCGGGGATGAACAATTCCTATCTCTTCGATATCGAAGGCGTGGGGAAGTGGCTTGTCCGCGTCGAGGACGGCAAGGTGAACGTGAGCGAGGGCGGCGAGGACGCCGACGCGGTTATCACCACGTCCGAGGAGACGTTCGAGAAGATCGCGAGCGGCGAGCAGAACCCGACCAGCGCCTACATGACGGGCAAGCTCAAGGTCAAAGGGGACATGGGCGCGGCGATGAAGCTCCAGAAGCTCTTCTAGCTACCGGCTACTCCTCCAGCTCGACGAGCACCGCGCCGCCCGCGACGCGGTCGCCTTCCGCGACATGCACGGCACGGACGACCGCATCGTACGGGGACGTCAGCGGCGTCTCCATCTTCATCGCCTCCAGCACCACGAGAGGCTGGCGAGCGCGCACAGAGTCGCCCTCCGCGACGAGGAGCCGGATCACGGTGCCCGGCATCGGCGCGGTGACGGTGCTCTGCTCGCCGGCGGGACCTCGGTGGTTGGTCGCCAACGCATCGACGTCGGGTGGCGATGCGGGAGCAGGGGAGGGGAGGTTGAGCCGGAACGGCGTCCGCCACGGCACGGTGGCCACGCGCGGCGGTGCCGGCGAAAGGGGCGGGTGCTCGACGAGGAACGCCGTCGTCGTGTCCCCGGCGCGCACGACCGGATGTGACACCAGCCAGCGTAGGAACGGGAGGTTGGTCGCGAGGCCGCCCACCTCGGTCTCCAGGAGCGCGCCGCGCAGACGATCGAACGCCTCGTCACGCGTCGTCCCGTGGGCGATCAGCTTCGCGATCATCGGGTCGTAGGACAGCCCGACCTCGTCACCCTCTTCGACGCCGGCGTCGACCCGGATCCCCTCGGGAAACCGCAGCTGGTCGACGCGCCCTGTCTGCGGGAAGAACGTCTTCGGATCCTCCGCGTAGAGACGGACCTCCACCGCGTGACCTCGCGGGTCCGGCCGAACCTCGAGTGCTTCGCCCGCCGCGATGCGCAGCTGCGCCTGCACGAGATCGACACCGGTGACGAGCTCCGTCACGGGATGCTCGACCTGGATCCTCCCGTTGAGCTCGAGGAACCAGAAGTCGCGCCCGTCCACCATGAACTCGGCCGTCCCGGCACTCACGTACCCGATCGCGCGAGCAAAAGCGACGGCCGCGTCACTCATCGCCGTTCGCAGCGCGTCGTCGACCGCGGGCGACGGCGACTCCTCGAGCACCTTCTGGTGGCGCCGCTGAATGGAGCATTCGCGTTCGCCGAGCCCGAGCACCTTTCCGTGCATATCGCCGAGGAGCTGGATCTCGACATGACGTGGGCGCTCCAGATAGCGCTCGCAGAAGACCCGATCGTCGCCGAAGGCGGCTTTGGCCTCGCGTCGCGACGCCGCGAGCGCCTCGTCGAGCTCTGATGCCTCCCGCACGACGCGCATCCCGCGCCCTCCGCCGCCCGCTGCAGCCTTGACGACGAGCGGGAAGCCGAGCTCCGCCGGCTCGCCGGTGGGCACCACGGACACGCCGGCCTCGCGCGCGATCCGCTTCGCCTCGAGCTTGTCCCCACCCGCGCGCAGCGCCTCGGGCGGAGGGCCGACCCAGATCAGCTCGGCCGCCTGCACCGCCTCCGCGAAGTCCGGGTTCTCGGCGAGAAAGCCGTAGCCCGGATGGACGGCGTCCGCTCCCGTCTGCTTCGCGGCGCGGATGTGCTCCTCCGAGAAGAGGTAGCTCGCGACGTCGACCTTCTCATCGGCGGAGCGCGCGTGCAGCGAGCCCTTGTCGTCGGGAGCGACGACCGCGACCGTTGCGATGCCGAGCTCGCGAGACGCGCGGAAGATGCGCAACGCGATCTCGCCCCGGTTGGCGACGAGCAGCTTCCGGATCAAGCTTTCTTTCCGGGGTTGAGCAGGTTTTGCGGATCGAACGCGCGCTTGACCGCGCTGTGCAGCTCGAACGCGCGCGGGCCCAGCTGGCGCGCGAGCCAGTTCCGCTTGACGAAGCCGACGCCGTGCTCACCGGAAATCGTTCCGCCGAGCCTGAGAGCAAGATCGAACAGCCCTTCGGAGGCGCGTGCCGCCAGCGCGAGCTCGGCCTCGTCGTTCGCGGCGAGCAGGAACGTCGTGTGGAGGTTTCCGTCACCTGCGTGGCCCCAGGAGCAGGCGGGGAGACCCAGTCGCCGTCCGATCTCGAGCGACTCCTCGATCGCCTCGGCGAGCCGGTCGAGCGGCACGGCGATGTCCTCGCTCGCCTTGCCGCCGCGCTGCGCGCCGACGACGAGCGAGAGACCGTCACGCCAGCGCCACAGCGCGGCGATCTCCTCCGGCGTCTCCGGTGCGTACCTCGCCAACGCGTCCTCACCGAGGACGTCGAGGAGATCGCCGCGGACCCGCGCAGCTTCCTCCTTCGAGCCGTCCGACTCCGCGATCACGGCGAACGCGCCGTCCGGGACCTCGCCGGGAAACGTTGCGCCTGCGTATCGCATCGTCTCGGAATCGAGGTACTCGAGTGCGGCCGCAGGCAGCCCGCTCCCGATCACCCGCTCAATCGCAGCGCAGCCGCCGCGCACCCCGTCGAAGAACGCGACCACGGGCCACGCGGCCTCCGGCGCCGGCGTGAGTCGAAGCCACGCCGCTGTGATCACGCCCAGCGTTCCTTCCGAGCCGATGAGGAGGCTCTTGAGGTCGTAGCCGGCGACGTCCTTGCGCAACGGGCCTCCCAACTGAACCAGCTCGCCGGGCGGGACGACAGCCTCGAGTCCCGTCACCCACGCGCCCGTGACGCCGTACTTGAACGCGTGCGGCCCGCCGGCGTTCGTGGCGATGTTGCCGCCGATCTGGGACTGCTCCGCTGCGCCCGGGTCCGGCGGGAACAAGAGACCGCCCTCGCGGGCGATGCGGCGCAGCTCGCCCGTGCGCAGTCCCGCCTCGACGTGAATGCGCCACAGCAGTGGCTCGAACGACCGCACGTGGTCGAGACGCTCGAGCGAAAGTACGACACCGCCGTCCAGCGGCACCGCGCCCGCGGCGTAGCCCGTGCCGCCGCCGCGCGGGACGATCGCGACACCACGCTCGTAGCACCATGCAACGACTTCCGCGACCTCGTCGGCGGTGCGAGGCAGCCCGACGGCGTCGGCGCGGCCGCGCAGCCCGCGCGCCTCGGTCTCGTCTGCAAGGTAGGCCGCGTTCGGTGCAACGATCTCGGCGGCGACCGCTGCGCGCAGGTCACGCTCGATCGAGGCGATCGCGCTCATCGTGCGAGTGCGCGCTCCACGACGCGGAGCGTAGATGATGCGCCTGTGCAGCCCGTTCGCTGGGGCATCCTGTCCACCGCGCGGATCAACCAGGCGCTCCTCGACGGCGCGAGTCAGACCGAACGGGCCACGGTCGTCGCCGTCGCGAGCCGCGACCAGGCGCGAGCCGAGGAGTACGGGCGTGAGCACGGGATCGAGCGCGCATATGGCAGCTACGAGGCGCTGCTGGAGGACCCGGACATCGAGGTCGTCTACATCTCACTGCCGAACTCCCTCCACGTCGAGTGGTCGACCAACGCGCTCGAGGCCGGGAAGCACGTCCTCTGCGAGAAGCCGCTCGCCAAGAGTCCCGACGCCGTGGAGCGGGCCTTCGCTACGGCGGAACGCGCTGGTCGTCTGCTCATGGAGGCCTTCATGTATCGCCACCATCCGCAGACGCACAAGTTGAAGGAGGTCGTGTCGTCCGGCGCCATCGGCGAGCTGCGTCAGCTGCGCTCGTCGTTCTCCTTCACGCTCCACGATCTCGACAACGTGCGCATGCGGCCGGAGCTGGACGGCGGCGCGCTGATGGATCTCGGCTGCTACTGCATCAGCGTCACGCGATTGCTCGGCGGCGAGCCCCAGCGCGTCTTTGGCTTCCAGCGGATTGGCCCGACCGGCATCGACGTTGGCTTCACTGGGCTGCTCCAGTTTCCCCGCGACGTGCTCGGGGAGTTCCACTGCGCATTCGACCTACCTGAGGGGAGCGGAATCGAGGCTGTCGGGTCGGAGGGCTCCGTGCTCGTGCGCGAGCCGTTCCGCTGCCGAGATCCTCACCTCGAGGTGAACGGCGAGCGCGTGGAGGTGGAGGATATCGACCGCTACCTGCTTCAGATCGAGAACTTCAGCGACGCCGTTCGCGGCGACGCAGAGCCCCTGCTGGGGCGCGAGGACGCCCTCGACCAGGCGAGGACAATCGACGCGCTCTACCGCTCGGCGGCGACCGGTGCGGCGGAACCTTCTTGACGAGCCTGGGCCGCAGTGGAAGTCCGACAAGCTGGCGGGATCGCTCACGCACGGCGTCGTCGCGAGCAACGCCTGGAACACGGACATCGACACGGCGCTCGGTCTCTTCCTGCAGAGCAAGAACGTTGGGAGTTTCCAGTCCGCGCTCGTGTCAGCTGCGAAGAAGCGCGCAGGGACGTAGAGCGACAAGGCTGTAGATGAGAAAGATCCGGATGTGGGGACCAGGACTGCTGCTGGTCTCCCCCTCCATCATTCTCATAGCGGTTTTCGTCTACGGGCTCATCGGCTGGAACGTGAAGGTGTCGCTGAGCGACTGGCGCCAGGCTCAGCACACTACGAAATGGGCCGGGCTCGCGGCCTACCGGGACCTCAACTCTGATCCCGCGTGGACCGAGAACCTCAACCACATCCTGACGTTCACGGCGACGTTCATCATCGGCACGCTGATCGTCGGGCTCGCGCTCGCGTTTCTGCCACTGGGCCTGGGGGATGTCCAGGATGGCGATGCCGGCCGTCTGGGCCCTCGGCGGCTACATCATGGCGCTCTACCTGGCGGGGTTCCGCGGCGTGCCGGAGGAGCTGCGCGAGGCGGCGCGTATAGACGGCGCGTCCGAGTACCGCGTCTACCGCCACGTCGTCTTCCCGCACCTGCGGCCCGTCACGCTCGGCGCGTTGATCATCCTCGGTCACATCTCGATCAAGGTCTTCGACCTGATCGTCGCGATCGGCGGCAAGCAGCTCGTGACCCAGGTGCCTGCCGTCTACATGTGGATCCTGATCTACGACGCTCGTGACTACGCGAAGGGCGCGGCGATCGCAACACTGCTGCTCATTGGCATCTCGATTCTGATCGTCCCGTACCTCGTCTACACGGTCCGATCGGAGCGGCGCACGTGACCCAAGAATCTCTTCGTTGCGGGCTTCATCGGGTCGCCGCGGATGAATCTCGCCCTGGCGCCGATCGAACGCGGCGAAGGAGGTCTGGCGGTCAGACTCGGCGACGCAGCCATCCCGATCCCGCGTAACCTCGCGTCCAGCTCGGCCTCGACGCATGGGTCGGGAAACCGGTGATCGTCGGAATTCGGCCTGAGAACCTGCAAGGGAACTCTCGCGACGGCGGCGAGCCGAAGGCGGTGATGCACGGCAAGATCGAGCGCGTCGAAGCGCTCGGGGCGACGCTGCTCGGCTACTTCTCGGTCGACGCCGAGGCGCCGAAGGCACGGGACGTCGTCGCCGCGGTCGGCGACGAGGTCGTGGTCGACGCGCCGCTGCTCGGCGTCGGCGGAACGCTGTTCTGCGCCACGTTCGAGCCGCGCGCCGCTGTCCGGATGGGTGACTCGGTCGAGGTCGACGTCGACCGGCTGCATTTCTTCGACCCGGAGACGGAGGTCGCGCTCAGCGCTGACTCACGCTCGCCGGAAGAGCAGCACGAACTCGATAGCGCCGGAGCGCGGTGAGCGTCGCCAGGCAGAGCACGGCCAGGCCGACGTAAGGCACCGCATCGCTCGTCGCCGACGCGAGCGCGCCGCCGATCGCCGAGCCCCCCGCCTGTCCGGGTGCCCAGGCGATGTTGACGAGCGCGAACGCGTAGCCGTAGTCGAGCCCGCGTTCCTCGGCAGCGTCCGTCACCAGCGACATCGCAGGTGTCCAGAAGCTGCCGAACGCGAAGCCGGCGCAGACGACGAGGAACGCGAGCAGCCAGACCTGCGTCGGCCAGGGAAGGAGCACGGTGACGAGGGCCGAGCCGAGGAGCGCGCCGCGAATCGGAGGAAACCGCCCATAGCGGTCGGACAGGCGTCCCAGCACGGGCGCCCAGGCCGCCTCGAGCGCCGCGGAGACGAGGTACGTCGCGCCGACGGCGACCGCGCCCCAGCCGAGCTGGGAGAGACGAAGCGGAGCCAGCACGGAGAGCGTGCCGAACAGGAGCGCGGGGAGGAGACAGAGCCAGACCCCCGCCTGGATCTTGCGGTCTCGCAGCGCATCAACCAGCGTCCTGATCGGTTGTGGACGTTCCGGAGGTGCGGCCGGGGTGGCCGCCGCCGCCGCCGCGAGGAAGAGTGCGAGCCCTGCGACCGCGCCGAAGGCGGGTCCGGTTCCGCTGAAGGATGCGACCGCGCCAAGCACGGGGCCGAAGAGTGCACCCGCGATCGCGGCGCCGAAGGCAGACCCGATCAGCTGGCCCCGCCGGCCGGCCGGGGCGGCGGCGACGAGCCAGGCGAGCGCGCCCGTCCACGAGAACGCGCTCGAGACTCCCTGCAAGAACCGCGCCAGGTCGAGCGTCCACACGGAGTCGGCCAACCCGAAGGCGACCGTTGTGAGCGCGAGCAGCGACAGTCCGATGAGAACCGTGCGCTTGACCCCGAGGCGCGCGGCGGCGATCCCGCTGGGGATCCCTGCGACCAGGGCGCCGAGGGGATACATCGCCTGCAGCAGGCCCGCGCCTGCCTTCCCGAGGTCGTACTTATCGACGTAGTGCGGCAGGAGCGGCGTGAGCGCCGCGAAGAACATCGTGTCGACGAGGACGATCGCGCCCGTGAGCAGCAGCAGCCGGCGCACGTCGGCTAACGCGACGTCTTACTTCTTACCGTTCCCGTTCCCGCCCCGGCGGAACGGGAACGAAGATTCCCGGCGGGGCTGGAGGCGGGGCCGGCGGCGGTGTCTTTGGCGCTGCCATCTCAGGTCAGTGTACCGCCCAACTCGAGGGACCAGAGGACGGCCTCTACCACCGAAGCGAGGCACGCCGCTGCGAAACAAAATGAGCAGCCGATCGATCAACGTTTGATTACTCGAGTGTGCGCTGTCGATCCAATAGGCGAGCGTCCGGTGGGCCTCGGGCAGATCGTCTTGTTCGGAGGTGAAGTACTCCCAGACCTCTGATCCGCGCAGCGCGAATTCGAGATTCCGCTTAGGCGCGAGCACATAGACGCTGAGCAGCACTGATGCGATGAAGGTCAGGAGCGGGATCGAGAAGCTCTCTCTGCTGGTCGAACGCGCGAAGCGACAGTTCGTCGGAAAGTGCCTGGAGATTCACGCAGTCATGCTGCTTGCAGCGCCGGACGCCGTCAGCCGCGCCAGGTCGGAGCGCGACGCTCGAGGAAGGCCCGCAGGCCTTCCTGTCCTTCGTCACCGGCTCGGAGGCGCGCTGCAATCTGCGCGGTCTCCTTGCCGGTCGGCCGATCGCGAATCAGCTGCTTCGCCTCGCGCACCGCTTGAGGGGCCGAGCTGAGGAGCTCGCCCAGTATGCGCTCGACCGCTGCGTCGAGCTGCTCCGGAACGTCGTGTACGAGCCCGATGCGAAGCGCGGTCTCTGCGTCGAAACGCTCGCCCGTCAGGAAGTAACGCCGCGCGTGCGCGCCGATCTTCGGCAGGACGAACGGCGAGATCACCGCGGGGATGATCCCGAGCTTCACTTCGGAGAAGCCGAAGACGGCGTCCTGCGCCGCGATGGCGATGTCCGCGCAGGCAACCAGGCCCGAGCCGCCGCCGAGCGCATAGCCCTGGACGCGGGCGATTACGGGCGCGGGACAGCGATCGATCGTCTCGCACATCCGGTAAAGCCGCATCGCGTCCTCGACGTTCTCGTGGAACGACAGATCGATCGCGGAGCGCTGCCAGTCCACGTCGGCTCCGGCGCAGAAGCTCCGGCCCTCGCCCGCGAGGACGACAGCGCGGGCGTCACCGACGTCCGCGAACGCCTCGGTCAGCTCTGCGATCAGCGCCGCATCGAAGGCGTTCCGGCGCTCCGGCCGCGCGAGCGTGACACGGAGGGCCTGGCCGTCTCGTTCGACCCGCAGCGCGCCCACGGGGAGAGCTTAAGGCGCCGACTCGGCGGCGCCGCAGAGAGGACGCGCGGGCTTGGCTCGCGCGTCCGTGCAACCCACCTGCTTGGATCGGATCCCCGCCGGAGTTTCACCCGACACCGCCTAGAGTTCGTCGCATGTTGCGAGACGCGCTCGCCGCGGCGGTCACGCCGCTCAGGGATGCCGGCGAGGCGCTCGACGAGGACGCCGTCGCCCCGTACGTCGACTTCCTGGCGGCCGGTGGACTCGACGGGCTGCTCGCGCTGGGGACGACCGGCGAGGGCTTCCTCCTGCCGCACGAGCAGCGGATGCGCGCGGCGCAGCTCTTCGTCGAAGCCGCGAAGGGAAGGCTGAGCGTCGCCGTCCATTGCGGCGCACAGTCGACCTGGGACACCGTCGACCTGGCGGCGCACGCGGCAGACATCGGCGCCGACGGGGTCGCGGTGATGGCGCCGCCGTACTTCACGCTCGACGAGGCCGAGTTGCTCGCGCACTTCGCCGCCGCCGCGCGTGCTTGTGCGCCTGCGCCGTTCTACGTCTACGAGTTCGCGGCGCGGAGCGGCTATCCGGTCCCCGTTGGTGTGCTGGAGCGGCTCCGTCAGACGGCACCGAACTTTCGCGGCCTCAAGGTGTCGGACACGCCCTGGGAGCGTTTCGAGCCGTATCTCGTCGAAGGGCTCGATGTCTTCGTCGGGCCGGAAGCCTTGATCCCGCAGGGCTTCGCCGGCGGTGCCGTGGGCGCGGTGTCGGCGTTGGCGTCGGCGTTTCCGGAGCTGGTGGTCGCGGCCGTTCGGGACCCGGAGGATGCGGACCTTGGGCCCGTCCGCGCGGCGATGGAGCGCTTCCCGTTCCCGGCCGCCGCCAAAGCGGTGCTCGCCCGGCGCGGCGTTCCCATCTGCCCGGACGTTCGCCGCCCGTTGAGAACGCTGACCGACGAGGAACGGACGGAGCTCGAGGCATGGCTCGAATCGTCATCGCCGGCGCAGGCGCGATAGGCGCCGGCATCGCGTACCACCTCGCGCTGCTCGGTGCGCGGGACGTCGTGCTCGCCGATCGGGCCGAGATCGCGTCGGGTGCAACCGGGAAAGCGATGGGTGGTTTTCGGCAGCAGTTCTCGACCGAGGCCGAAGTCCGGCTCGCGCAGGAGAGCGCCAAGCTGTTCCGCGAGCTCGGGCCGCCGCTGTTCGAGGCTGTTGGCTATCTCTTCCTTGCCACCACCGAAGCCGGCTGGACGAGATTGTCCGAGCGCGCCGAATTGCAACGCGGCCTCGGCGTTCCCGTCGAGGAGGTAGACGCGACGCGCGTTCGCGGCCTGCGTACGGATGACGTCGTCGGCGCCGTCGCCTGCTGGGAGGACGGCGTGGCGGAACCGACGCAAGTCACGCACGAGCTCGTCCGTAGAGCCGCCGAAGGGGGCGTCGATGTGCGAGAGCGGACGGATGCGCGGGAGCTTCCGCGAGACGTGCTCGTCATCGCGTGCGGCGCCGGATCGCCGGAGCTCTTTCCCGAGCTCCCGATTCGACCTCTCTGCCGGCAGCTAGTGGACGTCGGTCCGGTTGCCGGCCTCCCCGCCGACCTGCCGATGACGATCGAGGACGAGACGACTTTTCACTTTCGGCGCCGCGGGGACACGCTGCGACTGGCGATGACGGAAGCGACACCGCGCTGGACGTCGGATGAGGTGGTAGACGAAGGGCTCGTCGAGGACTGGCGCGCGCGGCTCGCACATCGCTACCCGGCAGCCGCCAGAGCCTCCGTCATCCGTGCGTGGGCCGGGCTGTACGACATGACCCCGGATGCGCACCCCGTCATTGGATGGGTCGGCGAAGGGGTCTATGCGGCCTGCGGGTTCTCCGGCCACGGCTTCATGCAGTCGCCGGCAGTCGGCCGTGCGGTAGCGGAGGAGCTCCTCGAAGGGGAGTCGAAGCTCGATCTCTCGCCCTATCGGCTCGAGCGCTTCAGCGGAGAGGCTGCGTTTCCGGAGACTCTCGTCCTATAGCCGGATTCCGCTTAATCGTGCGCATCAGAAAGACCCAGAAGCCGAAGAGGAGGACGAACGGCAACAGGCTCGTGAGGACGGACCCAGGCTGACGATCCGAAGGCCTATTCGCAGGGCTCGGTGCGGTGTCCTGCTGGAGCCGGACGGAAGGTTGCGCTCAGAGATCCCGCGCGGAACTCCGCGCGTGTCCACGAAGCGAGGCGCATCGTCCCGCGCTGGTACGGATTGTCCCAACCAGGCGGCGGATTCCCGGAGCCGTCGTTCCGCGGTCGGATGGCAACCCACAGCCGGCCGTCGAAATAGGCGTCGAGGATGCCGCAGTGCGTCGGCAGGACGTAGGCGTAGCCCATGTCGCGTCGCACACCCCGCTCACAGGGCGCGCGGCGCACCTGCGGCGCGCAGACGTAGCGTCCGAGGTACAGGTACGGCGCGGTTGCCACCGGATCTGGAGGTGGTCGCCGTTTCCCGCTCGTGCACCCGGCTGCGGCGAGGACGAGCAACGTGATCAGCCCAGCCCTCGTCAAGAAGGCCGCGGCAGCTTCGCGATCAGAGCCTTGACCCGACGCAGGAGATCCGCTTCCTCGTGTCCGAAGTCGTCCAGGTACGAGTGCAGCGCTGCGTGCAGCAGCCGCATCTCATCGTCGGACAGCTCGATCGTATGCATCGCTTCTACTCCTCCTTCTGAACCTCGCGTTTGTCCAGCCGTTGCAGGAATGCCTGCCGCATGCGTTCGCCGTCTGCGAGCACCTGGCGGTACCGCGGCCGGCGCGGCTCGAGCTTCACGATCTTCACGTCGCGGGGCGGCTCGCCGTAGGAGTGGTGGTACGCCTCCGACTCGCCGAGCTCGTGCAGGCGCTGCTTCGGCTTCCTGCTGAAGAGCCTCATCACATCCGGAAGACGCCGAACGTGGTCTCTGGAATGGGCGCGTTCAGCGCCGCCGAGATGCCGAGCGCGAGGACCCGGCGCGTGTCCAGCGGATCGATGACCCCGTCGTCCCAGAGCCGGGCCGTCGAGTAATAGGGATTCCCCTCCAGCTCGTACTTGGCCCTGATCTCGTCCGCGTCCGCGTCGCCGACCATCGTCAGGACCATCGCCGCCTGCTCGCCGCCCATGACGGAGATGCGCGCGTTGGGCCACATCCACAGCTGGCGCGGCGCGTAAGCCCGGCCGCACATGGCGTAGTTCCCCGCGCCGAACGAGCCTCCGACGATCACCGTGAACTTCGGCACCTCGGCGTTCGCCACCGCCATGACGAGATTCGCGCCGTCGCGCGCGATGCCACCGGCCTCGTACTCCTGCCCGACCATGAAGCCGGTGACGTTCTGGAGGAAGAGGAGCGGTACTCGCCGCTTGCAGGCGAGCTCGATGAAGTGTGCGCCCTTCTGGGACGATTCCGCGAACAGGACGCCGTTGTTCGCGAGGATGCCGACGGGGTAGCCCTCGATGCGCGCGAAGCCGGTGACGAGGGTCTCGCCGTAGAGCGCCTTGAACTCGTCGAAGCGAGAGCCGTCCACGATGCGTGCGATGAGCTCGCGCGCGTCCGTTTGGTGTCGGTAGTCCTCGGGGACGAGGCCGTACAGCTCGGCGGGGTCCGCCGCCGGCGGCTCGGGCTCGGCGGCCTCCCACGGCGGCTCGGGCTTGCGGCCCTGCAGGTTGCGGACGATCTGGCGGGCCAGCGCCAGCGCGTGCTCGTCCGAGGTCGCGTAGTAGTCGGCGACGCCCGAGTGCCTGGTGTGCACGTCCGCGCCGCCCAGCTCCTCGGCGGTGACCTCTTGACCCGTCGCCGCTTTCACGAGCGGCGGACCGCCGATGAAGATCGTGCCGGTGCCGCGGACGATGATCGTCTCGTCCGACATCGCCGGCACGTAGGCCCCGCCCGCCGTGCAGGAGCCCATCACGACCGCGATCTGCGGAATGCCCTTGGCCGACATCCGCGCCTGGTTGAAAAAGATGCGTCCGAAGTGGTCCCGATCCGGAAAGACCTCGTCCTGGAGCGGGAGGAAGGCGCCGCCCGAATCGACGAGGTAGAGGCACGGAAGGCGGTTCTGCTCCGCGATTTCTTGCGCGCGCAGGTGCTTCTTGACCGTGAGCGGGAAGTACGAGCCGCCCTTGACCGTCGCGTCGTTGGCAACGATCGCGCATTCCCGGCCCTCGACGACCCCGATGCCGGTGACGATCCCCGCGGCGGGCGCGGCGCCGTCGTAGAGCTCCCAGGCGGCGAGCGCGTTGAGCTCGAGGAACGCGCCGCCGGGGTCGACGAGCCGGTCGATCCGCTCTCGGGCGGTCAGCTTTCCGCGTGACCGGTGCCGCTCGGTCGCCTTGTCGCCTCCGCCGCGCGCGACCTGCGCCGATCGCTCGCGCAGCTCGGCGACCAGCCCCTGCATCCGCTCGCGCCTGCGCGCGAACTCCTCCGACTCGCGTTCGACCTGCGAGGTGAGGACGGCCATCGCTGGTGAGCCTATCGTGGGCGCGACGCCCGTAGGAGCCTCCCCCGGGGGCGCCGATCTCGACACCGAATCGGAACAGAGCAGTGCGGGTTTCTCCGGTATCGTCGATGTTAGTGGGTGGTGGGTGACAACCCCCACCCGGGTGGGGACGCGCGCGCGTGTACCAGAGAAGGGCGGCGGGCCAGGCCGCGGCAAGGTCCTCCGGGAAGTCCACCCTCTACGCTCTCACGATGATCCTCGCTCACCTCGACCTCGACGCGTTCTTCGCCGCAGTCGAAGAGCTCGAGGACCCCGAGTTGAGGACGAAGCCGCTCGTCGTCGGGGGCGACCCGCACGGCCGCGGAGTCGTGGCGACCGCGAACTACGAGGCACGCAAGTTCGGGATCCACTCCGCCATGAGCTGCGCCGAGGCGCTGAGGCGGTGCCCGCACGCGGTCTTCATCCGTGCGCGCCACTCGCTCTATCGCGAGTACTCCGAGCACGTTTGGGAGACCGTTCGGGGTGTCGTCCCGACGCTCGAGCGGACCGGTCTCGACGAGGGCTACCTCGACATGGGGGAGGTAGCCGGGAGTTTTCTCCAGGCCCGGAAAGTCGCCGAGGCGGTGCAGACGGCAGTGCGCGCGACGACCAGTCTCACCTGCTCGATCGGCGTCTCGACGTCGAAGGTCGTGGCCAAGATCGCCAGCGACCATCGCAAGCCGGGCGGCCTGACGGTCGTGCCACCCGGTCACGAGGCCGGCTTCCTCGCCCCGTTCGACGTGCGTCGCCTGCCGGGTGTTGGGCCGAAGGCGGAGCAGAAGCTCGTCGCCGCCGGCGTCGGCACGATCGGCGATCTCGCGGTCCTCGGCGAGCTCGAGCTCAAACGCCTCCTGCCGGGAAGCATGGGTCGCTTGCTGCACGATCGAGCCCGCGGGATCGATCCGCGCGGACTGGAGCTTCAGACCGGGCGGATCTCCATCAGCGTCGAGAACACGTTCGAGCGGGACCTCACCGACCGGCAGGTGCTGCACGCGGAGCTGAGAAGAATGGCGGAGCGTGTGTCTCAGCACCTGCGCGATACCGGCCGGACGGCTCGCACGGTCTCGACCAAGCTGCGCTACACGGACTTCTCGATTCGCAGCCGCTCGAGGTCGCTACGCGTCGGGATCGACGACGCGGAGCAGATCGGCGAGCTTGCCTGCGGGCTGCTCGACCGTGCGCTCACCGACCGCCCCGGTCCGCTCCGCCTCGTCGGAGTCGGCGTGTCCGGACTGGCGAGCCACCGCCAGCTCGCGCTCGTCTGAATCGTTCCCACTTTGCGGGGAAGCGGGCGGGCGTAACCCATTCGAGTGATGCCTCCCGCGACGAACGGTCTACACTCGCGCGCCGAGGCGTACCACGGCTTGCTGCGGTCCTAGCCCTCATCTGCCGCGATACGCCCAACAAGGCCAATCGAGAGGGTGGAGAGAACCGTGCCGCGTCTGGACGTCGGCGAGCCGCAGCCTGATCCGAATCGAGAGCAGCAGGCGCCGCCTGGGCAGTTCGTCTCCGACGAGCACGAGGCCGACTGCACGCGTTTCCTTCAGGAGGTCAAGGAGTTCATCCGCCGCCGCTACGAAGCGGGCCTCGGGCGTGAACGCTAGACCAAACCTCTGCTGCCAGTAGCGGCACCAGAGCCGCACCTCCCAGGACGATCGAAGCGATCACCCTCTCTTTCGTCAAATCGAGGTACGAGCGGTACTCGAAGTGCGAAATGACGTAGATCCAGCTCAGGCCGAGCCAGGAGACGATCGTCCACGTGAGCGCGTAAAGAGGCAGGGCACGCAGGCCGGCGGCCAACGCGGCGACCACGAGCACTGCGAACAGCGGGACGAGCAGCCCCCACTGAAGCGGATTGATCATCTCGCCTCCGAGCGTCCGAAAGGCGATCGGGCCGACCTCGAGCCTGCCGCTGAGCAGACTCCTGTGGAAGCTGTCGGCGAGGCTGTAGTTGATGTCGTGGAGGTCGTAGATGCGCACGTACACCTTCCACGGCAGGAGCAGCAGGACGTCCGCGGCCGCGGCCACCGCAAGTGCCCGCCACCGGCGGTAGGCGGCGAGCAGGAGCCCGAGGAAAGCTGCGAGGACGAACAAGGAGCCTTCGTTCTTCGTCAACAGCGCGCCCGCGAAGCAGAGAGCAGCGAACGCGAGCGCCCAGCGCTCGTTCGTGATCAGCCAGCGACCCGCTGCCGCGACACCAACCGAGAAGATCAACGCCAGCGGAACGTCGGCGTATGCCGTCAGCAACTGGTCGAAGACCGCGGGCGCCAGCGCAACGGCGAGGAGCGAGGGCCAGAGGAGCAGCCCCGGGACGCGGTCCCTCAGCAGCGCAACGAGTGCCACGAGCGCGGCGACGAGGAACAGCAGGAACTGCACGTGGAGGATCCGCGTGTCGAAGGCCCCCATCCCGCGGAAGTCGATCGCCTCGATCGACGGCAGCAGCAGTGGGTAATCGAGGTTCGCGAAGCGGTATTGATCGCCGGCGAAAACGATCGGGTCGGCCCAGCCGAACGCATAGAGCGCGTGTCCCTTGAGCGCCCAGATCGCCCAGGCGTCGTAGCGGTTGAGCGGCGCGACCGCGAACGCGCGCCCGTACTCGACCAGGACGGCGACGAGCGCGGCGACTCCCGCAACCGAGACCCAGCCCGGGCGATCCCAGACCGGGCGCTCGCTGCCGCGCAGCCGCCACGCACCCGCTGCGCCCGAGACCGCCGCGAGCACCCCGAGTCCAATCCACCCGAAGCTCACGCGTACGAGCGCCAGATTGGCCGCGACGATCCCCGCGACGACGATCCCGCACAGATAGGCGAGGCCCGAGCGGGCGACGAGCTGGCGCCACGAGCGGACGACGCCGAGCACCGGCAGCAGGCCGAGGCCCGCGACCACCATGAGCGCGTTCGCGCCGAGGAGCCCGGCGATCCTCACCGGAACCGGTAGCGGAAGATGCGATCCGCCACCTCGACCTGGATTGCCGGCAGAAAGAAGTACGCCGCGTACGCCCGCACGACCTCACCCCGCGTGATCAGGGGCCCTTTCGCACCGGGCGGCACGTCGACGGCGTAGCGCTCGCGTGGCGGCCCCAACCTGGCGCGGAACGAGTCGAAGGGGGCGGAGTCGAGGCCGAGCCGGTCACCCGCAGCGTGCCGCCGTTCGGCCGCCGTCAGCTTCGAGTCGCGGGCGATCCCGTCCTCGACCCGCGGCGGGATCTCGACCGCACCGATCACGGCCGACCCCAACAGGGCCGTCACGGTGACCGCCGCTGCGACGACCCTCAGCCGAACAGCCGGACGCCGAGGAGAACCCGGATCGCCTTGAAGCCGTCCCTCCACGTGATCTTCTTCCCCTCTGCGTAGGTGCGGCCGTAGTACGCGATCGGCAGCTCGTACAGGCGCAGCTTGCGCTTGCAGACCTTCGCGGTGATCTCGGGCTCGATGCCGAAGTCGTCCTGGCGGAGGTCGAGCGATCGCAGGACCTCGATGCGGAATGCCTTGTAGCCGGTCTCCATGTCGGAGATCGTCGTGTTGAAGAGGACGTTCGTCAGCAGCGACAGGAAGCGATTGCCGACGAGGTGCCAGAACAGGTACGCGCGTTGGGGCCGCCCGCCCGAGAGCCGCGAGCCGAAGACGACGTCGGCGACGCCGCGCTCGATCGGCTCGATGAGCGCGGGGACATCGGACGGGTCGTATTCGAGATCTGCGTCCTGGATGACCGCTATCTCTCCATCCGCGTGCGGGACGGCGGCGCGGATCGCTGCGCCCTTGCCGTGGTTGTCCTGGCGGATGAGGAGGACGTCGTCACGGCCGCTCTTCCATTGCTCGGCGAGGTCGCCCGTCCCGTCGGTGGAGCCGTCGTCCACGACGACGATCTGCTTCTCGAGGTCGAGCGCCGAAACGCGCTCGAGTAGGTCGACGATCGTCGCCGCCTCGTTGTAGGCGGGCACGAGAAAGGAGACGCGCACGCGCGGGAGCGTACTGGGCGCGTCCGACAGGGATCGGCGAGACGAGGAAAGCCCCTCTGACCGACCTCCTCGCCTCGCCGACGATTAGATGCAGCGAAGACGCGAGCCTTGCGGTGCGCTCACTGTCCCGGCGCGCCGTTGACCTTGGAGCAGTCCGTATCGCGCCTGCGCACCTCGGCGATCGCGGCCTTGAAGGCGTCGTAGGAAGGCTTGCGCGTGCCGTCCCGCCAGAGGAGTCCGGACTGCCAGCCTCCGAGCTTGTCCTCGTCGAGAAGCCCGAAGTTGAAGAAGCCCGAGACAGCGGGCTGGCAGTACGCGAGGAGGATGGCGTCCCGCAGCTGCGACGCCTGATCGACGACCGGCTCACTCGCCTCGGTCGCCGGCGCCAGTGCGGGGATGGCATGGGGGTCGTTCTCGCGTCCGCGGTAGAAGCGTCGCTTCTCGCGAGGCGGAATAGTCTGAAAGCCGTCCTCGACGTACCAGATCGTCACTCCGCGCGTTCCGGGGACCGGCTGTCCGGTCCCCTCGAACGCCGTCTCGAGCACGTTCATCAGCGTCTCGTAGTCGCCCTCGCCGATCAGATCCGAGTCGTCGTGGAGCGCCCACGGCGGCTCCGCCGAGTTCTCGGGGTAGGGGTTGTGGCCGAACGTGTCGAAGATCGGGCGCCCGCGCCCGCGCGCGATGTAGGCCTCGCCCAGCGCGAAGACGAACCCGGCCGGATCGTGCCGCGACGCGGTCGAGCTGATCACGTTGACCGGCCCCTGGCGGCTGTGCAAAACGTCGTAGCAGCGGGCGAGCAAGGCGGCGTATGTCGTCGCGCCGTCCTGCTGCGGCCAGTAGGTGGGCGAGTTGGCCTCATTCCAGATCTCGACGTCGTGAATGAGCGGGATGCGTCGGAGGACGCCCTGGAGGAACGAGCAGTACTGGTCGCGAGCGGACGCGGCTGTCGGGGCGAAGCGTGCCTGGTT
>WNEY01000396.1_pt1 | contig 26888 bp, 20 predicted proteins | sample 5400531 | NCBI WGS metagenome assembly WNEY01 (sample SAMN13153338, study PRJNA577476) | soil metagenome | isolation source: 200 cm saprolite under Douglas fir tree site 1 | place: USA:California | collected 2015-04-18
CGTTCTCTTCGTGGACCATTTTTCCGGGCCTGCGGACGAGGGGAATGGCGGGAACGGCGGACCACGACTGGGTCATGCGCTCCTCGACCGGGCCACGCTCGTACGGGTCGCCGGTCTTGCCGGAGTATCCAATTACGTGCGCGATCGGAGCGTTCGACGCTTCGGGTATCCGCCCGCCAAGGCGTGCACGATCTACAATGGGGTGGACCTGGACCGTTTCCGTCCGGACGCGGAGCTGCGTGGCCGGTCGCCGGATGTTCGGATAATGACCGTCGCCTATCTGATTCGTGAGAAGGGCGTCGAGTACCTGCTGCGCGCGTTCGCTCAGTTGGCGGTACCCAACGCACGGCTGGTGATTGTGGGGGATGGTCCCGACGAGCCGCGTCTTCGACAGTTGAGCGACAGCCTCGGCATCACGGCAAGAACAGAATTCCTGGGACTCCGTGACGACGTCCCAGATCTGCTGCGAACGGCGCATGTCTTCGTGCATCCGTGCCTCTGGCAGGAGGCCTGCGGGCTGGGGGTGCTCGAAGCGATGGCAAGCGGCTGTGCGGTCGTCGCCTCGCGTGTCGGTGCCCTCCCGGAAATCGTTACCGACGGCCAGACCGGTTTGCTCGTACCTCCCGGGGACGCGGTGGCGCTCGCAGCGGCCCTCGATCGCCTGCTCGGCGAACCGCTGCTGCAAGCCCGGCTCGGCCACGCGGCGCGAGGCGCCGCTGTCGAGCGTTTTGGACTCAAACAGTGTGTCGCGGCTCACCTCGATTGGTGCGAAAGGAGTGTACGCGCGTAGATGTTGCGAGGACGCGACACGATCAGCCTTCGAGGATGACCACGGCGGCAGCCACCCCTCCGTCATGGGTGAGACTGAGATACAACCGCCGTACTCCGCGCTCGCTCACCCGCGCCGCCGCTGACCCACCGAGCCGGAGTTCCGGACGACCGCCGTCCCCGGCCACGACCTCGACCTCCTGCCGCAGCAGCGCGAGAACCGACTCCGTCCCGAGTGCCTTCAGGAACGCTTCCTTGGCCGCGAAGCGTCCCGCCAGGGCTTGGATCCGGTCGGGCCGTGCAGCACAGTCTGCGAGCTCGGTCGCAGTGTAGACCCGCTCTGCGAAACGTGCGCCGGCGTTGGCCAGCGCACGGTCCAAGCGCGCCGTCTCCACGACGTCCAGACCGACCCCGAGGATCACGCCCCCTCGCCGGTGCAACGGTCATGCCCCGTATCCGAGGGCTCACAGCCAAGGGGGGTAGTGTAGCGCGCGCGCAACAGACCGCGAACCAATCATGGCGACTGCCTCGCGACGCCGAGCTTGGCACCAAGCATGCAAGCCGTGTGGGCAATTCGTGGAGCGAAGGAGACGGAGTGTCGGCACTACTCACCGATACGATACACAGACGTGGAGACGCGCTGGTGAAAGGGATTCGGCCCTGCGAGAGGGCCGACCTCTCTGAAGTCGCGTCCCTGTACGAGTACGTCATGCGGTCGGGAACACGTAATCCGCCACTCGGATTGGCCGAGTACTTCGAGCGGACGTTCTTTGACTGCCCTTGGACCGACCCCGAGATCCCACCCCTCGTCTACAAGGACGGGGGTGGAAGGATTGTCGGTTTCCTCGGCTCACATGTGCGGCGCCTGCTCCTTGACGGTCATGGGATTCGTCTCGCGTGCGGCGGTCAACTGGTCGTGGAACCAGAGGCGCGCACGTCGGCGGTCGGAGCCTTTCTGTTCCGCGCGTACCTCGGGGGCCCGCAGGATGCCACGATCACCGACGGAGCCACCGAGAATCTCCGCCGGATGTGGGCGGCCTCGGGTGGGGAAACAGCTCCCTTGAAGTCCATCGCCTGGACCCGAACACTGCGGGCCATGCGGTACGGTGGCGACTACCTCTTGGAGAGGCTCAAGCGCCCGGCGCTCGCAAAGCGATTGCGGCCGCTGTGGAAAGGCTTGGACCGGTTGGTTCCGGGCCCCGTCAAGAACCGTTTGCGGCCGGCGCAGCCGCAAACGAGCGCGGAGCCGCTCACCCCTCGAGCGCTGCTCGAGCTCGTTCCGTTTGTGACGGAGTCGCTCCGCTGCTATCCCGACTACGACGAGCCATTCCTCAGCTGGCTCTTTGCGGAAATGGCCGAGATGAAGAGTCGAGGAACGCTGGTCCGCTCGCTCGTGCGCAACAACGCGGGACAGCCGATCGGGTGGTACCTGTATTACCTGCACGAGGGCATCTCACAGGTCATGCACGTCGCCGCTCGGAGAGGCGCCATCGAAGACGTGCTCGACGATCTTCTCCACCACGCCTACGTCAACGGCTCGGCGGCCGTGCGCGGGCGACTCGAGCCGCAGCTGCTCGGGCCGCTCTCCGAGCGACGCTGCGTCTTCAGTTTCGACGGCTCGACGTTGATCTACACGCGGTCTCCGGTAGCCCTGGGGGCGCTGTTGTCCAGTCAATGTCTGCTCGGACGCATGGATGGAGAATCGTGGATGGGACACCATACGGAACCGTTCGCGTGATTGCTGCCGACGAGATCCGTGAAAGACTCGTGCGCCTCTACTGCTCGCTGTCACCAGGTGGGAAGCCACCGCCAGACGGCGAGCGGGGAGAGTTGGATTCCATGGCGTTTCTGGAGTTCATCATGCTGATCGAGCGTGAGTTCTCGATCATCGTGGAGGCGAGCGATCTCGACGAGGCGAATTTCTCAACCACCACGTCGACGACCGGCTTCATTCGCCGCAAGCTCAACGGGCGGGCTTCGTGAGCAACGGTCCTGCCGCGGGGTCGCTCGTCGTCAACGGCACGCCGGAGCCGTTCGCGCGCGTGCTGGAGCGGTCCGTCGCGCTCGCGGAACGCCTCGAGCAGGAGATCGGACTGCGGCCGCACGATCGCATCGTCGTCGCACTCGAGAACGGTACTGAGCACATCGACCTCGTCGTGGCAGCGTGGCGACTCGGGCTGCAATTCATCGCCGTTCCACCGACCACATCGCGGCCCACCTTTGCCGGCATCCTGAAGACGGCGTCGCCGCACGCCGTGGTCGTGGACGCGGGCAACGAGCGCCTGAGCGGGACTGTGCAGGACTGGGCCACCGTGCTTTCTCATCTGGGTGACGGCTCGCAGAATCGCGTCGTCGTGGGCCACGGTCGCCCGACCCAGCGGCAATCCGCGCCGCAGCGGCCGGACGCCGTCACGGGCGACTGGCAGGAATGGCTCGCCCACCTGCCACCGGCCATCTTTTACACGTCGGGCAGCACGTCGACTGCCAAGGGAGTGCCGCTCCTCTGGCCTCAAATCCTGGAGAAGGCGAGACTCGTGCTCTCCTTCTACGACGTCAAGCCTGGCGATCGTGTGATGCCGATCCTCCCTCTGTCGCACGTGTACGGGCTTTACTGCCTCGTGGGCGCACTCGCGCTGGGTGCCGACTGCATCACGTATCGAGAGTCGGCCAGCACGGCGGCGCTCGCCGCGGGTCTCGTCGATCACGCGGCGACGGTGGTGATCTGTCCACCCATTGTGGGCGCGTTCCTATTCGGCCGTCACGGCGCCGACCCGCGGGTACGCGATCGGCTCCGCGTATTGAGCATGGGCGGCGCCGCAACATCGCGTGAGCAAGCCCAGTGCATCGTCGCAGCGCTGCCGCGCTCGCGAGTCTTTCTATCTTATGGTCTCGCCGAGACGTATTCGACGATATCCTGCAACGAGGTGTCGCTCGCCGGCAGCAACGTGGCGTCCGTCGGCCCCCTCCGATTTGGCGCGTTGGGCGAAGCCCGTGACCCGACGAGCGGGCTCGCAGTTGGCCCGGGTGAAACCGGGGAGCTCTGCGTCGGTGGCACCATCATGAAGGGATACGTCGAGGCGCACCTCGATGCCTTCACTCCCGACGGCTTGTTTCGCACGGGCGACCTCGTGCATTTCGAACGGGACGGCGCCATAACAATTACCGGACGCCTGAAGGACATGATCAACGCCGGGGGGCTCAGCATCGCCCCGAGCGAGATTGAAGAAGCCATCAAGCAACATCCCGCCGTAGCCGATTGTGGCGTGTTCGGCGAGCAGGCCGGTCAGCTCGAGGTGACGTGTGCGGCCGTGGTGCTGCGACAGCCATGGAACGAGACGGGCGGGGACCGGGAGCAGATCGTCGACGAGCTGCTCGACCACTGCCGCAAACACCTGGCGGCGAAGATGGTGCCGCGCCGCTTCGTGACCGTGGCGCAGATCCCGCGCGGTGCGCTCGGGAAGATCGCCCGTGCGGAGCTGCGCGCGCTGTGCGCGCGCTCGCAAGCGCAACTGGTGTAGGACGTCTGATCGAGGAACGAGCGTTGAGCGACCATTCCAGACCCGACGCGATCGCGAACGCGTACTCGGAGCACGCCGCCGAGTACGACACGGACGCAAACCAGCAATCCTGCTGGGGCAAGCTCGCCACGGGTGAACTCGATACCCTATCGATCCGTGCGGACCGCACGTGCGTCGTGGACGTCGGATGCGGTACCGGGGCTGCCCTGGTGCAGCTGGCTGCCCGCGTGGGCCCGTCGACGCGCTTGATCGGCATCGAGCCGGCGCCGGGCATGCGCACGATTGCCTCCCAACGCACCGCTGCGCTGCCGAATGTGAGTGTGCTCGACGGGCGCTTCGAAGACCTACCCTTGCCCAACGCGTCAGTCGACCATCTTTACAGCATTCACGCGTTTCACTGGGTTCGCGAGGTTGACCGCGCGGTCACCGAGCTGCGCCGCGTGCTGGCTCCGGATGCCGACCTCGACCTGTATTTCGTCGGCCCGGGGACCGGGAAGGCGTTCATCGCCACCACGTCCCCCATCGTCCGCCGCCACCTCGGCCTCGCCCGCTGGCTCGAGTCGGCAAGGCGGCGCGCGCACCTCACGCTCGAAACGGCACGCGAGGTCTTTGGCAATGGCCTGCCGGGACATCACATCCAGGTGCGCGAGTTGGTTGAGACGCACCTCGACTCGCTCGACGGGCACATGGCGTGGTGGGTGCGGCTCGAGGGGCACTTCACCGATCTCGATCGCGCGGCGCGCAGCGACTTCTTCAGCGAGATTCGTCAGGCCTTGGAACGCCTGCAGACAGACGCCGGCATTCCGTACACGACGCACATCCTGCACGTGTCTGCGCGCAGCTCTCGATGAAGGCTTAGACCGGCGATGCGGCGCGCACCGGCCGAAGAGGTCGCTCCGGCGATGACGGCCGCGCGATGACCGCGTCCGCAACCGCTTGCGCTATCAGCGCCGCGCCGGCGGGGGTGAAGTGCGTGTAGTCGAAATAGTGCCGGAGACTCGGCGGCACTGCCGGTCGCAGCTGTTGCACGCCGCACGACTCAGCAACCGTGGCGGCGCGAGCGTCGAGGAGGCCCATCAGCCGATTGACGACCTCGAGGCTGTAGTAGACGCTGATCTTTTCCTTCCAGGCTTTCCCGACACCACCGTGCCAGAAGTGCGATAGCTCCTCGGCCGTGTACTCCTTCTCGAACCACGGCTGTCGCACCACGATCACGCGATCCGCGTGGGCCTTGGCTCTCCGCAAGGTCTGGCGGAGATAGCGCTCGTAACGATCCAGCATGACAGCCGGGTCGGGGGTAGACGTGCGTATCTCTGTCGCCTCAGCACGCATTCTCCGCGCGGCCGCATACCACTTCCCACCGCTCTCCTCGAGCACGGTCCACGGACGAAGCCACGTCCGGCGCACTCGCTTTACGATCTCGACAAGCGCCAATTGCCTGAGCTTCCAGCCGAACCGCCGCTCGGGGTTGCACGTGAAGAGCTTCGCCGGTGGGATGGGGGCCTCTGGAATAGACGGCGGCGCTCCCGCCTCCAGCCACTGCACCACGTCGCCCGCGCCTACCATGATGATGATCGCAGCGAGCCGGCTGTAGCGCGGCAGCACCCGCTCGAGGATGAGGTCGAGATCGGCGGACGCGACGTTCGAGCGGCCGATGTTTCCCACATGCACTCGGCGCCCGCCCAGCACGCGCAAGTTGTCCGGGGCGTTCAGGAAACGCTCGAGCGCCCCGGGCCAACTCGTGCCCTGGTCAAGCGCAACGCACTCGACGGCGCTCCCACCCGTAACCAGAACGCGGTAGAGTCCCTCCTCGTCGCCTCGAAGGTCACCCCCGCGCTCGCCGTCCGCGTTGACGATAAATCGCACCGGGCGCTCGCCCGCGGGGAAGATCTGAGGGTCCAGCCGGAGGTCGAGCCTCGTGCCGGGAGCCCACACGTAGTAGCCGGACCACCGGCGGAGCCACCAGCGACACGCCATCTCGGCGCAGACGAACGCGGCCACAGCGAGCCCGGGTAGCAGGAGCCAGTACGTCATGCTCTGCCCCAGACCCGCCGCAGCGGAAGCGGAGCGCGCAGCTCGACGTATGGGTCCTTCCGAAACACGAACAACACCCAGATCAGGCCGAACAGTACCATCGTGGTTATCCCGGCGACGGCCAGTCCAGCCAGGCCGCGCACGTCCAGGCCGAGCTTGAACCACAGCAGCAACCCTAGCACCGGGAGGGCTCCCAGGGCCGCCCGCGGAACAACGTACCGAAGGTACTCCGCCACAGGTGTCTCCAACTCCCTGCACGCGTAGAGCAACACGAGAACCGCGAACAGCGCGTTCGGAATAGCGGTGCCGAGCGCAACCCCGGCTAGCCCGAGCGGTCGCGCGAGCAGGATGCTCAGTCCGAGGTTCAAGAGACCGGCGGACAGCGCTCCGATCGTCGGTACACCCGTCTTGCCGAGTCCTAGAAGCACAGGGAGCGCCACACCACGTACCGGCAGGAAGATCAGGTAGGAGACCATGAGTATCTGGAGGACCTGGCCCGACGGTCTCTCGAACCCCGGTTCGATCCACCACGCGATAAATCTCGGCCCCAGGACAATGAGAAAGAGTCCCGCCATCATTGTCAATGACAACGCGATCTTGGACCACTTGAAAAAGACTTCTCGCAACTCCGCGCTCTTCCCCTGGGTATGCAGTTGCGTGGCCATCGGCATCACGACCGCCGCGATCGCGACGACGAACTCCATCAGGTAGATGATCAGGCTGTTGGCAACGCTGAAGTAGGGGATCGCATCCACGTTCATGAACCCCCCGATGACCAGGGAGTCCGTTTCGAAGGAGAGGCGGGCGCCGGCGTTCAGTACCAGCACGTAGACACTGAACGAGAGGATCCTGCGCACCACCGCCCAGTCGAAGTCCGCGACGCGAATGCGGATGTCGGGATGGCGACGCCGAATGACCAGCAAGCACAGCGCGAAGTCGAACGCCAGGCAGGCCAGCTGGACGAGTGCCAGCACGGTCAGTGACGCCCTGAGCGTCAGCAGCCCGACGGTAAGCCCAACACGGAGGAGCAGGCTCGCCAGGCGAACGAGATTGCGCGGCACAAAGTCGCCGTGGGCGGACAGGATGCCTTCTGGGAGGAGCGCGACGAAGCCGAAGCTCACGACCAGCACGATCACGGCGAACGCCGTGTGAGCGTCGCCATGGATCCGCGCCGGGATGCCATAGAGAGTGAAGAACGCGTACAAGCCCAACCCGACGATCAGCGCCACACCCCCCAAGAGCAGGTACAGCCCCGTGCAGCTGCCGATCGCCTCATTGAGTTTGCGCACGTCCCCGCTGGCGACGTGCTGGGCGAAGTAACGCACCGATGCCATTGGGACCCCCAACACGAGCAGTCCCAAATACCCGGTGATCGATGTCATGAGAACCCAGGTCCCGTAACTGGCGACGCCGAGCGTATTGAGGGTGAACGGGGTGAGCAGGTAGAGTGCGACTACCGTCACCAGAGTGACGATCCAGTTGCTTCCGATGTTCTTCAGCACGAATCATGGGAACGCACGTGCTGTGCCATATGAAGTCGTGCCCACGCCTTCCGATCCTGTTGCGTCGAGGCCACACCCCACGCACACTCCGCCCGTGGCGCCACTCTTGCTCTGGAGCCACCCGACATGTGCGGCATTGCAGGCATCGTGTACCGGGACCGGGAGCGCCCGGTGGCGGAGTCGTTGGTGCGTCGCATGTGCGGCGCGCTCGAGCATCGTGGGCCAGATGACGAGGGACTGCACGTGCAGGGGGCCGCCGGTCTCGGGATGCGACGCCTCAGCATCATCGACCTGAGCGGCAGCCGTCAGCCGATCTACAACGAAGACGATTCGAAGGTGATCGTCTTCAACGGGGAGATCTACAACTACCAGGAGTTGCGCGCCGGCCTCGTCGCCCGCGGGCATACACTCCGCTCAGCTGGCGACACCGAGACCGTGCTGCACCTCTACGAGGAGCGGGGTCCGGACTGCGTTACACCCCTCCGCGGGATGTTCGCCTTTGCCGTCTGGGACGCGTCCAGCGAGACGCTCTTACTCGCGCGCGACAGGTTCGGAATCAAGCCCCTCTACGTGATCACCGCCCCCTGGGGGATCGCGTTCGCGTCCGAGCTCAAGGCGTTGCATGCCGCCAGCCTGACGTCGCGCGCACTCGACTGGGAAGCGCTCGACACGTTCTTTCAACTCGGCTACATCCCCGCTCCCGCGTCCCCGTTCGTGGACGTGCGCAAGCTCGAGCCCGGGCACACACTCGAGTGGCGACGGGACGGAGAGGTGTCCACCCGCCGCTACTGGCAGTTCCCGCTCCACGAGCGCCCCTGCCCCGCCGACCCCGAGGAGCGGGTTCGCGAGTGGCTCGATGGCTCGGTGGCGGCGCATCTGGTCAGTGACGTGCCCGTAGCCACCTTCCTGAGCGGCGGTCTCGACTCCTCCGCTGTTACGGCGAGCATGGCGCTCGCGGGAAATACGCCGCACGCCTTCACCGCCCGATACTCGGGCTCCGGTGCGACAGCGGCTGACGAGACGGGGCTCGCGCGGACCTTGTCCACTCGCTACGGCGCAGAGCTCACGGTGATCGACATCCGCCCGGAGCTCCTCAACATCTTCGAGCCGATCGTCCGCGCGCTCGACGAGCCCCACGCTGACGACTCGGCGATTCCCACGTGGCTCCTGTCGCAAGCGGTGGGGAGTCGCTACAAGGTGGCCTTGACGGGCATTGGGGGCGACGAGCTGTTCGCCGGATACCGTCGCCACATCGGCCTACTCGCCGCCGAGCACTACGCCAGACTGCCCGCGGGCGTGCGGCGCATCGCCGGCACTATCAGCCGGTTGATCCCCGAGCCACGGGACGGGACGCTCGGCGTCGACCGCCTGAAGCGTTTCCTCCGGACCGGCAACGGTGCCGTGCCCGACCGGTTCCTGAGCCTCATGACCCGGCTCTCGAACGACGAGCGCTTGGCGCTGTACACACCCGGCCTCCGGCAACGGGCCCGCATCACCGGTTCGGCCGCAACTGCCCGCTTCCGCGACGTGTTCAGCGCCCAGGGCACCGTATCCGGCCTCGCCGCCGGACTATTTCTCGACTACACCACGTTTCTCCCAGACGACATCCTCGCGCTCAGCGATCGACTGGCGATGGCCCATTCGCTCGAGGTGCGAGTCCCGTTCGTCGACCACGTCCTGGTCGAGGCGGTCTTTCCACTCCCCCAGCGCGTGAAAATCGGCTCATGGTGGCGCGCCAAGCGTCTCCTGCGCCGGGCGCTCGGCCCACGTCTCTCCCCCGACCACCTCCGGGCGCCCAAACGCGGCTTTGTCGGTCCCACGGCGGCCTGGCTCCGACACGAGCTGCGCCAGATGCTGGCAGACGAATTGTCGCCTGAACGCCAGCGCCGCTTGGGCTATTTCGAGCCAGCGAAGGTGCAGACGATGCTCGAGGACCACCTTACCGGACGCCAGAACTGGGAACGGATGCTATGGGCACTGCTGTGCTTCTCGACCTGGCATCGTCTCTACGTGGAGTGAAGAAACCGAGCCATTGGAGTGTCTCGACGACGAACGGCGCGGGGTCGCGCCAGCGCCAGACCTCCGTGCGGTCGCGACCGGGAGACATCCGCAGAAAGGCGACGAGCGAGCGGAGGCGCGACCCGCCCGCCCGGAGACTCAGATACAGCTGGTCCACGTCCCCCCAAAACCAGCGGCTCCGGACACCCACACGGTAGTCACGGCGCTCGCGTACCGTTTCGCCCGTGGCGCAGCGAACGAGCAGCGACGGGAAGTCGACACCGGCGTCGATCGCCAGCTGCAGGGAGCCCCAGAAGCGACCGTTCACCTCCATCACGACCTGGCGACCCGTCACGTCCTCCCGCTTGCACTCGATCATCGCCACGCCTTGCCAGTCCAGCGCCTCGAGCAGCCGCAGCCCGGGACCGGCCAGCCGCTCGTCGAGCGGGATGCTTTCCCGATAGACACTGATACCGCCGCTGGGTGGCTTCTCCCGCAGGCGGCGATGGGCGAACATGGCGATCGTGCGACCGCCCCACCGCAGCGCGAAGAACCCCTCCCCGACACCTGCGACCCGCCGCTGTAACAGCACGGGGAACGCCGCCGCGGGAAGGGCGGCCAGTACGCGGCGGCACTCGGCGGCACCGGAAACTGGTGTCACCGTCAACTTGCGCCGGACACCGGCGGCGGTCACGACCGAGCGGTGGGGCTTGACGACGGCTGGAAAGAAGTCGTCCGGCACGGGGACGTCGCACTCACCGGGCGTCGCGATCATGCGCGTCTCCGGCACCCCGAATCCGCAGTCGCGCGCCAGTGTCAGGACGCGCGCCTTGTCGGAGGCCGCGCGGTAGGTGGCGAGATCGGGAAGCGGCAAGACGACGCCCGCCGGCAGCGCGCTCCGGTGCTCGAGCACCGCCTCGACGGAGGCGTCGGTCATCGGCAACAGAACGGTCGCACCCTGTTGACGCGTGACGCGGCCCAACTCCGCCGCGTAATCGGCGGGGTCCGTTAGGGGGTCGGTCGCGAGCAGATGGGGCTGCACACCGCGTGAGACGCCCGCGAGCGACACCCGGGTAGGGGCCGTCACGCAGACGGTATTGCCCGCCCGGACCAGTGATCGCGCAGCGGCGAGCGAGGCGCGTTCGTTGCCATCAGTGATCAAGACGCGCATGCCACACCTACTCCAACGCAACATGCGGGCCGAGCGCGGGCTGGCACCAAGATCCGTGGGTTTGGGAGGAGGGCGTGGCGTCAACGCAACAGTCGGCGCGCTTTGGCGCCGATCGCTCCGGCTATAGCCGTGGCTCCGGTTTTGCAATAGGGAAAGCGCATGGTGAGTCCCGCTCGGTGGCACACCGCTCAGCAATACGAACGCGGCTATTGGGAGGCGCTGGCGACCCGCATCGCCGACGGTTCGGTGTCCCAACTAGACTGGTATCGGTGGCGGGCCGAACAACTCGTGAGCCGGTTGCGCGCGCTCGGCCTCGAGGTGCTGACCGGCGGTCGCGCTCGCGTGATCGAGGTCGGGAGCGGTCCCGTTGGCGTCGTGGGGTTCTTCCCAGCCGCCGAACGCGTGGCGGTCGATCCCCTCGAGTCCTACTACGGCTCCAACATCACGCTCGCGGCGCTCCGCAACCGGGCGGTGGAATACCGCCAGGGATCGGTGGAAGCGCTCCCCTGCGAGAGTGGCCGCTATAACCTCGCCATCATGGAGAACTGCATCGACCATGTCCGCGACGTCCGGGCCGGCATGCGCGAGTTGACGCGCGTGCTCGGAACCAACGGGACGCTGTACCTCACCGTCAACTGCCGGACGCCGTGGGGCTTCGTGGCGCATCGCGCCTTGTCACGCCTGCGTATCGACGCCGGCCATCCGCACACATTCACGCCGCGTCGCGTTCAGACGCTGTTGCGCGATCACGGCTTCACGACGCTCCATTTCGAAGTGGGCTCCTACGCCGATGCGCGGAAAGAAGATCTCGCCGCGCCCGAGCGGCGAGCCCGCATCAAGGGCCTGCTCGGCATCAGCGAGTTCATCGTCAGCGCGGTGGCGCAACCGACCCGGGCACGCTGACGGGTATGCGCGACTCTCGCACGCTGCGCATCGCGTTCATCGGCGCCGGCAACATGGCTGGCCATCACCTCCAGGCGCTGGGGTGTGTCCCGACGCCCCACACCGTCGTCGGCGTGTACGATGTGCGGGGAGCGACCGCTCACGCGTTCGCTCAGCGGGCCAGAACTCAAGCCTTCACCACTCTCTCCGCCCTGTTCGAACAGACGCAGCCGGACCTCGTGCATATCTGCACGCCGGCAGGGGAACACTTCGAACCCGCGCGCCTGGCCCTCCAGGGCGGGGCGCACGTGTACGTCGAGAAGCCGTTCGTCGAGACGCCCGAGGAAGCCGAAACGCTCTTCAGGCTCGCGCACGAGCGCGGCCTAATCATTTGCGCGGGGCACCAGCTCGTCCGCGATCCCGCCTTCCAACGGCTCATGCGCGACGCGTCGGACCTGCGGCCCGTCACGCTCGTCGACAGCTACTTCGCGTTTCGGCCTCCGCGGCTGGACCCCTACCGGCCATCAAGCCCGGCGCTCGGCCAGCAACTGCTGGACGTCCTCCCACATCCGCTGTACACGCTCGTGGCAGCGCTCGAGCGCTTCGGCGGAAAGGAGGGCGCACCGATCGAGATCATGCACGTGACGGCGACGTCGACCGACCTGCACGCGGAGCTCCGGACGGGCGAGGTGACCGGTCGTCTCGCCGTCAGCCTGCGCGCCCGCCCCGTCGCCTCGACGCTCACGGTTGCGGGGGCGCATGGGTCGCTGACGGCCGATTTCGTCCGCGCGATCCTGCTCGGCGCCGCCAACGAAGGCACCAGCCCACTCGAAAAAATCGCCAATCCGTTCGTGGAGGCGGCGCAGCTCGCGGGCCGGAGCGCCATCAGCCTCACCCGCCGGCTGCTCCGCGGCGCCGACTACCCGGGCCTGGTGGAACTGCTCGGTGATTTCTATGCCGCCGCCGCAACTGGTGATCGCTCGCCCGTCAGCGTCGACCACCTGCGCCACGTCACCACGGTGTACGAGCAGCTCGCGGCCACTGTGCGGAACGCCGCCGCTCCACCCACTGCACCGGCATCGGCCGTCCCCGCGCTGTCGCGGTCCGCTCCTCTCGCCGCGCTCACGGGCGCTGCCGGGTTCTTTGGCCGCGCGATCAGCCGGGAACTCGCGCGCCGCGGCTTTCGCGTGCGGGGAATCGGCCGGTCGGCGCGACCCGATGATCCGCATCTGCACGAATGGGTCCGTGTCGATCTGGCGGAGGAGATCGCCCCCAGCACTTTCACCGGCGCGGAGGTCATCGTGCACGCCGCAGCCGAAACGGCGGGAGGATTCGACGCGCACGCGCGCAATACGGTGGGCGCGACCCACGAGGTGCTGCGGGCGATGGCAGTCGCCAACGTCCGCCGGCTCGTGTACATCAGCAGTATTTCGGTGCTGCGCCCCCCGCGGCCGTTTTGGGAGCGGCAGGCGGAGGAGACGCCGCTCGCTGCAAGCCCCGAGCGACTGGGTCCGTACACGTGGGGCAAGTGTGCGGCCGAGGAGCTCGTCACCGCCGCGCAGCGGCGGGGAGAGGTTCAAGCCCGGATCATTCGGCCCGCGGCGCTGATTGATTGGGACCACATCGAGTTCCCGGGCTTGCTCGGGCGCCGCCTGTTCGGTCGGTGGCATCTGGGCCTCGGCCGCCCCCACTTGCCCTTCGCGATCTGCGACGTGTCGACGGCTGGCGCCGCAGTCGCCTGGTGCGCGGATCGCTTCGACGACGCCCCACCCGTCGTCAACCTCATCGACCCGGCCATCCGCACGCGCAGCCAGCTCCTGAGCCGGTTTCGAGCGCGCGGCTGGCGCGGGCGCGTCGTGTGGGCACCGATCAGCTTGCTGGCCGGCGCGGTCATCGCGGCGCGCTTCGTGGCGGCGCTCGTCCGGCGCGAACGGGCGCGGCCACTGGCCGTGTGGTCCATCCTGCGGCCCCGCCGTTATGACGCGTCTGTGGCAGGCACCGTCCTCGCTGCGATGCGCGAGCACACGCCAGCTCCGGAGCCCGCGGGCCGGGCGATCGGCGCGCCCAGCGTGAGCGGCGCGTATGGCTGAGGTCGTACGCCCCCGCCCTACGCGCGAGGCACCTCCCGTTCCCGTGCCGACGCCGCCTCCGGCTCCCGCGCCGGCCCCGGTGAGGACGCCTGCGTGGGATCTGTTGCTCGTGTGCGTATCCGTGTACCTCGCCACGTCCATCGGCCGGCTCCACCAGTTGTTCCCGATCCTCGGTCTCCTCAAGCCGGCGCTGCTGGCCACGCTGCTGGCCGCCGGCCTGTACCTGCTTCAGCAGTCCGGGCGGCGGCGCATCGGCTTGCTCCGCTCGCCCATGACCACGTGCATGCTCGGCCTGCTGGTGTGGGGCGGCCTGTCGGTCCCGTTCGCCCTGCACCAGGGGACCGCCTTCCAGTTCTGGACGGACTACGCGCGAACCATTCTGATGGCGCTCGTCATCGCCGGCAGCGTGCGTGGCACGCTCGATCTGAAGCGCCTGATCCTCGTCTATTTCACCGTGACCGTTGTGTACACGGCGGTCGTGCTGTCCCGGTTCCAGCTCGGCGCCGACAGCTGGCGGCTCGGCCGGCTATACAACTACGATGCGAACGATCTCGCGACCTTGATCGCCAGCGCGATGCCCCTCGGCCTGTACTTTGTCCTGGGACATCGGCGCCTCGCCATGCGGATCCTCGCGATCGCCGGGCTCGCCGTGCTGTTGGTGGGCATGATCCGCTCGGGTTCTCGGGGAGGCTTCATCGCGCTGCTCGCGGTCGTGGGGTTCGTGCTGCTGGGCTTCACGACCGTTCCGGCGCGGGCCCGGCTGGCAGGGTTCGTCGCAATCCTCGCCGTCGTCTTCGGCGCCGCGAGCGACCGGTACTGGACGCAGATGCAGACGATGCTCAATCCGCATGAGGACTACAATCTCACCTCCGACGCAGGACGCTTGAAAATCTGGGAACGCGGTCTTGGCTACATGGCCGCTCACCCTCTCATGGGCGTCGGCGGCCAGAACTTCGCAGTGGCGGAGGGCACGATTTCTCCCCTGGCCAGGCGCCAGGAGCGTGGCATCGGCGTACGCTGGGGTGCCGCCCACAACACGTTCATCCAGGTGGGCGCCGAACTCGGCGTGCCGGGGTTGCTCCTGTTCATCGGACTGATCGCGACGGCATTCAGGTCCCTGCGTCGCGTGGCGCGACAGTCCGCCCGCGCGGGCGCCATTGCCGCAGATCTCTCCCGGCTTTCCCACGCGCTTACGGCGGCGCTCATCGGCTTCGTGGTGGGATCGTTCTTCCTATCGCTGGCCTACATGGACATACTGTACACGCTCGTGGCCTTCACACTCGCCCTGGCAAAGGTCGCGCGAAACGCCGATGGCCAGCGTGTGCCGCTTCCGCATCGCGTCCGAATCTAGGTAGCCGGCGATGGCCGCTCGACCACGCCTGCTCTTCCTCGCGCAGTGTCTCCCTTACCCACCCCACACTGGAGTTGCCGCCCGCACCTTCAACGTCCTGAAGCAGCTACAGGAGGCGTACGACATCGATCTCGTAGCCTTCTATCGCATCAACCATCAGCCAGATCGCAGTGGGCTCGACGCGGCGCGGGAGGCGCTGGGGCGCGTCGCCGGCTTCGTCGCCGAACCGACGCCGATTCCCAATGAGCATTCGGCACTGCGCAAACTCTGGGACCACGTGCGCAGCATTATCAGCGGACGGGTTTACACCTATTACGAATATGACAGCCGCGTCTTCGCGCAGCGCCTCCGGCCCGTGCTGCGCGCGTGCGCGCCGGACCTGGTGCACGTGGACAGCCTCGATCTCCATCGATGGTTGCCCGAGTTGCCACAGGTGCCGATCGCCTGTACGCACCACGATATCGATTCTGAACTCCTACGGTCGCGGGCGCTGCGCCTTGACCAGGCAGTCCTACGGAACTATCTGCGGCTCCAGGCAGATCGCAGCGAGCGCCTGACACGTCAGCTGTGTCCGGGGTTTGCCCTGAACGTCATGATGTCCGAGATGGACGCCGGGCGACTCCGGACTCTCGCGCCGGGCGCCGCGACCCTAGTCGTGCCGAATGGCACGGACACGGAGTACTTCCGGCCGAACGGCCCGAAGTCCGTCGCCGGACGCGTGGTGTTCGTGGGGCCAACGTACAACTTTCCCAACAGGGATGCGGTGGAGTTCCTGCTGGAGGAAATCTGGCCCCGGATCCGCGCGGCGGACCGCACGACGTCGTTACGGTTAATCGGGCGCAACGCCCCGGCTGACCAGTCGCGCTACGCTGCCGAATCCGGCGTGACCCCGCTAGGTCATGTCCCGGACGTCCGGCCTCCGCTTTCCGAAGCGGCCTGCTGCGTCGTCCCGATCCGCGTCGGTGGCGGCACGCGCCTCAAGATCCTCGACGCCTGGGCTATGGGAAAAGCCGTGGTGTCGACCTCGATCGGCTGCGAGGGCCTCAACGCCGTGGACGGAGAAAACATTCTCATCCGGGACACAGCGGACGCCATAGCAGACGCCGTACTCCAGGTGCTGAGCGACGCCACCGTTCGCTCGCGTCTCGAGCGCAATGGGCGGCGCACCGCCACCGAGACCTACAGCTGGCACGTTGTTGGCCACCAGATCCGCTCAGCCTACGACGCGCTGCTCGCCCGGGCCGTGGCGCCGGGCGCCGCACTCTAGGCTGTCACGGGCCCGCCCACCAGTCGGTGCGGATCTGCACCCCGGCGAAGTACCATGGCAGGCCCGTGTCGGCGGCCCCCTGCTGTCCGTTGTTGCCCAGGCCGAAGTTGCTGATAGCGGACGGATCGACGCAAAAGCTGTGGCCTGATGCGTAGTATGACGCCAGCGTCCAGTCATTGCGCCCGCCCCAGACTGCGTTGCCCCAGTCCGACTGCCGGAAATCCGAGTCGGCCAGGATCTGGGTGCCGCTTGCGACGTACACCCGCGGGTGCACCTGCACATGCGTCGCATCGACGAAGTCCACGAAGTACTCGAAGCGGTACCACGCCTCGCGACGCAAGGTCACGTTCGGGCCCCAGTGCCCGATGGGGTAGGTGAACCCACAGCCGTAGAGACTGATGACGAACCGCCAGCCGTCACCCGTGCTCCACTTCCGCAGGAATGTGAGGTTCGCGTATTGCCACGTGTCCACCGTGGCCACGTGATCGCCCGCGGTTGAAGTGTCGTCGTTCCGCATGTAAAACCGGACGTAGAAGCCCCTCGAGCGTGGGACGACGTTGTTCTGTTGCAGATTTGCGGCGAAGGTCGGCCCCCGCTGCAGCACCTTCAGGGCATTGCGGCCGCCGGGCCCCCCGGGAACCACCGACAACAACTGGACGCCGGTACCGCGGTTGAATTCCCAGTACTTCTTCCAGCGGCCGCCGTCCGTCACGGCACGGCGGGACATGCCGGTGTCGGTGGTCCAGTTGCTCTCAAAGACGACGCCGCCACCGTACGCGTCGCTCGGCGCGAGACACCCAGTCGCGCGGACCACGGCGGCCACACCGAGACCGGCCGCCGCACCGAGCAGCAACACCCTGCGCCGTCTCAACGAAAAGCCTGCGTTCTTCTTCGTCAGCACACGCGTGCCCATGAACCAAGCTCGTGTCGGGAGGTGACTGTCGGGGTTCGGACCGTTGCGGCAGCGCGACACCCCCCGCCGGTGCGGCTGCATCACCGGTCTGCCTGCAAGCCCCGTGCAATCCCGCCCCCCTTTACGGCCCGGGCCAGCGGTCGGTCCGGATCTGGACGCCGGCGAAGTACCAGGGCAGCCCGGTGTCGGCCGCGCCCTGCTGCCCGTTGTTCCCCAGGCCAAAGTTCGTCATCGGCAGCGGCACGACGCAGAAGCTGTAGCCCGCCGCATAGTAAGACGCAAACGTCCAGTCGTTGCGCCCGTTCCACACCTGGGTCCCGTAGTCGGACTGCCGGAAGTCGGCGTCCCCCAAAATCTGGGTGCCGGCCGCGTCGTACACCCGCGGATGCACTTGCACATGCGTCGCATCCACAAAGTGCACGAAATACTCAAAGCGGTACCACACGCCGTTGCTCAACACCGCGATCGGCCCCCAATGCCCGATCGGGTAGGTGTAGCCACACCCGTACAGGCTGGTGACGAACCGGAAGCCGCTCCCTCCCCCATACTTCCGCATGAAGGTGAGGTTCTGGTACTGATAGGTGTCCACCGTGACGATGTGATCGCCCGAAGTCGAGTTATCATCGTTGCGCATATAGAAGCGGACATAGAAGTCAGTCGAGGGCGGGAGGATATTGTCCTGCTGCACGTTTGCGGCGTAGCTCGACCCGCGCTGCACCACTTTCAGCGCATTGCGGCCGCCTGGCGCGTTGACGCTCGCGCCTGAGACGACCGACAGCAGCTGGACGCTCGTGCCACCGTTGAATTCCCAATAGTGCTGCCAGCGGCCCCCATCCGACACGAAATTGAAGGCCGTGCCGATCCCCGTGCTCCAGTCGCTCGAGAATACAATGCCGCCGGCGGGGGCCACCACCACCGTAAGTGCGGCGCTGCCGCTCTGGCCCTCACTGGTCGCCGTAATCGTGCTCGTTCCGACCAGCAGGCCCGTGACCAGGCCTGTCACGCTGATCGTCGCCACCGACGGTGCGCTGCTCGTCCACGTGACGGCCCGCCCTGTGAGCGTCTTGCCGTTGGCATCCTTGAGGACGGTGGTAAACTGCTGCACCCCGGCGAGCACCACGCTCGCGCTCGCCGGCGCGACCGTCACCGTCGCGACAGGCAACGTGCTCGACGCGGTCGTCCCGCTCGCCACGGAGGATAGCCCGCCGAAAATCGCGTCCAGGTTCAGTGTCCCACGGAACGCAACGAGTTGGAACTGATAGCCCGTGCCCGATTGGAGTCCGAGTACCGTGCAGCTGCGCCGAGCACCGATCGACGTCCCCGCCATCGGCACACTGCACGTGCCCCGGCTCACGTCGGGCGCCGTTGGCCAGGAGAGCGAGCCCGCTGCCCAGCGGATGTCATACTTCGCCGGAACTCCGGTGCCGTCGCTTACTTCCGTGAAGGACAGCGTGACCGAGCTGTCAGTCACCGCCGAGACGATCAGGTCAGTAACGGTACCCGGCGTCGCTGGGGGCGGCGGCGGAGGCGGCGGGGGCGGCGGGGGCGGCGGAGCGGTAACCGTGATCGTCGCCGTCCCAGTCTGGCCCTCACTCGTCGCCGTGATGGTCGCCGCGCCTGCCGCGACGGCCGACACAAGGCCGCTGGCGCTCACCGTGGCGTCGGACGCATTGCTCGTCGTCCAGGTCACCACGCGCCCCGTCAGCGGGCTCCCGCCCGCGTCCTTCGGCGTCGCCGTGAGCTGCACCGTCTGCCCGGCCTGTACGCTCGCCGTCGCCGGAGTCACCGCCACCGACGCCACCGGCACTACGGTCACGGTGATCGCCGCGCCACCAGCCTGTCCCTCGCTCGTCGCCGTGACCGTCGCGGCACCTGCGGCCACACCGCTCACGAGGCCGCTGGCGTTCACCGTGGCGACGGCCGCATTGCTCGTCGTCCAGCTCACCGTCCGCCCACTCAATGGATTGCCGTTCGTATCCTTCGGCGTCGCCGTGAGCTGCACCGTCTGCCCCACCGCCATGCTGGCCGAAGCGGGGCTCACGACTACGGAGGCCACCGGTACTGCGGTCACCGTGATGATCGACGTCGCGCTCTGCCCCTCGCACATCCCCGTGATCGTCGCCGAACCTGCCCCCACGCCACTCACGAGCCCGCTGGCCGTCACCGTGGCGACCGCCGCATTGCTCGTCGTCCAGGTCACCACGCGCCCGGACAGCGGGCTCCCACCCGCGTCCTTCGGCGTCGCGGTGAGCTGTACCGTCTGCCCGACCTGAACGCTCGCCGGCGCTGGACTTATGGAGACCGACGCCACCGGCACCACCGTTACCGTGACTGCGGCCGCGCCACTTTGACCTTCGCTTGCCGCCGTGATGGTGGCGGCGCCCACAGCCACTGCGCTGACGAGCCCGCTGCCGTTCACCGTGGCCACCCCCGCATTGGTCGTTGCCCACGTCACGGTCCGGCCAGTCAATGGATTGCCGTTTGCATCCTTCGGCGTCGCCATGAGCTGCACTGTCTGACCCACTGCAACACTTGCCGAGGCGGGGTTCACCGTGACGGACGCCACTGGTGCTACCGTCACCGCGATGTCCGATGAACCGGAATGTCCGTGGCTCGTGGCCTTGATCTTTGCACTGCCCGTCGACACGCCGCGCACCAGTCCGCTGGCACTCACCGACGCAACCGAGGAATTGCTCGTGGACCACGTCACCGCGCTTCCACTGACCGGATTGCCGTTCGCATCGGTGGGGGTCGCAAAGAACTGCGTGGCTTGGCCGACCGGTAGGCTCGTCGTCCCCGGAGTAACCATTACTTCCGCAACCTCTACGTTTGTAACTGTCACAACCGCGGTGTCCGCGGTAGTACCAGGGGTCACTCGGACAGTCAACTTGATGGTTCCAGTGTCCGAGCCGGCCCGGTAGCGTATGTAATGCCTGCCGTTGACCGTGTACGGGTCGGAAAAGAAGCCTTTGTTGGCGCTCCAGACCACGGTCACGTTGGCGGCCGTATCGCCAGCAGGCGTGAACGCGATGGCCGCTAAGTCGACGGCTTGGTTCTGCTCAAGCGTGAGAGAACGAGGAGAGATAGCGATCTGGGACGCCTGGTCCACTTTGGGCCTGCTGGGCACATCGCAGGCGACAAACGCGGCGATGGCAAGCGCCATGGCCGTGGCAACGAACTGTGGGAGTCGCATCCGCGCAAGGCGCTGCGACAGCTTGAACGTGAACGGCATCCTCTCCTCCAAAAAAAAAGCCGCCAGCTTCGACCTGAGGTCGAATCGCTGGCGGCTCGGCGGACGTGGCGACGAACATCGCTTTAGTCCCGTAGCTCTGCGTCACCGTCTTTCGACGGGTTTGCTCTGAGCAGCGACTACTGTTTGGGCGGGGCGCTCCGCAACAGAGTCATCTGATGATGGCGCGCTACAACTGCCGCGTCCCTTCAACGACTGCGCTATGGTAGCAACAGACGCAAACGACGCGCAAGTGCGAGGCGTAATCAATCGCAAAATCATTGAGTTGTCGGAACAGCAACGGAAAGCCGAACGGCTGCGGCGCTGGTGTTCCGCGTCACGGCCCGCATGGTTATGCGTTCACGTTCTGGACATCACCGACATCCCACGAGTGAGTCTCCACCACGAGTGAGTCTCCACCGAACATCGGGGGAGCTCAGGAGGTAAAGCGCGACTGCGTACGGCATGAAACTTGCTCCTGCGATACGACCTAACTGTGGACGTGCCTTGAGGTTAGCATCGCTGTACTACAGCGCGCTGAACGTGGCGGGACTGACCGCCATCGCTCGTCGGCTTTCGAGCGGCGGCATGATTCTGTGTTACCACAACATCATCGCGGGGACCGAGGCCGATCCGTCAGACAGTCTCGGCCTGCACATGCCCCTGGCCACTTTCTCCCGGCAGATGCGCTGGCTCGCGGGCACCTACCAAATCGCGCCGCTCGGAGCGCTCGTCAGCCGCATCTGCAATCGCGAGTCCCTGCGCGGTGTGGCCGCCGTGACCTTCGACGACGGCTATGCCGGTGTGTTCGAGAATGCGTGGCCCCTGCTGCGAGACCTCGGCATCCCCGCGACGGTGTTTGTCGTCGCCGAGGCTCCTGGGCGTGACGAGCACTTCTGGTGGGACGACCCAGAGGTGCTGCGCGCCTATTCTCCGGCTCGTCGCGACGACTGGCTCACCGCACTCCGCGGCGACGGCGCGGCTATCGGGAGCTCGTTGGCACTCGCAGATCGTCCTCCCGCCAATCGGCCGTCGCCACCACCCTGGTGCGCACCCGCCACTTGGCCAACGATCGCCGAAGCGGCCAGATCCGGGCTGCAGCTCGGCGTGCACTCGGCAACGCATCGGTCGCTACCGGCGCTGGACGACCTCGAGGTCCACCACGAAGTCGTGGAGAGCCGCGAGATCATCAGAAGCCGCACGGGCGTGACTCCGGAATTTTTCGCCTACCCTTATGGTCTGTGGAACGACCGCGTCCGAGACGTGGTGCGGACGGCGGGCTATCGCGCGGCCTTCACCCTCGAGGACGGCCGTCACGCCACGCCGACCGATCCCTGGACGCTCCCCAGGCTGAGCGTACCGGCCCGCATCGGGGATGCCGCTTTCCACGCGTGGACCGCGGGCCTAAACCTGCGACGCGGGCGCGGCGCGTGACGACGGACCCAGCCGCTCGCGTGCGCGGCGAGCGGTTCGCGCACCTCATCGAATCAGATGGCCCGGGCGGTGCCGAGCGTGTGCTCGCCAGCCTCGCCACCGAGCTCCAGTCGGCCGGCAGTTACAACGTGGTCATCGCGCCGGCTGCAGGAGAGGGATGGCTCGCTCAAGAGCTGCGCGGCACGGGTGTGCAGGTGGAGACCTTTCGACTCGATCGGCCGTTCTCGCCGTCATTCGCGCGCTCGCTCGCTGAGACACTCCGCCGCCATCGGGTCACGTTGGCGCACAGTCACGAGTTCACCATGGCCGTCTACGGGGCGTGGGCAGCGCGACGGGCCGGTGTCCCGCACATCTTCACCATGCACGGCGGTCGTTACTACGCCAAGCGTTGGCGGCGACGGATCGCCATGCGCCTAGCAGCCACGTTTAGCGCCTCGGTCGTCGCCGTCTCTCAGAGCTTGGCGCGACACCTGCGCCGCGACCTGTGGCTGAGCGACGCGCGCATCATCACCATCCCGAACGGAGTCCGCCACACGCCGGTCGCGCAGTCTTCGCTGCGAGACGAGCTGCATTTGTCGGGCACTGATCAGTTGGCCGTGGCGGTCGGCAACCTGTACCCCGTCAAGGGACACGCCTACCTTCTGGAAGCACTGGCACTCCTCGGGGTCCGCTTTCCGCGGCTGCACGTGGCGATCGCCGGTCGCGGTGAGCTGGACGGTCCGTTGCTCGCGCGCGCCGACGCCCTCCACGTCGCCGATCGCTTCCATCTGCTAGGCCTACGCTCGGACATCGGGAACGTCTTGACTGGCGCGGACGTCTTCGTGCTGCCATCCCTGTCCGAAGGCGTGCCGCTCGCGCTGCTCGAAGCGATGCTCGCCGCGCGGCCCATTGTGGCGAGCGCGGTAGGGGAAGTGCCCACTGTGCTTGACGGCGGCCGCGTGGGCGTGCTGGTCCCACCTCGGGATGTCGCAGCCCTGGCGGGTGCCCTCGTCGACGTGCTCTCCGCTCCAGCGCAGGCGCGCCGGCTCGGGGCAGCCGCGGCGGCACGAGCCGCTGAGGTCTACACGCTCAGCGCAATGATCGACCGCTACGTAGCGCTGTACGCGAAGTGTCTACCGCCCACCTACCGCTCGAATCCACAGCGCGAGTCTCTCGAAATCGCGGATCCGAAGTTGCCCGTGCGTTGGTAGAGTACAGAGTCGGGCGGCGAGCAGCCGACTGCCGGGGAAGGCGCCATCTCGATTCAGGCACTGCGGGCTGAAGCGTTCGAGGTCGCAGAGGACCTTCGGGTAGCCGCCCATAACGCCCAAACGCCGCGCCGCAGGTTCGGCCGCGGAGCGACGAGCGGCTAGCGATGCGAGTACCGGTAGGCGCAGGTAGCCGGGGCGCGCATGAGGAGGCGTGGTGATGACCTCAAAGCCCGGCTGCCACCGGAGCTCGACCAACAGCCGCTCGGCGTTGCGCCGCCGCACCTCCACCTCGCGTTCGGCCAGCCGCCACGTGGCGGCGACGACCGGGCAGGATGCGCTCGTCGGCCGGCGGAGGACGCGCGGCGTCCGATAGATCGTCTCGCCGAGGTGGAGAAAAGGCAGCGCGGCCGGCAGAGCATAGACGGAGGGCCGCTCGAGCAGGAACTGGGCGGTGATCGACAGCAGCTCCGGCCATCCCCGTCGCGCTTCGCCGAGCAGCCCCTGCGCGCGTTCAAGTATGCGCTGTCCTGCGGCATCGTGCGCCAGAAGGGCGCCGCCGCTCCCCCCGGTCAGCCCCTTACCGCGCCCGAAGCTCAACACGGCGAGGGAGCTCTGGCTACCGGCAGGACGGTTGTTTAGGGTCGAGCCCAACGCCTGGGCCGCGTCTTCGATCACGACCGCGCCCCCCCCCCACGTCGCCGTGAGACGATTCACCAGGCCGAGATCGACGGGACACCCGTAGAAATGCACCACGACGATGGCCGCCGCACCGTGGCGCAACGCCGCGTCAATCTGCGATAGGTCGGGGGCCAGCGTGTGCGGATCCAGATCATAGAGGAGAACGGACGCGCCGGCACCTTCGGCTGCAGTGGCGAGATCGTAACACGCATACGCGGGGAGCGCGACCGGAGAGCCGGGTCGCTCTTTCAAGACCGCGAGCAGAGCCGCGGTCAGCGCGGCGGTGCCGCTGTCGGTCAGCAGCACCGCCTTCGCCGCGTAGCGCTCACGGAGGAGCGCCGCGACCTGCGCGTCGGCCCGTGAAGGCACCCCGTTCCGCGACACGGCCGCCCGGGCGCCGGCGAGCAGCGCCGCGGCGGACAGCGGGGAGTGAACGGGAATCTGGTATCGCCAGTGACTCACGGCAGGAAGCGGACTAACCGGGGGCCGAGGCGGTTCGCGATCGGTAGCGGTAGCCGCCGCCACAGCCGTGGGCCCCAGGAGAACTCTGGGTTGTCCGGCGAGGGCGTGGCCTTCACTCCGCCTGGAGCGTACTGACTCCACGGCAGCAGCACGTCGGTGCCGCCCCACTGGCTCTTGAAGTGGTGCGTGCCCCCACCCGGCGTGCATCGGCCGAAATTGAACACGCGCACCCCGCGAGCGATCATCCGCTCCATGAACGACCAGTACAACAGCATGTTGGCCGCGAGCGGGCGCGACTCACGCAGCGCCCCGGCCCACGTCATTTCGAATTCCCCGCGCCATACGAAGCCGCACGCTCCCGCCAGCGGCTGGTCGCCGCGGTACACCACGCCGAACACCACGAGATCGGGAAACGCCGCCGCGACGCGCTCGAACAACGCTCGCGGCAGGACCGGCGTGCCCAGGTCCCGCATGGTCTGAGCGAACACGTCGTAGAACGGCTCGCGCTGGTCGAGACCGAAGCGGACGGTCAGACCTTCCTTAATCGGGCGGCGGATCTGGCTGCGCAGTTTCGAGGGGAAAGACGCGAGCAGGCCTTCAGGCGTGGGTGGCAACGGTAGGAGAACAGTGATCTTCCGCGACGACACCGAAAGGTCGAGACCTGCGGGATCACGGGTCCGGAGCTCCAGGAGATCGACGCGGGAACGACGGGCCTCCGCGATTGCCTCCTCGACCAGGAGCCGCCGAGCGGCGGGTGACCCCAGAGGCCCGCCGTCATTGAGAAAGGGAAGGGACACGAGGTAGTGGCCGAAGAGCCAGCTCTTCACGCGAACGAGCGGAAGAATGCCTTGCCATTCCCCGCTGCCATCGGTAACCACGCGGTACAGACACTCCGCTCCCAGCACCTCGCTCAGAATGTCGCGCCAGCCGGCGAGATGGCAGAAACTGCCCCCCTCGGCGCGCGCGACGAATTCGTCCCACGCTCGACTGTGGCCGTCGAGCGGCTGCGTCACCATAACGCCTCAGCGGTGGAGTGCTCGCTGAAGCGGGCCACGGTGTCGCGGACGGCGACGAACCGGAACTCCGCCAGCAGCCGCTCGAGCCGCCGCGCCGTACCCCGCAGTCCGCCGTAGTGCCGCGCCCGCGTCAACCAGGAGACGTGCAGGCGCGGCTGGTCGGGGTCGAGCTCCCACGGATGGATGTAGAAGGTGCCAGGCACGCCGCGACGCTCGCATTGGCGGAACGCAGTTCGGACGACGCCGTACGGGAGGAGACGGAAGTACGCCCCGCCTGCAGCAGGCAGCCGCAGGCCGCACCAGCGCAGCGTGGTCGGCGGAATCTCAGCGAGCCGGCCGACCGGACGCTCCAACCAGTGCGGGTCCGGCCGTCCGCCGGCGTAGCCGTAACCCGGGCGTTGCACGGGAAACAGGCTAGAGTCGTAGCGATAGCCTTCTTCGATCAAAATGTCGAGCGCCCACTCCCGGCCCGGCACGATCGAGAAGCTCGGCGCACGGAAGCCCAGGACCGGCGCGCCGGTGATCTCCTCCAACGCGTCCTTGGCGCACTGGATCGAGACCCGAAACTCGAGCGGCGTCTGCTGGGTCACACGCGCATGGTCCCAGCCGTGCGACGCGATTTCGTGGCCGGCGCGCGCGATCGTCCGTATCAGATCGGCATGCCGCGCAGCGACCCAGCCGAGCACGAAGAACGTCGCGCGCGCTTCGTATCGAGCCAGCAACTCGAGCAGCAGGGTGACTTGCCCCGACACCCGGGACTCGAAGCGCGCCCACTGGGACCGCGCTATGCGGGACTCAAACGCCGAGACCTGGAAGTACTCCTCCAGGTCCACCGTGAAGTGGTGGGCTGTCATGATTCAGTGAAATGCAACGGCCGTGCCTGCTGCACCGCCCCACCGCTTCCCTTTGATGCGTGGGGCACCAGCGGCACCCGTGGCGGCGACGCTACAGTATCAGCGTAATGACCTTCGTGTCCGAACCTGACGCACCCTGGCTGTCGGTGACGGTCACACGGATCGTGCGGGTCGTGAGCAGGCCAAGATAGGTGTGCGTCGCCGAGAACGAGCCCGTGGTCGACCGGCTGCCGTTCGAGGACGACCCGTCACCCCAATCGATGGTGTACGTCCACGGACCGTTGTCCGGGTCGCTGAACGACGCACTCAGCGTGTAGAGCAGGCCGAGCACCACGGTCTCGTCCGGGCCGGCGTTGACAACGGGCGGACTGTTGGGCGTCGTGCAGTTCACTGTGAACGCCGCCGTCACCGTCCCACCCGAGGGCACCGTGACCGTCTGCGGGTTCGCGCTGGTCACCGTGCAGTTCGCCGCCACGCCCGAGAGCGCCACGCTGTGACTGCCCGCCGAGAGACCGGTGAACGTGATGCCGG
>WNEY01000397.1_pt1 | contig 26878 bp, 22 predicted proteins | sample 5400531 | NCBI WGS metagenome assembly WNEY01 (sample SAMN13153338, study PRJNA577476) | soil metagenome | isolation source: 200 cm saprolite under Douglas fir tree site 1 | place: USA:California | collected 2015-04-18
CGAAGGTCATCGCGACGGACGTCGTCGAGTTCCGGAAGGCCGCCGCGCGGAAGGCCGGTGCCGATCTCGTCATCGACGCTCGGGAGGATGTCCCGGCGAGCGTGAGGACGGCGAACGGCGGGAATCTTGCGGACCTCGTAGTCACGTGCACGGGGGCTCCACGAGCGATCGCCCAAGGGCTCGCGTCGGTCGATCGAGGAGGGACCGTTCTATTCTTCGCGCCGATCGAGCCGGCCGCGAAGGTCGAGATCCCCTTCAACGAGATCTGGCGGGAGGAGGTCACGATGACGTCTTCGTACGGCGGAAGCCCGCGGGACATCCGCGAATCGATCAACCTGCTCCGGGAGAAACGGCTCGCGGTCTCGGATCTGATCACGCATGTCCTGCCCTTGGGCAAGGCCGCGGAGGGATTCCGACTCGTCGCACAGGCCCGGGACTCGATCAAAGTCGTGGTGCGACCCTGAGCCGCGTGATCATCCAGGGATTGGGCGTGACGGCCCGGATCCCTAGGTGACGCCTCCGTCGAGTCGAAGTCACGAAATACGGCCGTGGTGGTCGGGGCCAATGCAGGTTGGAGGTCACCAGGTTGGGTGGGCCCCCGAGGGGCTTCCGGGTTCGGGTCGTCTCTTCGCGGCCGCTGACGCCGACTACCCGTGCGATCCAACTGGAGAAACCGGAGACCTTCGCGTTCCTTGCGACGCAGTTCACCTTCGTCCAGCTGAGGACGGAGGAGGGCATGGATGCGCGCCCGATGTCGCTGGCGACGAGTCCGACACGTCCGCACCTCGAGTATGCGGTCCGCCTCTCGGACTCGCCTTACAAGCGCGCGTTCGCGGGCCTGCGGCCCGGCGACGAGGCCCGCATCTTCGGCCCGATTGGCGACTTCGTGTTGCACGAGAGGCGCCCCGCCGTGCTCCTGGCGGGAGGCATCGGGATCACGCCCCTCAAAGGCATGGCCGAATATGCGGCCGACAAAGCGCTCCCGATCCCGATCCGGCTCGTTTACAGCAATCGAAGCGAGGACGAGATTGTGTACCGACAAGAACTCGACGCGTTGGAAAAACAGAATGAGAATTTCCGCGTACAGTACACTCTCACGCGTACGGCCGATCCAGGATGGCGGGGCACGACCGGACGGATCAATCGAGAAGGCCTGCGCGAAGCGGCGACCGGGCTTGCAAATCCGATCTACTACGTCAGCGGCACACCCGGTATGGTCCTGGGAGCGGTGCGGTTGCTGCGGGACCTGGGCATCCCGGATGACGACATCGAGGTCGAGGCGTTCCGAGGATACGCGTGATGGTCCGAGCTGAGTGACTGTCGCACTCCTGTCTTGAGCAAATGGCCCGAGCGCGGCATGGCCCGGCGATTTGCTCATAAGGCGTCGTTCGCTTACGCGAATTCGCCAAGGTTGATGGGTTGGTCGTATCGAGCGCGACGATCGACAGCCTCCTGAAGGAGAAGGAGGAGTATCCTCCGCCAAAGGCGTTCCGCAGGGAGGCCTGGGTTCGCGATCGCAAGGTGATGCGAGAGGCCGCCGCGAATCCGGAACGCTACTGGGCCGACCGGGCAAACGAGTTCCTCTGGATTAAGAAATGGTCGAAGGTCCTCGAATGGAAGGCTCCGTTTGCCAAATGGTTCGTCGGCGGCCGGATCAACATCGCGCAGAATTGCCTCGATCGCCATCTTGACTCATCCCGGCGGAACAAAGCCGCGATTGTGTGGGAAGGCGAACCCGGAGACCGGCGCGTCCTGACCTATCGGATGGTCTGGCGGGAGGTGAACCGATTCGCGAACGTGCTGAAGGGCCTCGGCGTGAACCGTGGAGACCGCGTGACGATCTACATGCCGATGATCCCGGAACTCCCGATTGCCATGTTGGCATGCGCGCGAATCGGAGCGATCCACAGCGTGATCTTCGGAGGCTTCAGCGCGAAGGCAATCCAGGATCGAGCCGAGGATTCTCACAGTGAAGTCCTCGTCACCGCGGACGGAGGATACCGCCGCGGGACCGTTGTCCCTCTGAAGAAGACGGTGGACGCGGCGATTGAGGATCTCCCGTTCGTTCGCCACGTCGTCGTTTGCCAACGAACGAAGGAACCGGTGTCGATGAAGGAAGGCCGGGACATCTGGTGGCATACGGCGATTGCCGACGTCGACGATTTCTGCGAGCCCGAGCCGATGGACGCGAACGACCCGCTGTTCATCCTGTACACCTCGGGTACCACGGGTCGGCCGAAGGGCGTCGTGCATTCGACGGGCGGCTACCTCGTCGGCGTGGCGACCACGCATCGGCTGATTTTCGATCTGAAGGAGGACGACCTGTACTGGTGCACCGCGGACATCGGATGGGTCACGGGCCACTCCTACATCGTGTACGGCCCGCTCGCGAACGGCGCGACGACGTTCATGTACGAGGGCGCCCCAGACTGGCCGAAGCCGGACCGATTCTGGGAGCTCGTCGAATCGTACGGCATCACGATCCTGTATACCGCGCCGACCGCGATTCGAGCCTTCATGCGGTGGGGCGACGAATGGCCGAAGAAGCACGACCTCTCGAGCCTCCGCCTCCTTGGGACCGTGGGGGAGCCGATCAACCCGGAGGCGTGGCGTTGGTACCACAAGACGATCGGCGGGGGCCGTTGCCCGATCGTCGACACGTGGTGGCAGACGGAGACGGGCATGATCCTGATCACGCCGATGCCCGGCCTCACGACCCTCAAGCCCGGATCCGCGACGTTCCCTTTCCCCGGCGTGAGCGCAGAAGTCGTCGACGAGAAAGGCGATCCGATCCCGGTAAACAAGGGCGGCTTTCTCGTCATCTCGAAGCCATGGCCCGCGATGCTGATGACGTTGTACAAGGATCCGAAACGGTACCAGCAGGTGTACTGGTCCCAGATTCCCGGAAAGTATTTCACGGGCGATGGCGCGCGGATCGACGAGGACGGCTGCTTCTGGCTGATGGGCCGCATCGACGACGTGATCAACGTCGCCGGGCATCGGATCGGCACGATGGAGGTCGAGTCCGCGTTGGTGAGCCATCCGAAGGTCGCGGAGGCCGCCGTTGTGGGACGGCCGGATCCGCTCAAAGGCCAGGTGCTCGTTGCCTACGTCGTCCTGAAGGGAGGCGAGGCCACGTCCGATTCACTCCGCCAGGAGTTGCGGGAACACGTCCGGCGGGAGATTGGGGCGATCGCCGCCCCCGAGGAGGTGTACATCACGGACAAGCTTCCGAAGACGCGTAGCGGCAAGATTATGCGCCGCGTGATCCGGTCCCTCGTCTCCGGCCAGGAAATCGGCGACACGACGACGCTCGAGGATCCCGGTGCGGTCGACGAGGTGCGGAAGTGGCTCGCCGAAGTGGAAGCACGGAAGACGTGAGGCCTTCCGGCTTCACGATGTCCTCGGGCGCTTTCAGCCGCCCCGCGTGTACCAGGCGCCCCCGCAGCAATATATCGACGAGCCGTCGGCTTCGCCCCAGATCAGGTGGTTCGTGCCCGACGCGTCGACCGCGAGGCCGAAGTAGTCGCCGTCCGTGAACGCATATCCTTGCGCGGTCTTGTACGGAGCTCCGGCCCCGAGGTTCGAGAGGCGGACACTCGCGCTCCAGGTGCGGCCGCCGTCTGTGCTCCGCGAGAACCACGTATTCCAGCCACCGAGCCCGCCGCAATCCCAGCACTCTGCATTCCGGTTGTCCTGCCACGCGAGACGGAAATCTCCCGTGGTCGGCCCGGACACAATTGCCGGGAAGGCGCTGTCGCCTTGGTCGTTGACGGAACTTCGATCGCTCCAGGAGAGGCCGTCCGCTGACGTGCGGACGAAGAGCCTATGCGGCTTCCCATCCGCCGCGTTGAGCGTGTAAGCGACGGTCAGATGGCCTCCGGAATCCGCCGCCACGGCAGCTTGGGCCGCGAAGTAGTCGCCGTAGCAGGAGAAGATGGAGCAGGGCGTCGTTTTCGCACTCGTGTCGAGGTACACGTTCTGCCACGCCGTGCCGTCGTGGTTCATTTTCAGCACGAAGATCTTCTGGATGCCGTCCGTGTGCCCCTGGTTCGTCGTCTTCCCGTTCGTCTTCGCGCCCGCTTCACCGACCTGAGCGAAGTAGACGCTCCCGTCCGGCGCATACGTCCCGCCGTATGTATACCACCAGAGGCTCTCGTTGCTCGTCCGGACGGGGGTGAAGGTCTGGCCAAAGTCGTGGGAGACCGCGACGTACGAGGCGAGCTTCGCGTTGAAGGCGACGTAGACATCTTTGCCCGACGGCGAGATCGCCAGGATTGGTTTGTCGTTGTATCCCAGTCCGCTGTTCATTCGGACGGGTCCGGCCCAAGTCTGTCCGTGGTCCGAGGATTTGAACAACACGCTTCCCGGGTCGAAGGACACAAGGAAGACGACGTAGACAGTGCCGTCCGCGGCAACTTGGATTTGGGGATCGTACTGCCAGCCGTCCCGGGGGTAGATCGCATGAGCCGCTCCCCAGGTCTGGCCGCCGTCGCTCGAGGCGCGGAAGAAGACCGCAGTCCCGGGACAGCCGGAGCAAGTCTTCGAGGCGTTGATGTAAGTGACCGCTTGGTAGACATACGACGAGCTCGGGTCGGCCGCGATCGCAGGCTCCCAGTATGCGCCGCCACCCGGGAACGGCTGCTCCGAGTCGAACGACGCGCCGGAGGCGACCGTCGAAGAGGAAGCTCCGATCAGCGCCGACGCGACCGAGACGAGAACGACGACGCACGTGATGCCGACCCCGTAGAGTGCCTTCATCCTCTCCCGGCCGCGCCGGGATCGTCCGGTCGCTATTTTACGGTTCGCGCGCTTGCAATCGGCCGATGGGGGCGGGCGTGCCTGAAGGGGATACACCCGAGTACGAGCCTTTAAAGTGCAAGCGGTCTCTTGTTCTCCGCTTCGTTCCCAGGGGTACTTGTGTCGAGCCCTCCGCCTGTGTCGTCGGGTCCGTCGCCTTCCCGCGAGCGCCCGCGCTCACGAGCCATCGTGATTTTGGTCGCGAGCGCTCTCGGGCTCCTGGTCGCCCTGGCCGGCGGCGCGATCTTTGTTCTGTATTCGCAACCGCCAACCACGACCCGACAAGTCGAGGTCCTGAGTCACGGTTTCGCGGACTTGGAGGTGCCACTCATGACCCTCTTTACCGCGCCGCAGATTCCGAAGCAGAGCGTCGACTCCTACGTGAATTGGTCCGTCGGATCCACCCATGCCGGCCCGTCCACGACCTACGCTCTCGAATGGGGGCTCTCCGCTCCCTCGTCGCTCCCGGTTCGCTTCGTCTTCAACGCTTCGTCCTCGGACACCCGGCTGGCCCCCGACACGTCTCCGAACCGGTTCTTGTTCCATCCCGCGGGAGTTTGCGGAGTCGGGTGTTCCCAGACCGGAATCACGCATGGGGCGGGTGGCGCGGGGGTCCAGGACGTCTTCTATCAGACCTGGCGGATGAACTACACGGTCTTGCGGATCACGGGAACGGTTGGATCGACGCAGACATCATCCCTTGAAGTCGACTTTTCGCTGTCCCCGGGATCCAGCTTCGGTGTGCCGATGCCTGCCGCCAACGTGACCGTCCCGGGACCCGCCGAGGTCGCTGCGCTGGGCACCGTGAAAGTTAGCGCCGGAGAGAAAGTCTGGATGTCCGTCCACGGCAGCTCGGCGCCGTCAAACGTCTTCTATCACAATGCGAGCGCCGTCACGTTCGACGCCGGAGTTCTGGGGAGCCTGAGCGCTCAACTCAGCTCGCGGTACGAATGGAGTTCCGTGGACGACTACGTCCTCTCGTTCTCGTCGAGCACGACTGCCTGGATTGAGTACTTTTTCGATCTCCGCTTCGGGTCGCTCCTGATCAGGTACGTCCCGCCGCAGAGTTAGGCCAAGTCGGAAACGAGTGGTTCGACTCCGCCTTCCTGGACTTCGGGTGGGATCCGCCTACGGGTCGACCCAATGCGCCCGGCGTGACGCGATGAAACCCATGAGGGCCGTGAATCCGATGAGGTAAGCCCATCCGATGGCGACCTCGGTGGGCGGGATCGTGATGAGGCCGAAATAGTACTTCGCGAGCTGGGCGGCGTGGGTCGTCGGGATGAGCATCGCAAATGCCTTGGCGATCGGGTACGCATCCAACTTCGCGAGAGGATAGTAGACCGGCGGAAGGAATCCCAACGCGATGCTGAGGACTTGCGGGATCGAGTTCGCGCGCCGCGCGTTCTTCGTGGTCGCGCCGATCGCGAACCCGACGAAGACCAGGCCGACCCAAAGGAGAAGGGCAGTCCCGAGGAGGAGGACGACCCCCGCAGCGCTGGACGCCCCCGAGAGCAGGAGCAGGACGAGGGCCACGACCACGCCGGGGAGCGCGACGACGAGGCCGCTCAACGAGAGCCCAAGTGCGTACGAGGCGGGCGAAACCTTCGAAGCGACGAACATGTCTTGGAACCGGAACCATTGTTTGTTGAAGTACACGCTCTGAGACGCGAAGAGGCCCGTGAACGAGAACGTCAGGACGATTGCCCCGATGAGGGATTGCACAGCGGACGCCTGGTCCGCGAAGACGAAGATGAAGATCACCGGCAGGAACGAGAAGAGGCTGATCACAACGAGGAGCATCGGGTCCCGCAAGAGCGGCAACGCGTCGAACAGCCCGATGTACATCGCCTCACGTATTTTCGACTTCAATCGATCCCCCCACGATCTTGATGAACGCGTCCTCGAGGCTCGCCGGTTTGAACGTCACCTTCCGCTTCTCCCGCAGGCCCCGCTCCACGATTGCGAGGATCTCTTCGCTCGATTTGGGTTCGAGCACCTCCGGTGCGGCGGACCCATTCCCCGCGGCCGGCTCCATGATCACCCGCATCCCCACCCCGGTATCGCCTTTCGCTTCGTCGACCGTTCCGAGGAAAGCGGTCCTCCCCTTGTCGACGATCAACAGATGGTCCGCGAGGACCTCGGCCTCGTCGAGATAGTGCGTCGTCAGGAGGATCGTCGCGCCTTTCTTCGTCAGGCCGCGCAACATGGCCCACACGGATCGCCGCCCGAGCGGATCGAGTCCGATCGTGGGCTCGTCCAGGAACAGCACCTTCGGGTCCGCGACCATCGCCATGGCGATGATCAGGCGTTGTCGGAGGCCTCCTGACAGGTCCGCCGCGAGTTTGTCTCGGTGCTCCCAGAGCCCCAGTTCGTCCATCACCTTCCGAGTCCGTTCTTTCGCGTCGCTGCGGGATCGCCCGCGGATGAGGCACATGTAGAAGATGTGATCGTACGGGGAGAGGAGCATCTGAGGGCGGGCCTCCTGGGGGACGACCGCGATGTGGGGACGGATGGCCCGCGGATCCGCCAGGACGTCGTGCCCGAGGACGGAGGCCCGGCCGACGGTCGGCTTCAACTGCGTCGCGAGGATGCGAAGGAGCGTCGTCTTGCCTGCGCCGTTGCGCCCGAGGAGGCAGAAGATCTCGCCTTGGTCGATTGAGAAGGAAACCCCCTCGAGGGCTTTCGTCCCTCCCGGGTACGTTTTCCCCAGTCCTTCGACGCGGACGACCTCCATGCCCCGCGCCCAACGGGCGCGTGCTACTTGAGACTTCTGCGCGGGGCCCCGCGACAACTGCCACCGCGCGGGAGAAACGCCGCGCGTCCGGAGAGAAATGGGCCCGCATCTCCTACCGAACCGTATGTGCCAAAAGCTTATTCGCACGACTCGGTTCCGCGGTTCGTGGAACGGACCGCGCACGACATCGTGATCGTCGGCGGCGGCGCGGCGGGATTGCGCGCGGCGATTGCAGCGGCGCAAACCGATCCCGACCTATCCATCGCGGTCGTGTCGAAGGTCTACCCGATGCGGAGCCACACGGTCTCTGCGGAAGGCGGCACCGCGGCCGTGCTTCGTGATTACGACTCCCTCGAGCTTCACGCGCTCGACACGATCAAAGGCTCCGATTTCCTCGCGGACCAGGACTCCGTCGAATTCTTCGTCGCGAGGTGTCCGCGGGAGATCGTCCAACTCGAGCACTGGGGATGCCCATGGTCCCGGGATGATGACGGCCGGATCGGACAGCGCGCGTTTGGCGGGATGTCCGTCAAGCGGACGTGCTTCGCCGCGGACAAGGTCGGGTTCCACATCCTCCACACGCTCTTCCAGACCTCGATGAAGTTCGAGAATATCCACCGCTTCGACGAATACTTCGTCACGAGCCTCATCGTCGACGGGGGCGCGTGCGAGGGCGTCGTCGCTCTCGACCTCCGCCGGGGCCGCCTCGTCGCGATCGCAGGGAAGGCGACGATCCTTGCCACGGGCGGCTGCGGCCGGGTGTACGAGTTCACGACGAACGGTTTCATCAAGACGGGCGACGGGATGGCCCTCGCCTATCGCGCTGGCGTCCCGCTGAAGGACATGGAGATGGTCCAGTTCCATCCGACGTGCCTCCCGGGGACCGGGATTCTGATCACGGAAGCGGCGCGCGGCGAGGGCGGCTACCTGATCAACAAGGACGGGGAGCGGTACATGCAGCGGTACCTCCCCGGAAAAATGGAACTCGGCCCGCGGGACATCCTCTCGCGCGCGATGGTCCAGGAGATGAAAGCGGGCCGCGCGTTCGAAGGGCCGTACGGCCAGTACCTCGGCCTCGACTTGCGGCACCTCGGCGCTGCCACGATTGAGAAGAAACTCCCGATGGTCCGCGAACTCGCGGAGAAGTACATGGGGCTGGATCCGATCCACGAGCCGATCCCGGTCCGCCCGGGGCAGCACTACATGATGGGCGGGGTTTCGACGAACACGAAAGGAGAGACGACTCTTCCGGGGCTCTACGCGGTCGGCGAGGTCGCTTGCATCTCGATCAACGGCGCGAACCGCCTCGGATCGAACAGCCTGAGCGAGTGCCTCGTCTTCGGCGAATGGTGTGGCCTCGCCGCGGCGCAATACGCGAAGCAGAAAGCCGCGTATCCGCGCGGTGCGTCTGCCCGAGAAACGCTTCGGCGTGAGGAGTCGCGGGTCTTCGATGGCCTCTTGGGCCGCGAGCGGGGGAAAGAGACCCTCGCGGGGATCCGCGTCGAGATGCAGCAACGGATGGAGCGGGACGTCGGGATATTCCGAGACGAAGCGGGCCTCGCGGACGCGTGCAGCCAGCTCGCGAAGCTCCGCGAACGATTTGCGAACGTAGGGCTCGCGGACAAGGACCACGTGTTCAACACGGAACTGACGGGATTCCTCGAGGTCGACTTCATGCTCGACGTCGCCGCGGCGATCGCTCACAGCGCGCTGAACCGCCGGGAGTCGCGCGGGGCGCACAGCCGCACGGATCATCCAACCCGAGACGACGCGAACTACCTCAAGCACACGCTCGCCTTCCGGACCGACGGTGCGCCTCGGATCGACTATGCGCCTGTGAAGATCACGAAGTGGGAGCCCGTGGAGAGGAAGTATTGAGATGGCCGATCAGGACGTCGTCTTCCGGGTGAAGCGGTACCGGCCCGAATCCGGCGCGAAGCCGAGTTACCAGGAGTACCGCATCCCGTATCGGGACGACATGGTCGTCTTGGATGGTCTGAATTACATCAAAGACCACGTCGACCCGACGCTCGCCTACCGATGGTCGTGTCGGATGGGGATCTGCGGTTCCTGCGGCGCGAACGTGAACGGTCAGCCCCGTCTCACCTGCGGCACATACATCCGCGACGTCCACCGGGGCGCCCTGACGGTCGATCCCCTTGCGAACTTCCCGATTCTCAAGGACCTCGTCGTCGACTTTGACGACTTCCTCACGAAGCTCTCGTCGGTGACGCCGTATATCGTCCGCGAAGACTGGGGCGACCTCACGAAGGAGTACGCGCAGTTTCCGGAGGATGTGGAGGCGTACCGCCAACAGAGCCTCTGCATCAACTGCATGTTGTGTTACGCGGCGTGCCCCGTGTTCGGCGCGAGCCCGGAGTTCGTCGGACCCGCGGCATCGGCTCTGGCCTTGCGGTACATCCGGGACACGCGGGACGAAGGGGCGGACGACCGACTCGCGCGGCTGAACACGAAGTCCGGCGTGTGGGAGTGCACGTTCGTGGGCGAGTGCTCTGTCGTCTGCCCGAAGGACGTGGATCCCGCCGGAGCGCTTCAGACGCTGAAGTTCCTCGCGACGATGCGGCACATGCGACGCCTCTTGATGCCGAAATCGGTTTCGAGGTGATCCGACGGCCCGGGAATATCCTTGGAAGCGGCCTGCGGGCTGGTGGCTCCGGAATCGGCGGTACTTGGCGTTCCAGGTGCGGGAGCTCGGCGGCGTCGTGTCCGCAATTTACGGGCTCATCTTATTGAACATGCTCCGAGACCTCCGGGCGGGCGAGTCCGCGTACGTCGCCTTCCTGACGTTGATGCGGACGCCGCCCCTCCTGTACGTGAACCTCGTGCTATTCGCGCTGGTCGTCTGGCATGCTGTCTCCTGGTTCATGCTGATTGGGAAGGCGCAGCCGATTCAGTTCACGGAGAGGCCGCTCCCGTGGAAGCTCGTGTTCGGGATCAACCTGCTCCTGTGGATCGGCGTGTCCGGCGCGGTCGTGTACCTCGTGTTCGGAGGGATCTGAGACGGCGGAGGAGGTCAGCGAAACCCGCGAGTCGCTCGTGTGGAACCCGGGCCGCGAGGCCGTTCACGCGGACGGGGAGGCCCGTGAGCACGAGGTGTTCCTCGAGCCTGTGCTCTGGGCGCTGTTCTCGGCCGGCGGGTTCATCACCGCGTTCTTCTTCCCGATCACGCTGTTCCTCCTGTTCTTCGCGGCTCCGTTCGGACTTTGGCCGTCGGACCCCGCGGCGTACTCCGTGTTCGTTCAGCGTTGGCAGGAGCCGCTCGTCCGCGTGTTCTTCTTCGTCCTCATCGGCGGCTCGCTGTTCCACGGCACGCACCGGCTGAAGTTCATGCTCGTCGACGCGGGCCTGAGAGGTCCGGGGGTCCAGGCCTTCCTGGACATTATCTTGAACGCCGTCGCGATCCTCGGGACCTTCGGCGCGCTGTACTACGCCGTGCGCGGCTGGCTTTTTTGACGGGCTTTCGTTTCGTCGGCGCCTTCTTGGCGCGTCGTGCCTTGCGCGGGGCCGCTTTCTTCGTCGGCGCTTTCGGCGGAGCGGCTTTGACCTCCACTGCGGTCTCGACGAGTTTGTACACGAAGTCTTTCTCGCGCACGCGCTCGCTGACTTTCATCCCGACCTCTTGGCCGATCTCCGCGCGGGTTACCTCGGCGTGCTCGACTTGCAGCGAGTCGACCCGCTGCTCCAGATTCGATGTGGGCCCTTGAATCGCCACGGTGTCGCCGACCGCGAGCGCGCCGTCCGTGAGCCGGATTGCACAGACGCCGATCTTCCCATAGAAGTGGAAGACCTCGCCGACTTTCTTTCGTTCCATCGGAACCGCGCGTGAATGTGTGGCACGCGATAAATACATTCGCGGCCCCCCGTTCGCGACGCGCGACGCATCCGTTCGAGAGAGGTTTTAAGTGCATTCACACGATACCGCGGCATCGGAAGGGGGGAACGTCCTTCATGGTGATGCCTCTTAACGTTCTAGAAAAATCCATCAATAAGCGAGTGCAGCTCCTCCTCAAAGACAACCGGATCCTCGAGGGCAAGCTCGTCGGCTACGACGACTACATGAACATGGTCCTCGAAGACACGGAGGAGACGAAGGAAGACAACGTCCGCCGCGTTGGCACTGTGGTCCTCCGGGGGAACAACGTCGTCACCATCGTCCCGAAGTGAGGTTGAGGGCGGACAAAATACATAACCGCGGCCCCGCATCGGAGCGCGGATGCAGCTTGTGATCATTGCCGGCGGGCTCGGCACCCGACTCCGACCGTTGACGCTGCATCGCCCAAAAGCGCTCGTCCCGCTCGTCGACCGGCCGCAGATCGCCCATATCTTGGATGCGCTGCCACCCTCCTGCGACGAAGTGATTATCGCGGTGAATTACATGTTCGAGCAGGTACGGGACTTCTTCCGTGAACGCCAATTCGGCGTCGCGGTTCGCGTCGTCGAGGAACCCGAGCCCATGGGGACGGGCGGCGCGATCAAGAGTCTGCAACGGTGGCTCCACGGAACGTTTGCGGTGTACAACGGAGACGTCGTGGACACGATCGAGTTCGACCGCCTCGTCGCCGCGCACGAGAAGGCGCGGGGCGTTGCCACGATCGCGGTTTGGCCCGTGGACGATCCGTCCGCGTACGGAGTCGTCGCGGTCGAGAAAGGCCGCATCACGCGATTCGTTGAGAAGCCGGCAAAAGGCGAGGCACCGAGCAACCTGGTGAACGCCGGTCGGTATGTGTTCGAGCCGCGCGTCCTTGACCTCATCGAGGCGGGCCACGCCGTCTCCCTGGAACGAGAGGTGTTCCCGCGGCTCATCGAACATGGTCTCTTCCCATATCGCTACGAAGGCTTCTGGTCCGACGCGGGCACGTTGCCGAACTACCTCAATGCGCAGCGCCTCCTCCTCGACGCCGGGCAGGCGAAAATCTCTCCCGATGCTGACGTGAGCGCGGGCTCGTTGCGCCCCCCCGTGTACGTGGCCGCGGGTGCCTACGTCGAAGGCCGCGTCGGACCGCACGTGGTCGTGGGGAAGGCCTGCCGAATCGGCCGCGCGTCGTTGCGGAACGCGACGCTCTTGGAAGGCGTCAGCGTGGACGACAAGGCGGAGGTCACCGCGTCGATCGTCGGGGCCGGGGCGGCGATCGGCGAGGGGGCCCACGTCCGTGACAGCATCCTCGGGGACACCGTTCAGGTATCCCCCCATGCGACGATCGTCGACGAACGGGTGACCGCATGACCCGCCTCTTCGGGACGAACGGGATCCGCGGGGTCATTGGCCCCGCCATGAATGCGGAGCTCGCGGTGAAGGTCGGCCGGGCGATCGGCACGTTCTTCGGCGGCGGGCCGGTAGCCCTGGCTCGCGACACGCGCCTCAGCGGGCCGATGCTCGCTCGCGCGGCCGCCTCCGGTCTGATGTCCGCGGGCTGCGAAGTCATCGACCTCGGGATTGTGCCAACGCCGTGCGCCGAGTTCTACGTCGCGAAGGCGGGGGGCACCCTGAAGGGCGCCGTCGTCGTGACGGCGTCCCATAACCCGCGGGAGTTCAACGGCCTCAAGGCGATCGATGCCCGCGGGATGGAGATGCGCCGCGAGGATGAGGAGGCGATCGAGTCGATCTACTTCGAGGAACGGTTCCGCGTGGCTCCCTGGTCCGAGGTCGGATCGATTCGATCGGACGACACCGCGGTCTCCCGGTACCTCGAGGCGGTCCGCGGGAAGGTCGACGTCGATGCGATCCGGAAGGCCGCCTTCACGGTCGTCGTGGATCCGGGAAACGGCGCGGGCTGCGTCTCGACGCCGTACCTGTTGCGGTCCCTCGGATGCCGCGTCATTTCCTTGAACGGCCAACCGGACGGAGCCTTCCCCGGCCGGATGCCGGAGCCGATCCCTGCGCACCTCGGCGACCTCATGCGCCTCGTGTCGGAAGTGCACGCGAATCTCGGAGTCGCGCACGACGGAGATGCGGACCGCGCGGTGTTCGTGGACGACCAAGGCTCATTCGTGGTCGGAGACAAGAGCCTCGCCCTCCTGGCACGGGCGGCGATCCAGGGACGCGGTGGCGCCGTCGTCACGCCGGTGAGCACGTCCTCACTCCTCGAGGACGTGGTGCGGGCCGCGGGCGGGACCGTCGTGCGGACCCGAGTCGGATCGCCGATTGTCGCCGGAATCATGTTCGAGACGGGCGCCACCTTCGGAGGCGAAGAGAACGGAGGCGTGATTTTCCCGGACCACCAGTTTTGCCGCGACGGAGCGATGGCCACGGCGAAGATGCTCGAGCTCCTCGCGCACACCCGCAAGACGCTTTCCGCCCTGGAGGCGGAGCTCCCCGAGTACCACATCAAGAAGGCGAATGTCCCGGTGCCCGCCGATCAGCGGGACGCGGTCCTCACCTCGATCGTCGCGCTCGCGAAGGGCCGCAGAGTCGACACGACGGACGGCGTGAAAATCCTCGAGGCTGACGGAGCCGTCCTTGTCCGTCCCTCGGGGACCGAGCCGATCTTCCGGGTGTACGCGGAAGGCCGCACATCCGCCCGCGCGGACGCGCTCGCGGCGGAAGGCGTGGACCTCGTCAAGAAGGCGCTACATCGGTAGCGGGCCTGCGGCCAGAAGGATCAGATAGGACAAAATCGCGCCGGACGTCGTTGAGACAAGGTTTACCGTCTTCTTGTTCACGAGGCCGCGCCGCTCGAGCGTCGCGCCGAGCACGCTGTCGATTTGGCAACCGAGGAATCCGATTGTCGCGGGGATGAGCACGTACGCCGGCGCCGCGGGGAGCGTCGGCGTGAATCCGTACGACCGCGCGAGGTAGGACAGGACGAACCACCCTACGATCGAGGTGTAGAGGGCGGCCCCGACCGCGCAGAGCTGGCCCAAGGGCGAGATCCCCCCATCGGTCCCCGGCGACACGCGCTGGAAATTCGTGATGAGGACCGTCCGTCGCGAGAGCACGCCGATCTCGCTGGCCAGGGTGTCCGCCCCCGCGACCGAGAGAGCCGAGAGGAAGACGATCCCGCTGATCACCTTGGGAAATCCGGGGGGCATGACGAGCGAGATCGCGGCGACGGCCATCGGCGCGATCCCGTTCGCGAGGACGTTCGTCGCCCTGCGTTCCCCCCGCACGCCCTCCTGGACTCCCAGCGCCTCCTTGAGCGCGAACCGGTAGCGGGTCGCGAGGAAGCTCGACAGGAGGAAGAAAAGGAGCAGGAAGAGCCACGTCACGTCGCCGAAGATCCCGATGACCATGCCGACGACGAACGCCGCAAGGCTGCCGTCCCAGGTCAGCACCTCCTTCCAGTACGCCAGGGCGCTGAGCGCCCCCGTGAGCACGGTGCTAACCAGCACGGAGGTCACGAAGTCGAGCGGCATTGCCGCACGGAAACCGGGACCCCGTTAAAGCCTTTCGACTCGGTTCTCGTGCATGCCTACCAGGAGTCCAGAGACCGCTGTTTCTGCTCCGACCGCGCGGTCCCGAACTTCTCCAACGCGGCATCGATCCGGTCGCGCGAGAAATCGTGTTCGTCGCACAGCATGTGCCGGACGCCGTCCGGGTCGGGATCGCCGAATCTGATGTCGACGTCTGCGAGGACGTTCGGTTTCAGGAAGATTTCCCGCACCTCACCTTTCGACTCGATGTCGACCCCGAGCTCCGCGAGCGCGGGCTCGAGCGATCCATGCTTCTTGATTAACGCGAGTGCCTTCTTCGGCCCGATTCCTTTGACGCCCTCGTTGAAGTCCGTGCCGATTAGGAGGCCCATGTCGACGAGCTGTTCTCGGGTGAGACCGAGGCTCGCCAACGTCGCGTCGAGGGAGATTTCCTCCGGCTGCACGTCGACGTAGACCTCCTTCCGCGGCAACTTCCGCCGGCCGCTGATTGCGAGGTTCTTCACGAGACGGGGCGAGCCGAACAAGAGCGAGTCATAGTCTTGCGAGGCGGCGGCATGCGCCTGTCCTGCGCGGGCCATCGCACTCGCCTGCGCCTCCCCTTCCGCGGGCGCCTGGACCCACGGGAGCCCGAGCAGGTCGAGGAGCCGTTTCGATTGATCGACCATCTCGTCCGTGAGCCGCGACGTCTGCATCGCCTTCGTCCGGGCCGTCGCGAGGTCGCCGATCTCCACGGCCTCCCGCCACTCCCGTTCCGCACGCCGCTTGACTTCGCCGCGAGCCACGAGGGTGCGCGCTTTGAGCCGCGGGGGCTCGCCATCGAAGACGAAGACAGGCTTGATCCCGACCGCGACGAAGTTCGATAGACGGTAGATGAGCCCGCTCAGGTGGGACGTGACGCGGCCCTGCCGGTCCATGAGGGGCGTGCCGTCCGGTTGACGGATGATGGCCAGGAACTGATAGAGGGTGTTGAACGCGTCGATCGCCAGGACCTTCTCTGAGAAATCTGCCAAGGTCCGAGGCTCGGGGTTGACGATGTCGGAGAGGTTGATCCCCATCGAGCGTTGCGATGCTCTGTCTTCCAGTTAGCCTTTGCCGTCTGGGACTGCCGTTCCCGTGCAAGTCCGGCGAGTGGGCTCCCCGACGTCTACATTTCCGCGCGCCGCACCCCGAGCAGGAACGTCTCTTGCCCGAGGCCCGCTTCGATGACGTACGCGTCCGACGACGGCGCCGTGACGAACTCCATATCCAACGCGTTCGCGTCTCGGAGGATCATGTCCTTCCACGGCGCCACCATCGCCCGGAAGCCCTTGCCGGCGACGAGTTCGATCGCGACGATGCGGTCGTCCGCGACCCGCATGTCCTTCCGCGCCTCCAGGACCAGGTTGACGATTTCCTTCGCGTAGCCTTCCGCGAGGAGCTCTTTCGACATGCGCGTGTCCAGATACAAGGTGCCGCCCTCGAACGGTTCCTCGACGACGTACTCCGGCACGGACTCGACGAACGAAACCATGCTTGGGTCGATGCGGACCTTCTGTCCCTCAATCCCGACGGAGTACTCTCCCCGGTCGAGGCCGGCCTTGATCTTCCACGCATCTTGCGAGCGCAAGAGAATCTCGATCTTTCTCGCCCACAACTTGTACGACGCGCTCACGGAGTTCATGTGGACCTGCACGTCAATCTTCATCCCGCGCCACACGTCGTTCGGCGCGACGAGGTCGAGTTCCTTCGCGCCACTCTGCCCGACGATCACCTTACGGAACGCGCTCAACGCGTCGTAGCCGAGCTGGTCGACCGTCTTCACCGCGATCCGCGATACGGGCCAGTACCGTTCGATCCCCGCGCGGTGCTTCGCCTGGAAGGCGGCTTCCAGTGCGAGCCGGAGGAATTCGACGTATGAGTTGACCTGCTCATCCGTGATCTGGAGGGTCCCGGCCTCCTTCGATGCGATGATCGTCTGCCGGATCTGCGTGGCGATCTCCTCCGTCGGCCCCGCCGTCGCGTCCGCGACGTTCTTGAGGACCGCGACACCCTGCTCGTATCCGCCTTTCTCGAATGACGACCGCGCCCAGACCATGAAGTCTTTGCCCCCTTCGCCCGCGAGGAGTCCACGTTCCATGAGCATCGGGACCTTGCTCACGGGGGTATCTTCGAGCGGACCCAGGGACACGCCTTCGACATCCGTCGCGAAGAGCACCTTCCGCACGACGTCCCGGATGCCCGGCAGCTCCGCGGGATCGCCGGTCCAGGCTTCGAGGCGCGGCCCGTACGAGTCGTGGATTTCCTTGAGGACTTGGAACAAGTACAGCGGGAGGATCGTCGGCTCCTTCCCGCGCAGGGTGACCGCGAGGAACGCCTGGGGCCCACGGCCCGCGAGCACCGTCGTCCCTCCGAGCGAGATCGTCTGGAGGCTCTTTCCTCCGGGCGGGAAGGCTTTGTTCACGAACTCTTTCACCTTCGTCTCGAGGTTGGCGACCCGGGAGTTCTCCTCGGGCGGCAGATAGGTGCGGCCCTCGCGGCACACGAGCGCGCCGGTCGAATGGAACAGGAGCGCGTCGTCGACGACGTAGCCGCCTTCCGCTTCCACGCGGACGACCGCGGTGTCCGTCGTCTGGTGCTTCCCGTCGTCGAGCGGCCGGCTGTATTGGACCTCGAAGTCGAAGTCCATCGTCCCAGCTTCCTTCGGCTTCAGCCCGAACTCGAGGGACACCTTCTGATTCGGCTCAATTACGTCGATCACTTTGAGGCCCAGGACCTCGACGGGCCCCGTGACGATCGGGGTGACGCGTTCTGCCGGCCAGTTCCCTTTGTTCGTGATCTGCATCTCGAAGCGGTTCCAGCGGTTCGTCTGCAAGCCCGCATGGGCCGTCTCCAAGAAGAGCCGCGGGTAGCGATCCTTCAGGAGTTGGTCGACGTGGGCCTTCATCGAGGCCTCCGCCCGGTCAATCAAGGGCTCGATGCCCTTCAGGTCGTCGGAGCGCATCGCGTCCTCCGCCTTTTGCAGGAGCGTCTCGACGTCGCCGATGTCCGCATGGACCGCTTTCGCTTGGGCCACCATGGCCCGGAGCTTTTCCACGTTCGCGCGGGCCCGATCGAGGACCGTCCGTCGGCGCTGCCGCGCGAGCGATTCTTTCGCCCGTCGAAGGTACTCGTCCATCTGGCGGGGGTTCCGCTTCTGAATCGCCCCCTCGATCTTCGTGAGGTACGACTCCGCCTCCCGGACATCGAGGTTCTGGCTCTTCGCGATCTGGATGTCGTTGATCAGGGAGGCGAGCTCGACTTCGACCTTCTTCGCGGCGAGTTCGCCCTTCTGACGCTCTAGCGATTCGTGGAGGCCTTGTTGGATCTCCCGGACGCGCTCGTACTTCGCTTCATGGAACGCCTCCTCCGCCTCTCTCAGCAGGAGCTCGGCCTGGCTCGTGTCCACGCCGATCCCCTTCATCTCGGCGACCGTGTCGCGCGCCGCCGCGAGGATGTCCCCCATGCGGTCCCGCAGCTGATGCTGGATCGAGTCCGCCTGCGACCTCGCCTGTTCGATGAACTGCCACGCGAGCTGGATGTCCGTCTCCAGCGTCGACTGCGCTTTCGCGAGGAGTTCGTTCGCCTCCGTCGTCTGCGCCGCGCCGAGTGCGTCGATCACCTTCGCCGTCAACGTGACCGGGCTGTCGGCAAACGCGCCCACTTCGGCGGACGGGTCCTTCGCCACGAACAGGAGCTTCTTGATCGAGTCGTCAATGCCCTCGAGCTGATGGAGCAGGCCCGTCCATTTCTCGAGAACGGTGCCGTAGCGGTCCTCGACTTCCTTCAGGACCTGGAGCATGTAGAGCGGCAGCAGCCTCGGCTCCTGCCCGACGATCACCGCGGCGAGGAACGTGTGCGGCGAACGCTCGATCAGGATCTTCGAGTCCCCGAAATCGAGCCGCTTCATGCCAACCCGCGTGCGCGATCTGAACGAGTCTTTCACGAAGTCCTGGACGACGGTGAGCATGCCGGAGAAAATGTCCTCGTCGATCTCCTCACGGAACTTGCGGCTGTGGTGAGCGATCAGCCGTCCGTCGGAGTGGATCAGGAAGATGTCCTCAACGAGGTACGTTGCCTCGGGCTCGACTTTAATCTCCTTCGTGTCACGGACCTCGTAGCGGTTCTCGTCGAAGAGCCGCTTGTACGTGATCCCAACCGCGAGCGGGACGGCGCCCGCGGCTTTCGGCTTGACGCCGACCCGGACGGGGACGATCTCGCCCACGCCGATCTCGGTGATCGGCGCAACTTCTTTCGCCTCGACGTCGCCCGAGAGCTCGATCTGGACGTTCCGCGCCGGGAGTTTCCCGCGGTTCTCGACCTCGAAGGCGTACTGGTTCCACTCGCCGGCCTGGAGGCCCGCGGCCGGGAGGCGCAGCTCGAGATTCGGGTATCGGTTCTTGATGAAATTCTGGATCTGGATGCTGATTGAGACTTCGGCCTGTTTGATCAGGATGTCCGCCATCGACATGTCGCTCGCGCGGAGCGCGGCTTCCGCTTGGCCCAGGGATTTCTCCGCGTCCCCGACTTCCGCTCCGAGGCGCTTCGCGTTCGCGATCATCGTGGAGATGCCGTGGACCCGCGTCTCGTATTTCTCGAGGAAGTTCGTTCGGCGGGAGTCTTCGAGGGCCGCACGGGCATCCGCGAGTCCGTGCTCGAAGCCATCGATATCGCCGCCGACGATTGCCTTCCGGGCCTGTTCCAAATTCCGTCGGGCGGATTCCGCGGGGACGCCTTGCCGCTCGGACTGCAGGACGAGTTCCTCGAGGCTTTCGATTTCGGTCATCGAGCGCTTCACGATCTGCTTCCGCTTTGCGTCCAGGAGTCGCTCTTGGAGGTCGCCCTTCAGCCGGTATACGGCTTCGAGATCGTCCGCGGCGGCTGCGTCCCCGGCATGCGCCCGGAACTCCTCGAGCTCCTGTTCGTGGAGGCCGAGCGATACGCCCTCTTCGATGAGGCGGGTGAAGGAATCGACGACGGAATTGAGGTGAGCCTTTCGCGCCAGGTCGACCTCTTCGTCCACACGCTTCGCGTACCCGCTCACGTCCTGGAGTTCGCCTGCATCGATCATCGCCTCGGCGCGCGCGAGGAACTCGGAGGCCATCCGGACGTCCGCCCCGAGCTTTGCGTGAGCCTCAACTTTGGCCCGCAGCTCCGACAATTCGTCACGGGCGGCCCGCGTCTGCCTCACCCGTCGCGTCTCGTCGAGGATGTCCTCGATGACCTTCTTGTACTCGATCGCCTCGACGAATCGGTGGTCGTTGATCGCGTCCCGCGCGTTCGCGAGGACCGTGTCCGCGCGACCCGGGTCCAGGCCGGCGGAGCGCGCATCGTTCACCTCGCGCTCCACGTATGCCACGAGGTCTTTCGCGGCTGCCTCCAGGCCGGCCGTCAACCGGGCCGCCATGTCCTTCGTGTCCGCGAGTTCCCGCGGGACGTCCGCGTAACGGCCTGCGTCGGCCGCGGCTTCCGCTCGCGCGAGCGCCTGCTCCGCCCCCAGGATCGAGATGTCGGCTCGGGCGAGGTCCCCCATCGTCTTCCGGAGGTCCGAGACGATCGCCCGCGCAGACTCCTGGGCCGTGCGCCGGGCTTCCGTCTCCCGCTCCGAGACCGTCTTCAGCGCTTCCGAGACGTTCTGCTCCGCCGCCCGCGCGTGTTCGACTGCGTCCGCGTATTCCCCACGCGCAAAGTTCGCCTCCGCGGTGTCGAGGAGCGCGACCGCACCTTCCATCGGGATTTTCTTGTCCCGCGCGTCCCGAATCTTGAGTTCGGCGCGGTCGATCAGGTTTTTCGCTGCCGCGACGAGCTCGTCCATGAGTTCCTTCGCGGTCGCGTCCAAGTCCGACAGGATGACGTCGACGTCGTCGAAGTTCCTGTCCTTCAGGGCGCCCTCGGCCGCCCGAAGACTCTCTTGCGCCCCGGTGATGTCGATCTCCGCTTGCCTCAGGTCTTCGATGAGTTTCTTGACCGTGATGAATTTCGTCGCCGCGCTGCGGGCTTTCTCGAGCACACGCCGTTGGTCCTCTTGGAACCGTGACTGCCGTTTTTCCGCGAGGAGGCGGTCGATCTCACCCACCGCGGCAAGGACCTCGGCGGGCCGGGCCCCGTTCATGGCGGCCTGTGCCCGTTCTAGGAGCGCCGCGAACTCCGGCACTTCGATCCGGTCGGCAGCGGCGAGCTCGATCGCTTTGCGCGCCCGGCGGAGCTCTGCTTGGGCTTGTCCGTGCAGCGTGACCTTCACGCCCTGGACCATCCCTTCCGCGTTCGCGACGAGCCGCTCCGCCTCGTCGAGCGACCCGCGGTCGATCGCCTGCTCCGCCGCCGTTAGCGTCTCGACCGCCTTGGCCAGGTCGACGTTTTGTGCGACGAGATTGCCGATCTCGGCTCGGACGGCCTCCATGCGGCCTCGGATGAGGTCCGCGCGCTCGGCCATCGCCTGGGCCTCGTCGGCGGCCGATTTCCGTTTCGTGTCCGCGGCGGACCGGGCGATTTCTTCGACCTCGGAGATGCACGATTTTCCGGCGTAGATCGTATCGCCATAACGGGCCTCCGAATACGATGCCTCCGCGTCTTTCAGCATCCGATTCGCGGTCTCGACGTCGATGCCCCCGGCCTTCGCCCGGGCGACCTCCCCGCGCGCCTGTCCGAGGACCTCCGCCGCGGCGCTCCGGAGCAGTTCGCGGGTCGCGAAAACATCGTGCTCGACACCGTCGAGGAGCACGTCCGCGTGCATGAGGCGCCGTTCCTGGATTGCGATTGCGGCGTCGGCGAGCTTGCCCTCGAGTGCCATCGTGTCGTTCTGCCCCGCCTGTCGAAGCCCGACGATGTCGTCCCGCGCTTGCATGACCCGGGAATTCAGCCGGGTTTCTGTCTCAGCGTCCGCCTCGGCCATGCGCCTGTCGATCAAAGACTGCATGTCGACCGGCTTGCCGAGTGAGATCGCGTCGTCGACTTCCTTCAGCAGCTGGCGGGCGATGACCGGGTCGAGGCCCCGCGCCGCGTTCGCCAGGATGATCTGGAGGGACCGCTCCATGACCGCTCGGAAGTGGGCGTCCCGCGCCGACTCCGCGGCGTGCCGGGCTCGGGACACGAGCCGTCGCGCCGACGGCAGGTCGTTTCCCTCAAGCGACTTCGTGAGCTCGACGAGTGTCGTCTCGAAGTCGGCCGCGTCCGCGCCGAGCTTCCGCAAGTCGTCCGCGTCGACCTGGAGGCTCGCGAACGCGTCGTGGACGTTCCGGAGGACGGACGCCTCTCGTACCGCGTCGTGCGCGTCTTTCGCGAGGACCCGAACCCGGAGGTAGTCTCTCCCGGCGAGCGCCTCCGCGGCTTCGGCGAGGATGGTGTCTGCCCGGCTGAGGTCGGCGCCTTTCCGGCGTTCCCGCGCCGCCTCCCGGGCGGACTCCCGGACGGCGAAATCCGCGGCCGCGAACCGCCGGGCTTCGCGCAGGCTGTTTCGGGCTCGCTGGGCGAGGAGTGGGATATCCGCGTACACGCCACGTCGGAGCGCGTCGCGTGCCTGGGTCAGATGCTTGCGGGCTTCCGTGATGTTCACGCCGTCCCGCCGGGCGGCCTCCACGTCGGAAGCGGCGCGGTCCACGATCGTTTCGGCCCGGGCGTACTTGCGCTGGTTGTCCGCGCGATCAATCGCCTTCGCGGCGAGGGGCCGGATCTTCGTGTACTCCCGCGTCGCCATGGCTTGGCGGGCTTCTCGGAGGTGGCCTTCCGCATCGTCGACGCTCCCCCCGCGCTCTTTCGCGTACCGCACACGTGACGTGGCTTTGTCCAGGATTCCCTGGAGGACCCGTTCCCGTCGCTGGTCGAGCGTGCGGATGGAGACCCGTCGCAGGAGGCGTTCCGCGGCCACGTGATTGCCTCGGGCCGCGAGACCACGGGCGCCTTCGATGTTCCGCTCGAATGCGAGCGTCTCGATCCCGGCCTTCTTCGCCCGTTCGAGGACGGCGTCCGCGTGACGCAGGGCTTCCGCCACGCGCGTCTTCCGCTTCGCAATTTCGAGAGCGCGCCGGGAAGCCCGCGCGAGGTCAAGGGCGCGGCCGAAGCCCCCGGCGGCTTCCGTCTGCTCCGCCCGGTCGACGAGGCTTCGCGCGAACGTCGCGTCCGCGGGATCTCGGCTCGATGCAAGGAGGTCCTTGCGTGCCGCGTCGATCGCCCGCTCGACGAGGTCCGGAGCGGCTCGGGCGGTCATCGCCCGGTTGAACGGTTGGCCGCACGCATCGCAGGCGGCCCGCCCGTCCGGCACGTCCGATTCGCAGAGCGGGCAGCGGGCCATGTGGCTCCAACCGAGAGGATGCCCTCCGCCTCGGGAGGGAACGAGCGTTCGAATGTCGGGTCAGCCGGTATAAATGAAGCGTCCTCGATATCCTCGATGATAACGGTGTGGCTCGGACGCGGCGCGGGCCCGTCGTCGAAAAGCTTCAGTAGGCGCCTGCCGTTCGGACGGCCCGTGGCGGTCGTCCCGCGGGACGGGCCGCGGAGGTGGCTCGCTTGGCGGCGCGGCGAGGTCGGTCCCTCGTCGGGATGACGGTCGTCGACGCGGAGGGCGTCGAGGTCGGGTACGTGTCCGGGGAGGAGCCGAACGTCCTCGTCCTTGGCGAAGGGTCCTCGGGCCGGATGCGCCTCGGCCGTCGGTTCGTGAGCGGGGTCGTGGATCGCGTGACGTTGAAGGGTTCCGCGGCATCGATCTTCGCGGGGCTGAACGTGATCGACTCAGACGGCGAATTCGTCGGGATCGTCCGGGACACGAACGAGGCGGACGACGTCCTCGATTCGTTCATCGTGGAAGACGAGGAGGGCACGATGGTGAATGTCCTCCTGGAGGACGTCCGGTCGATCGACGAGTGGGTCGAACTCTCCGTCGCGGGCGACTCGCTGTACGAGAAAGGCTAGGCCCCTTCCTCGGAGGTCGGCGTGAGGATGACCGCCGTCCCGATCCAGACGATCAACCCGGCCGTCACGAGGATCCCGCCATAGCCCAAGACGAGGTTTACGCCGAGCAGGATGACCGGGACCACGATGCCGACGACGAACCCGAGACGGACCATCGCGGGTGCCTCGATGTCCTCACCCGTCTAAAGGTTTGTGACGTCCCGTGGAACGCTTCGCGAACTTCGTTCGAACTGTCGCACGATGCAACCGAACGAATGCGTTATCGCGTCCGAGTTCTACATCCGTCTAATAATTCCCTTATACTCCACTCGGTGTTCGCCCGGTCCGCAAGGAGAGGACAACTGCCATGCGCACAAAATGGATGGGGATGCTCGTCGCGACGGCGATCTTGGCGTCCCTCGCGATCGCAGCGGTGGCCCTCGGACCGGCGAACCTCATGAATCTCGGGTCGCCGACGGGTGGGAACACGCCGCAGGCGTCGTCGATCGGCGTGCCCACGTGGCACGTCGGCGATTTCTGGACCTACCACGTCAACGCGTCTTCGGCGGTGCCGACGTTCAGCGCGTTCGTCGTCGCGGGCAACGTGACGCGAATGGTGACCGCCTCGGACGGTGGACAGTACAACGTCAGCGTGCACGGATCGTTCCATGTCGAAAGCCTGATCGACCTCGCGCGGAGCGGCGACTTCGGCAACGCGACGATCATGCTGTGGAGCCGCACGTTCATGGAGAACGCGACGGTCGACGGCTACACGCTGTACCGAGCGTCGGACCTCGCGGAGCTGCGGGATGTCCGGACGATCCGATTCACGGGCTCGATATGGACCGAGGTCGGCACGTTCAACGCATCGTACACGACGAAGGTCGATACGACGTACGATCCGGCGCTCGACGTGTGGGCGTTCCCGCTCAATGAGAACGAGACCTGGAACGTCTCGAGCAACGCGACGATCCACGTCTGGACCAAGTGGCGGCTCGACGCGCCGAACGAGTATTTCGAGTTCGGCCACAACTTCACGGTCACCCTGCCGATTCGGCTCCTGGCCCATTCCGGCATGGTGGAAGACGTGACGACGCCCGCGGGGACGTTCTCCGCGATTCCCGTGCGCCTCACGCTGCCCACCCTGGACGTCGTGACGAACGATCGTCTCACGCCCGCGATGGGGATCGGGGCCGACGGCTGGATGGAGCCTCGGGTCCCGGCCGTGGCGTGGTTCAGCGCGGCGGTCGGGAACGTCGTGAAGGCGGCGACGCCCTTCGGCGGGAGCCGGATCGTGACGGAGCTCACCGCATTCCACCGAAGCTGAACTCTCTTTCCCGCACGTCCTCTCCCGCGCCGTTTCCGCGGGAGAGGGAAATCTTATTCCACGCGCGCTCATTCGGCGGACCGAATGGGCATCAAGATCGCGCCATCGATTCTGTCCGCCCGGTTCGACCGCCTAGGCGACCAAGTGAAGGAAGCCGGCGAAGCGGGCGCGGACTTGCTCCATATCGACATCATGGACGGCCACTTCGTCCCCAACCTCACGATGGGCCCGGCCCTCGTGAAATCGATCCGGCCAATCACGAAGGTGCCCTTCGATACGCACTTGATGGTCACGCACCCGCAGGACTTCATCACGGCGTTTGCCGACGCGGGCACAAATGACCTCACGGTGCACCTGGAGAGCGATCATGACGTCCGCGCGACGATTCGCGCCATTCGCGATGCGGGGGTGACGCCAGGGCTGGTCCTGAATCCCGCGACGCCGTTCGAGAAGGCGGTGCCGTACCTTACGGACGTAAGTCTCCTTCTCGTGATGACGGTCCATCCGGGGTTCTCGGGCCAAGCGTTCCGCGCGGAGGTCGTGCCGAAGATCCGCGAGGCGCGAGCGTACATCGATCAGGAGGGCCTCGACGTCGAAGTGGAAGTGGACGGAGGCATCAAGGTCGACACCGCGCCGATCGTCGCGAAGGCGGGCGCGGACATCCTCGTGTCGGGGAGCGGTATCTTCCCCGATCGGGTCCGGGAGAACCTGAAAGCCATTCGCGCGGCGGCGGAGAAGGCGCGCGCCCGCTAAACCCGTTTGACAGAGACGCAGACGCCCCTGCGGCATGCGGGAAGCTTTCATGTGAGTCTCCGGCGATGCGGGTCGGCATGGGCTCGGACGCACCGCTGGAATTTCGTCCGGCCGGCGGGATGAATCGGTGGACCCTAGAGCCGGTCCTCTTCCTTCTGCCATGGATCTTCGCGGGCACCCTCGCCCTCAGCTTCTTGCTCGCTTATTCCGGGACTGAGTCGGCCTTCGCAGGCTCAATCGCCATCTTCATAGCGATATGGCTCTGGGTCGGCGTTTTGTGGGCGTGGCTCCAGCATGCGCGGCGCGCCCGGGGCGTGCGACAAAGCCCTTAATTATCGCGCGGCATGTCTCCGTCGGAAGCCGGGGCGGGGCGGGCCGTGGTCGACGTTTCCGAGGATCTCATCCGGGGCCTGAAGAAGAAGGCCGTGACCCTCCGAAAGCACATCATCCGGATGACGCACAATGCCCAGAGCGGGCACCCGGGCGGCTCGATGTCTGCGTGCGACATCGTCACCGCGCTGTATTTCCAGGTCCTCCGCGTCGATCCGAAGAAGCCTCAATGGCCGGACCGCGATCGGTTCGTGCTGAGCAAAGGCCACGCGTGCCCCGTCTGGTATGCGGCCCTCGCGGAGCGCGGCTTCTTCCCCGTCGACGAACTCATGACGTTCCGCAAGATCAACAGCCGCCTCCAAGGCCATCCGGAACTCGGCACGACCCCCGGCGTCGAGAACGCCGCGGGGGCGGAAGGGCAGGGCCTGTCGTTCTCCGTCGGTCTGTCGCTCGCAGCGCGGATGGACCACAAGGCCTGGCGGGTCTACTGCATCCTCGGGGATGGCGAGCAGGATGTCGGGCAGACGTGGGAGGCCGCGATGGCGGCGTCGAAGTACGGGCTCGACAACCTGACCGCTTTCATCGACCGGAACGGGATCCAGCAGGAGGGCCGCACGGAGGACATCATGCCCCTCGAGCCG
>WNEY01000399.1_pt1 | contig 26822 bp, 25 predicted proteins | sample 5400531 | NCBI WGS metagenome assembly WNEY01 (sample SAMN13153338, study PRJNA577476) | soil metagenome | isolation source: 200 cm saprolite under Douglas fir tree site 1 | place: USA:California | collected 2015-04-18
GCCATCGAACCCTCCTGGCCCGAAGCTCAGCGGCCGATGAGGCCGCGGAGGAAGCCGCCGACGGCGGCGTTGTACTGATCGGGGAAGATATTCGGCACGAAGTGACCGCCACCGTCGAGGACGACGAGCTTGGCGCCGGGGACGCCGTCGGCCAGTTGGCGTGAGTAGAAGAGCGGCGTCACCATGTCGTCGGCGGCGACGACGACGAGCGTGGGGACGCGGATCTCGCGCATGCGCGTCCGGCGGTCGAAGGCGACGATGGCGTCGATGCGGCTCTCCATGACCTCGACCGGCGCGGCCGCGCGCACCGCCGCGCGATGCTGCTCGGCAATCGCCGCGTCGTTGGCGCTGACCCACCACGGCGGCGCCAGCGCGAGCACCGATCCTGCCAGGTACGCCTCCACGCCGCTGGCTCGGAGCGTCTGCTTGCGCGCCTCGAAGAGCCGCCGGAAGTAGGGATCGGGCCCGGGCCAGGTGGCGCTGAGCACGAGGCTCTGCACGCGGTCCGGATGGTCCTGGGCGATCACCTGACCGATGGCGCCGCCCGTCGAGTGCCCGACGAGATGCGCGGACGCGATGCCAAGGCGATCCATCAGGCGCAAGACGTCGCCGGCCATCTGCTCGACGGAGTAGCGGATGCGTGAGTGGGTGCTCTGGCCCGTCCCTTGGTGGTCGTGCACGACGACGCGGAAGTCGCGGGCGAAGTCCGGCACCTGACGCGCCCAGAAGGATCCCGCCCCGTTGAGCCCGGGCACCAGCAGCAACGCCGGCCCGTGGCCGTGTTCCTCGTAGTACAGCTCGGCCTCGCCGATGGAGATCGTCGGCATCGATCAACCTCCCGTGTCGTTCATCCCCATTTCCCGCTCGATGTCCACGACGTCCTCGCGGCGCTCGAAGGGCGCCGGGGCCGGCTCGCCGGCGCGGCGCCAGCGGCCGATGGTGGCGAAGAAGTTCTCGAGCCCGGGCGGGGTGATGACCCAGATGAAGACGAGGTCTTCCTTGCCGTCGTTCCAGATCTCCTGCTTGACCTCGTAGCCTAAGAAGCACGCGGTGCCGGGAACGAGGGGATGGCTCACGCCGTCCACGACGACGTGGCCACGGCCGCGGAAGCAGATCAGCAGCTCGACCTGGGTACTGTGCGAGTGCTCGCGCACGTGACCGCCGGGCGCAATGGTCTGGTAGCCCAGCGAGAGTCCCTCGAAGCCGGTGTTGGCCGGCGTCAGGATGGGGTCGGCGTGCCCGTTGGCGGGTATCGGCTGCCAGAACGACGGACCCTCGCCCGGCTGCACGATCACGGAGTGGCCGCGAATCACGTCGACGGTGCCCTCCTCACCGGGTCGTCCTGCTTCGAGTGTTTGAACATACCATAGGGCCGAGTGGCCGCCCAGACGTCGGGCGCAGGAGGAGACGATCGTGGGGAGAAGCCGCATCGGGTTCTCGGAGATCGTGGACTCGGACCGGACCCTGTGGCAGGTGCAGACGGCGGGCGCCGGGCCTCAGGGGCGCTTGCCGGTCACCGCCGAGATGCTGCTCGAGCGGCCGAGCGGCGACATCTTCGGCCTCACCCAGAACGCCGGCATGGGCTGGGATCCACGCGAGCTGGGGCGCCCGCAATATCTGATGCTCGGCACCAACGGCGGCATCCGTGCCGACGACGGCCGGCCGATCGCGCTCGGGTATCACACCGGGCACTGGGAGATCGGGCTGCTGATGCAGGCGGCCGCCGAGGAGCTGCGGGCACTCGAGTGTCTTCCGTTCGCCGCGTACTGCTCCGATCCGTGCGACGGCCGGACGCAGGGCACGGTCGGGATGATGGACAGCCTCGCCTACCGCAACGACGCCGCCCAGGTGTTCCGCCGGCTCGCGCGCTCGCTGCCCACGCGCAAGGGCGTGCTCGGCGTGGCGACGTGCGACAAGGGACTGCCCGCGATGATGATGGCGCTGGCCGCGCTGCGCGACCTGCCGGCCGTGCTCGTGCCCGGCGGCGTGACGTTGCCGCCGCGCGACGGCGAAGACGCAGGCAAGGTGCAATCGATCGGCGCGCGCTTCGCGCACGGCGAGCTGACGCTCGAGCAGGCTCAGGATCTCGGCTGCCGCGCCTGCGGCTCGCCCGGCGGCGGCTGCCAGTTCCTGGGGACGGCGGCGACGTCGCAGGTGATCGGCGAAGCGTTGGGACTGACGCTGCCGCACGCGGCGCTGGCGCCGTCGGGCCAGCCCGTCTGGTTCGACATGGCGCGCCGTTCGGCCCGCGCTCTCGTCGCGCTCGAGTCGCGCGGGATCCGCACCCGCGACATCATCACCGACGCCGCGATCAGGAACGCGATGGTCGTGCACGCTGCGTTCGGCGGCTCGACCAATCTGTTGCTGCACCTGCCGGCCATCGCCCACGCGGCCGGACTGCGGCGGCCGACGGTGGACGACTGGGTCGCGGTGAACCGTCGCGTGCCGCGGCTGGTCGATACGCTGCCCAACGGTCCTCATCCGACGGTGCGCGCGTTCATGGCCGGCGGCGTGCCGGAGGTGATGCGGCACTTGCGTCGTCTCGGGCTGCTGGAGATGGACGCGCTCACCGTGAGCGGCGAGCGGCTCGGCGCCGTCCTCGACTGGTGGGAGGCGTCGAGTCGCCGGCGCGAGCTGCGCGAGCGGCTCCACGCCGTGGACGGCGTGGCTCCCGATGAAGTCATCATGGATCCCGGGCTCGCGCGCTCCCGCGGGCTCACCAGTACCGTGACGTTCCCGCGGGGCAATCTGGCGCCGGAAGGCGCGGTCATCAAGAGCACGGCGATCGACCCCAGCGTGGTGGGCCCCGACGGTATCTATATAAAGGTCGGGCCGGCGAGGGTGTTCACCCGCGAGCGCGACGCCATCGCCGCCATCAAGAGCCGCGGGCCCGAGCGCCTCCAGCCCGGCGACGTCATGGTGCTCATCTGCCGCGGCCCGATGGGCGCGGGGATGGAGGAGATCTACCAGATCACCGCCGCCCTCCGGCATCTGTCGTGGGGCAAGCAGGTGGCCGTGATCACCGACGCGCGCTTCTCCGGCGTCTCCACCGGCGCGTGCATCGGCCACGTCGGCCCGGAGGCGCTGGCCGGCGGCCCCATCGGCAAGGTGCTGGACGGCGACTTGATTCAGGTCATCGTCGACCGCAATCGCCTGGAGGGCTCGATCGATCTCGTCGGCCACGGCGATCGCAACGTCGGCGTCGAGGAGGGCACGCGCGTGCTGGCGGCACGCGCTCCGCGCCCGGATCTGTCGCCCGACCCCGATTTGCCGGACGACACGCGGTTGTGGGCGGCGCTCCAGCAGGTGGGCGGCGGGACGTGGGGTGGGTGTGTCTACGACGTGGAGGCGATTGTCGACGCGGTGGGCCGACGGTAGAATGGTTCCATAACGGTACCATTCTGGATACACCCGGCCGGAGGGCCACGATGGCGACGCTGACGGTGAAGAACATTCCGGCCACGCTGGTCAAACGACTGAAGCGCCAGGCCGAGCATCATCATCGGTCCTTGAACCGCGAGGTGATCGCCTGCCTCGAGCGAGCGATTGCCGCGCCGCCGATCGACGTCGACGCCGAGCTGGCCCGGATCCGCGCGGTCCGCGTCGTCCCCGCTGGAGGCCCGCTCACCGACGCCCTGATTTCGCGCTACAAGCGTGCCGGGCGACCGTGATCGTCGTCGACACCAACGTCGTCGTCCATCTGTTCGTGCCGGGTGATCGGACGGCCGATGCCGAACGCGTGTACCGACGAGATCCCGAATGGGCGGTGCCGTCGCTCTGGCGCTCCGAGTTAGCGAACACGCTCGTCACCCTCGTCCGCGCCGGCCGCATGCGCGTTCAGACCGCGACCGAGGTCATGCGCCACGCGGAGGAGCGGATGGCACCGCGCGAGCACCGCGTCGCGTTCCAGCGCGTGATCGATCTGGCGGTCGAGTCGGGTTGTTCAGGCTATGACTGTGAGTTCGTGGCTCTGGCCGAAGCGCTGAACACCCCGCTCGTCACGAGCGACCGCCGGTTGCTGAAGGCGTTTCCTCGAATCGCGGTGGCTCCCGACGTGTTCGCTGGCTGAAGAACATGGCCGGTGGCGCCGGGGCGTGATTGGGTCTTTCGTCCGGTCCTGTCCTGGCGCATAGTCGCCGCATGATCACCGAGCGACACAGCGTCTGCCCCCTCGATTGCCCCGACACCTGCAGCCTCACCGTGACCGTCGACGACCATCGAATCGTCGCGATCAAGGGCTCGCATGCCAACCCCTATACGGCGGGCGTGCTGTGCGCCAAGGTGCCGGCCGCGTATCCGAGCTTCGTTCACGGCGAGCGGCGGATCGGCACGCCGTTGCGTCGCCGAGGCGAGCGCGGCGCCGGTCGCTTCGAGCGCATCTCGTGGGAGGAAGCGCTCGAGACCATCTACGAACGATTCACCACGATCATCGCTGCCCACGGGCCTCAGGCCATCCTGCCGCTGAACTACGCGGGGCCGCACGGGTTCCTCTCCGGCGGGTCGATGGACCTGCGGTTCTTCTATCGCCTCGGCGCCAGCCTGCTCGACCGGCGACCGCTGTGCGGCGGGATTCGCACCGAGGCGTGGGTGGGTACCTTCGGCACCGTCCCCGGGATGCGGCCCGAGCAGGCCGAGCACGCGCGGCTGATCGTGGCCTGGGGCAACAACGTCACGTGGTCGAACCTCCACCTGATCCCGGTGATCAACCGCGCGAAGAAGCAGGGAGCCCGGCTGGTCGTCGTCGATCCACGCCGCACCACGGTCGCCCGCCAGGCCGATCTGCACATCGCGTTGCGTCCCGGCACCGACGTCGTCCTGGCCTGGGCGGTGGCCGCCGAGCTCGAGCGAAGCGGCGCGCTCGACCGTGCCTTCATCGCCCGCCACGTCGATGGCTTCGAGGAATACATGGCGCTGGCGCGTCGCTATAGCCTGGCCAGGGCGGCAGAGATCTGCGGCGTGCCCGAAGATCAGGTGAGAATGCTCGCCGACTGGTATGGGACGATCTCGCCGGCCGCGATCAGCGTCGGCAACGGGCTCGAGCGCAATCAGAACGGCGGCAGTGGAATCCGCGCGGTCTTCGCGTTGCCGGCTCTGGCCGGGAAGTTCGGCGTTCCCGGCGGCGGCCTCATCAACGGCGCGGGCTTTGCCTTCCCGAAGACGCCGGCGCGGTTGCAGCGCCCCGATCTCGTGCCCGCGGGCACGCGCACGCTCAACATCGTCGACGTGGGCGCCCACCTGCTCGACGAGCAGCTCAGCCCGCCGATCAAGGCGGTCTTCGTCTACAACCACAACCCCGTGGTCGTTCATCCCGACCAGAATCGCCTGATCCGCGGCCTCCGCCGCGACGACCTGTTCGTGGTCGGATCCGACGTCGCGATGACCGACACCATGGCGTACGCGGACATCGTGCTGCCGGCGGCGAGCCACTTCGAGCACGCCGACCTCTACGCGGCCTACGGCCAGCACTGGCTCCAGCGCGCCGAGCCGGTCATCACGCCGCAGGCCGAGGCGCTGCCGAATACCGAGATCTTTCGCCGGCTGGCCGCTCGCTTCGGATTTTCCGATCCGATCTTCCGGGCGACCGACGCCGAGCTGATGGACGACGCGGTCGATCCGGCCGATGGGAGGCTTGGAGGCGTGAGGCCGAGCCGGATTCCCGTCGATCGCGCCATGGCCATGACGTCGAACGGCGAGGAGTTCACGCTCTTCAAGAACGTCGTTCCCAACACCAAGTCGGGCAAGGTGCAGCTCGCGTCGCCCTATCTCGAGGACAAGTACCGCGCGCGGCTCCCGCGCTTCCTGCCGGTGGACTCGCGCTACCCGCTGACGCTGATCTCGCCGGCTTCCGACCAGCGAATCACCTCGACCTTCGGGGGCGTGAACGGCACCGAGACGCCTCCGCTCGAGATGCACCCCGACGACGCGAAGGCCCGTGGCCTGCGCGACGGGATGCGCGTTCGCGTGTGGAACGACCTGGGCGAGGTGCGGCTGCCCTTGCGGGTGACCGACGTGGTACCCCGCGGCGTCGTCAGCTCGTTGAAGGGCGCCTGGCTACGTACCAGCGACAACGGCCAGACCGTGTCGGCGCTCTGTCCCGCCCACCACGCCGACATCGCGGAGGGCGCCTGCTTCAACGATGCTCGGGTCGAGGTCGCTGCCTATCCGGCGTGAGCAGAGCGCTCTCGAGGAGTCCGCGCAGCTTCCCCATCAGCTCCACCAAACCTCCCGGCAGCAGCAGCACGATCGCGACGAAGAGCGCGCCGAAGATCAGCAGGTGGAAGTCCACCCAGCGGATGGCCAGGTACTCCTTGAAGAAGACGTAGAAGATCGCGCCAAGCACCGGGCCGTGCAGGGTGCCGACGCCGCCGATGAAGGTCATCAGGACGGCGTCGAAGGTCCAGCCGGGGCTGAAGAGGTGCGAGGGATAGAACGAGATGTGGTAGTAGGCGAAGCAACCGCCGACGAGGCCGGCGAGGCCGGTCGAGCAGACGAGCGCGATCAGCTTGAGCTTCAGCGCGCCGACTCCCGTCGCCGCGGCAGCGTCTTCATCCTCGCGGATGGCCTGCATGCCGAGGCCGAGACGTGAGCTGGCCAGCGCGGCGACGGCAACCACCGACAGCGCGGCCAGCGCCAGCGCCAACCAGTAGCGATTCGCCAGGCGGTAGGTCGCGATCGTCGTCTGGGGCAGCGTGGAGATCTCGGCGAGCGTATTGCCCACGGTGATCCGGAAGATCTCGCTCAACGCGAGCGTGCCGATGGCGAAGTAGGCTCCGCGCAGCCTGAACGCAGCCCAGCCGATCAACAGCGCGAACGCGACGGCCACCAGGGCGCCGGCGACCATCCCGATCAGCACCGGCGTGCCGGCGATCCACAGCGTGCGCGTGACGAGCGCGCCCAGCCCGAAGAAGGCGGCGTGGCCGAGATTCACCTGGCCGGCGTAGCCGGCGATGATGTTCCAGGACTGGGCGAGCGCGATCGACAGGAGAATCAGGAAGAGGAAGTTCAGGATGTCGTCGCGCTTGACGACGAGGGGGACCGCGGCCAGAGCGGCGACCACCACGAGCCCGGCCGCCGTCCAGGCCGCCCGCATCACTTCGCGAAGAGGCCCTGCGGGCGCGCCACCAGCACGACGAGGAAGATGACGAGGCCGACGACCTCGCGGTAGGGACCGCCGAAGATCATCGCGCTGCACGCCTCGGCCACGCCGAGCATCAGCCCGCCGGCGAACGTCCCCAGCATCGAGCCGAGGCCGGCCAGGACCACGACGATCAGCGCCTTCAGCGTCCACTCGAGCCCGATGGATGGGCTGATCGAGTAGCCGACGCTGACGAGCGTACCGGCGGCGCCGGCCAGCGCCGTGCCGATGGCGAAGGCCAGGAGATATGCGCGCCGCACGTCGATGCCGGTCATGAGCGCGGCCTCCCAGTCGTCGGCGGTGGCGCGGATGGCGCGGCCCCAGCGCCAGCGCCCGAGCAGCAGATGCAGGCCGCCGATCAGCACGAAGGCCACCACGAGGCTGGCCAGCCTCACGAGGGGCACGCTAACGCCGCCGAGATCGAGCACGCTGCCGGCGTAGGCCGTCGTGATCGACCGCTCATCGGCGGTCCAGAGCTGGACGGCCGCGGCGTGGAGCGCGAGGCCGAGGCCGAAGCCGATGAGGAGCGAGTTCTTGATCCGCGTCTCCTCGTGATAGCGCACGACCCAGCCGAAGAGTCCCCAGTACAGGATGGCCCCGCCGACGAGCGCCACGGGAATGACGACGACGAGCGCGGCGAACGGATCGAGGCCGCTCAGCGCGAAGAGCCAGAACGCGCCGTAGCCGCCGAGCATGATCAGCTCGCCGTGGGCGACGTTGAGGACCTTCATGACGCCGAAGATGAGTGAGAGCCCGGCGGCGGCAAGGCCGTAGAGCCCGCCGATCAGCACGCCGAGCACGAGCTGCTGGAGGACGATCGTCATCGATGGAGGGCGAGGGGGCCGAGGTATGCGCGCCTGACGTGAGGATCGTTCATCAGCGCCGCCCCCGTACCCTCGCCGGCGATGCGGCCCGATTCGAGAATGTAGCCGCGGTGGGCGAGCGCGAGCGCGGCCTGGACGTTCTGCTCGACCAGGAGGATCGAGACGCCGCGCCGGTTGATCTCCACGAGCACGCCGAGGATCGACTCCACGATGCGCGGCGCCAGACCGAGCGAGGGCTCGTCGAGAATGAGCAGGCGCGGCGCGGCCATCAGCGCGCGGCCGATGGCCACCATCTGCTGCTGGCCGCCGGAGAGCGAGCGCACGAGCTGGCGCCGGCGCTCGCGCAGGATCGGGAAGATCGCGTAGACCTCGTCCAGTCGCTGCGCGCGGCCCGCGTGCGCATGAGGAGCAAACGCGCCGAGGTCGAGGTGCTCTTCGATCGTCATCGTGGCGAAGAGCCGGCGGCCTTCGGGCACGACGGCAATGCCGCGCTCGACGATCCGGTGCGCCGCCACGTTCGTGAGGGGTGCCCCATCCCAGCGGATCTGGCCGGCGCGCACTCGCAGCAGGCCGGCGATACAGCGGATCAGCGTCGTCTTGCCGGCGCCGTTGGGCCCGAGCAAAGCGACGATCTCGCCGGCGCGGACCTCGAGCGTGACCCCCGAGAGCGCCAGAAACGGCCCGTAGGAGGCCTCGACGCTATCGACGTGCAGCATGGCCGAGGTACACCTCGACGACGGTGGGATCGGCGGCGATGGCGTCGGGGCGGCCCTCGGCGATCTTCTCGCCGGCGCTCAGCACGATGATCCGCTGCGACAGGCTCATCAGCGCCCAGACGATGTGCTCGACCATCAACAAGGTCACGCCTTCCGACTGCAACCGCAGGATCAGGGCCATCGCCGTCTCGGTCTCGGCGGGATTGAGCCCGGCCATGAGCTCGTCGAGCAGCAGCAGGTGAGGGGAGGTGGCGAGCGCGCGCGCCAGCTCCAGGCGCTTGCGGTCGATCAACGTCAACTCGGTGGCGCGGCGCTGCGCCTTGCCCTCGAGCCCCACCAGCGCCAGCAACCGCTCGGCCTCGGCAGCGGCGTGACGCGTGTCACGCGCGCGACCATAGAGAAGGCCGACGCGGACGTTGTCGAGCGCGGTGAGTCCCGGGAACGGTCGCACGAGCTGAAAGGTGCGGGCGATGCCGGCGCCGCACGCACGGTGCGGCGCCCAGCCCGTGATGTCGCGATCCTTGAGCCGGATGGAGCCGGCGTCCGGCCTGAGCGCCCCCGTGATCAGGTTGAAGAGGGTCGTCTTGCCCGATCCGTTGGGCCCCATGACGCCGATCAGCTCGCCCTCCCCGACGCTGAAGGAGACCTCGCTGACCGCCCGGACGCCGCCGAAAGACTTGGTGACGCGCTCGACGTCGAGCAGCGTCACCGCTTGGCGAACGGCGGAGCCGGATATCCCAGCGGCGCCGTGGCCGCATCTTTGGGGAACACCAGCTCTTGCTTGCCGTTCAGCCACTGCACGAAGACGGCGTTGACGATGCCGGTGCCGTCGGGCCGGAACTTCACCGGGCCGATGACCGTCGTCATGTCGGTCGCCGCGATGGCGTCGCGGATCTTGTCCTTGTCCAGCGAGCCGGCGTGGCCGAGCGCCGCCGCCAGGATCTGGACGCAGGCGTAGGCCGGGCCCGCGATCGGATCGGCCGGCCGCCCGATCTTCTTCATGTGCGCCTCGTTCAGCTCCTTCACGCCCGGCGCCTTCACGCCGTTGTGCCAGCCGGGAGCGAGGATGACGTAGTCGCCGTCCTTGCCGAGGTTCTTGGACCAGATCGGCGGATCGGGCGCGCGGATGAGCAGCGTCATCTTCGGACTGAACCCGAGCTCTTTCATCTGCTTGACGATCGTCATGCCGTCGGGCGGCGTGGGCAGCCCCAGCACCAGGTCAGCGTTGGCGCCCTTGGCTTTGAGGATCAGATCGGAGAAATCCTTGGCGCCCGGCGCGTACTCGCCCACCATCGCCACCTGGTAGCCCGCCTGCTTGGCGGCTTCGGTCCAGGCCGTGGCCATCTCGCGGCCCCAGTCGGTCTTTTCCTGGAAGATGGCGGCGGCCTTCGGACGGTCGGCGGCGGGGATCGAGTTCAGGAGATCGACCGTGTAGTGCTTGATGTCGGGCGACTTCCAGAACGGCGAGAAGAGGTACTTGAACCCCTGCTCGTGGACCTTGTGGAGCGCGAAGGCCACGCCGATGTACGGTGTCCTGTTCTTCTCGGCGACGGAGGCGGCCGCCGCGTGCAGGTCGGAGCCGAAGCCGCCGAGATAGGCGACGACGCCCTGCGCGGCCAGCGTCTCCATCCGGCTCACGGTCTTGGTCGCGTCCGATTCGTCGTCGAGGATGGTCACCTCGAGCGGCATCTTCTTGCCGCCCACGGTCACGCCGCCGGCGGCGTTGATGTGCTCGACGGCGATCTCGTAGCCGGCCCGCACCTGCGCTCCGCCGGCGCCGTACCGCCCGGTGAGTGGCACGACGGCCCCGACCTTCACCGGCTGCGCCGCGGCCAGCATCGGCCAGCCCGCGAGCGCGGCCAGCACTCCGAGGCTCAGTAGCTTCCATGGACGTCTCATCATGATGCCCTCCTTCTCGACGCTATATTAATGATGCGCCCCGGCCGAAGAAACCACCTTTGGGCCGTGCGTGGGCGTGCCAGTGGTCGGGAATGTTGCGCATGTGATCGTCCAGCCAGTACTCGCCGATCTCCGCCGTCGCCACATCGCGGAGCCGTGCCTGCATGTGGGCGAGGTGGTCGGCCGGCGGCTCGGTACCGTGCCAGCGCCAGACGACCATCGGCACCGCGCAGATCTCGCACTCGGCGATCCAGCAGACGTCGTCCTCGTGGAACCACGGCGTGATCCGCTCGGCGCGGCAGAGCAGGCAGCGCTCGACGCGATGGAAGGTACTCAGGGGCGCCCGAGCACGAGGGAGAGCGCGGTGGCGGGAAGGAGCGGGCGCACGGGCGGATAATATCGTACTCCGCCGGCTGGGACTGGCCTGAGAGAAGGACTTAGCGGAGGGAGCGCGGGCGCGTGCGGTCCTGGTCGCGCGCGACATCGAGCAGGACGATGGCCCATCCCAGCGCGCGGAGCTGGTGGTCGATCTCCTGACGCCGCCGATCGCTGCTGCGCCGGCGTTCGGGCAGTTGCGACATTCCCTGCCCCCGCCGGTCGCCCTTCCGGCGGTCCATGACCACTTCGAGCGTCTCATTCCCAGCGAACATTCGCTTGAGGTACTCGTAGATGTGGGGATTTTCCTGCGCCACCACGAGGAGCTGCTTGCGGAGCTTCCCGTTGGCCCCGCCATGCCCGTTGGACTGGAAGAAGCGGGCGAGGGGGGCGAGCGTCTCGCTGCCGCAGGCCGGGCAAGTGCCCGGGCCGAGCTCGAAGCAGGAATCGCAGTCGAGACAGAGCGCCAGGCGACGCAACGGGAAGTGGAGCACCGGAGCTTTGCGAGCGGTGTGTATCGTCCTCACGGCCGCTCTCCGATGCGAGCTGGATGCCAAACCGAACGCCCACCCCCTCGCGCTTTTTCGCGGGATCGGCAGGGCTCTCACCGTCGCGAGGGCCACTCCGGCATCGAGCGCGGGACAAACTGACCGTCAGCGCGTCGCGGGCGGATCCGGCTGGCGCGGGAGGCCGGTCGCCGAGTCGATCGTCGAGAGCGGCTGACCGGTGCGCGGGTCAACGCCGGGTGGCGCCGGCGGCGGGACGTCGATCCTCCGTGGCTGGGTCGTCCACGGGACCAGCTCCGGCGTGCTCGCGCTGCCGGCGCTGATGCTTCCTGGCCCGCCGTCGTCCGGCATCGAGCCACCTTGAGCGAACGCGGGGACGGGGGTGAGCGCGATTGCGGCGATCATGATCGGGCGCAAACTTTTCATCGAAACCTCCTCGCGTGCTCGTCAGGTGGTCTCCGAGCAAGGACGGTGCCGGTCGAGTATTATTGGCCCACTTCTTCGCCAGAACGAGGGCATGCAATGACGCAGATCAGCCGGTCCGTCAGCCTCGATCGTCAGGGCCGCGTCGCGGTCGTGACCGTGAACAATCCGCCCGTGAACGCGCTCAGTCACCACGTGCGTCAGGGCCTGCGCGACGCGATCGCGCAGGCGGCCGGTGATTCCGCGGTCGCCGCCATCGTCATCGCCTGCGCGGGGCGCACGTTCATCGCCGGCGCCGACATCACGGAGTTCGGCAAGCCGCCGCAGGAGCCGACACTCTCACACGTGCAAGACGTCATCGAGCGCAGCGCGAAGCCGGTGGTCGCCGCCATCCACGGTACCGCGCTCGGCGGCGGGCTCGAAGTGGCGATGACGTGCCACTGGCGCGTCGCGGTGAAGACGGCCCGACTCGGCCAGCCCGAGGTCAAGCTCGGCCTCATCCCGGGCGCCGGCGGCACCCAGCGCTTGCCCCGTCTCGTCGGCGTCGAGAAGGCGCTCGCGATGATCGTCGGCGGCGATCCCATCGGCGGCGAGGAGGCGAAGCGGCTCGGGCTGGTCGACGAGATCGCCGAGGGCGACCTCACGGCCGCCGCGATCGCGTTCGCCGAGCGTGTCGTCAACGAGAAGCGACCCTTACGCAAGGTGCGCGACCTCGACGACAAGGTGGCGGCCGCTCGCGGCAAGGGAGAGATCTTCAGCGAGTTCCGGAAGTCGGTGGCCCGCCAGACACGCGGCTTCAAGGCGCCCGAGGCGTGCATCAAGGCGGTGGAGGCGGCGGTGAGCCTGCCCTTCGACCAGGGCCTGGCGCGCGAGCGCGAGCTCTTCGTGGAGACGCTGAGCTCGCCGGAGTCGAAGGCCCAGCGGTACTTCTTCTTCGCCGAGCGCGAGGCGGCCAAGATTCCCGACGTGCCGGCGGAGACGCCGACCGCGGAGATCCGCAAGGCGGCGGTGATCGGCGCCGGCACCATGGGCGGCGGCATCGCCATGAACTTCGCCAACGCCGGCATCCCGGTGACGGTCGTCGAGGTCGCCAGGGACGCGCTCGATCGCGGCCTCGGCGTGGTGCGCAAGAACTACGAGGCGACGGCGGCCAAGGGCCGGCTCACGAAGGACGACGTCGAGAAGCGCATGGGCCTGATCCAGGGCACGACCGACTTCAACGCCGTCGCCGACGCCGACCTGATCATCGAGGCGGTGTTCGAGGAGATGCCCATCAAGAAGGAGGTCTTCGCCAGGCTCGACAAGCTGGCCAAGGCCAACGTCGTGCTGGCCACCAACACCTCCACGCTCGACGTCGACGAGATCGCTTCGGCCACGCAGCGCCCGCAGAGCGTGGTCGGCATGCACTTCTTCAGTCCCGCCAACGTCATGCGCCTGCTCGAGGTCGTGCGCGGAGAGAAGTCGGCGAAGCCGGCGATCGCCACGGCCATGGCCATCGGGCGAAAGATCAGCAAGGTGCCGGTGCTGGTCGGCGTCTGCCACGGCTTCGTCGGCAACCGCATGCTCCACCAGCGCGCCAAGCAGGCCGAGCGCCTGCTGCTGGAGGGCGCGCCGCCGCAGCAGGTGGACAAGGTGCTCACCGACTTCGGCCTGCCCATGGGCCCGTTCGCCATGGGCGACCTCGCCGGTCTCGACGTCGGCTGGCGCATCCGCAAGGGCCGCGGCGAGCGCGCGCCCATCGCCGACCGCCTCTGCGAGATGGGACGCTTCGGTCAGAAGACGGGCAGCGGGTTCTACAAGTACGAAGGCGGCGATCGCACGCCGAAGCCCGATCCCGAGGTCGAGCGCATCATCCAGGAAGTCTCCCGGGAGGCCGAAGTGCAGCGCCGATCGATCTCGGACGACGAGATCCGCGAGCGTCTGCTCTACCCGATGGTCAACGAAGGCGCCAAGATCCTCGAGGAAGGCAAGGCCATCCGGGCGAGCGACATCGACGTCATCTGGGTGTACGGCTACGGCTGGCCCGTCTATCGCGGCGGCCCGATGTTCTGGGCCGATCAGATCGGCCTCAAGACGATCCGTGATCGGCTGCTGGCGATGCAGAAGCAGACGGCCAGCGATTTCTGGAAGCCGGCGCCGCTCCTGAACAAGCTCGCCGACCAGGGCCGGGGCTTCCTCGACACGTAAGCGGGAGGACAGAGCGATGGAGTACCGGATCATCTCGGCCGACGACCACATCGATCTCCAGTGGCTGCCCAAGGATCTCTGGCAGAAGCGAGTGCCGGCTCAATGGCGCCAGCGCGCGCCGAAAGTCGTGGACACGCCCGACGGTCCCTACTGGTTCTGCGGTGACGATCGCTGGGATTCGTGGGGCGGCCGCAAGGGCGCGGCCGGCGCCCAGGGAGGCCGTCGCACCGCCATCGAGCGCGGCGGCGTGCTCGAGCCCGGCGTGCTCCGTCCGACGACCACCGAGCTTCGTCTCGCCGACATGGATCGCGACGGCATCGACGCCACCGTGATGTACGGGCCCATCGTGCCGCTGCTGATCTCCGATCCCGAGCTGCGCAAAGTCTGCTATCGCGCGTACAACGACTGGCTGGCCGAGTTCTGCGCGACGGCGCCTGAACGCCTGATCGGCGTTGGCCTGATTCCCATCGACGATCCGGCGAGCGCGGCCGAGGAAGTGCGCAACCTCCAGAAGATCGGTCTGCGCACCGGCATGTTCCTGGCTGCGCGCGTCGAGCTGCCGTTGTGGGACGGTGCCTGGGAGCCGTTCTGGGAGGCCGCGGCCGAGACGGGAATTCCCGTCGGCTTTCATCTCGGCGGCGGGCTGCGCACGGTGATGTTCAGCGGGCCCCAGGCGACGAACGCCGGGAACATGGGCGTCCGCGTCTCGTGCTCGGCGATGCAAATGGACGAGCCGCTGGCCGCCGTGATCTTCTCGGGCGCGCTGGAGCGGCATCCGTCGTTGAAGATCGTGCTGGCCGAGACCGGAATCGGGTGGCTGCCCTACATGCTCGAGCGCATGGACGACACGTATCGCAAGTTCCTCGACGCCGAAGAGTTCTGGCGCACGCACGGAGGCCTCGCGCTCACGATGTCGCCGACATTATATTGTCGCCGTCAGGTGTGGGCGACCTTCCAGACCGATCACGCCGGGCTGCGCATGCTCGACGTGCTCGGCGACGACCGCGTGATGTGGGCCTCCGATTATCCGCACGCCGACGCCACGTGGCCGGAATCGCAACAGGCGATCGACGACAATTTCAAAGATGTTTCGTCAGGCTCGCGTCGCCGGATCCTCTGCGACAACGCCCGACAGCTCTACGGGCTCTGAGGTGCCAACCAGGCGCTGGACCAGCTTGTCACGCATCGTGTCCAACGTGTGACGTCGCGTCCCGGCGAGAACGGTCCCGCCACTAACCGCTAACTGACCGAAAACCCGCGCCGATCCCCTCCAGGGGCGGGTCTGGCATCGACGTTGCCTCGTCCCCCTCCATGCTGCGTCCCGCGTCTGTCCGGACATTGTTCACGATTGCAAAACACGGAGGAGACGTCTTGGACGACACAGCAACGCTGAGCCAGAGACGTGTTGCGGAGGATGACGGCCATCCGTCCATCTTCATGCGCCACCTGCTCGGCTTCGCCGTGCTGCTGATCACGGTGATTCCGGCGTACTTGGCCACGCGCCCCGGGGGCGTGCCGACGCTGACGTCGGAAGCCGAGGCGGAGACGGAGGCGGAAGCGGCGGCGTTGTCGGCGGCGGTGGCCAACGAAGAGGTCGAGGAGGAGCCGGCGGCGCCGGCAGCACCGGCTGCGCCGGCAGAACCCGCGAAGCCCCGCATGACCATGGCGGACATCCACGCCCACATCCGGCAGGTGGCCCTTCGCCACGGCATTTCGCCGCTGCTGGTCGCCGCGATCATCGAGGCCGAGTCCGAGTTCAACCCACGCGCAGTGTCTCGCAAGGGCGCCCGCGGCCTCATGCAGCTCATGCCGGCCACGGCGTCCAGTCTCTCGGTGCACGATTCGTTCGATCCGCACGAAAACATCGACGGCGGCGTGCGCCACCTGCGCCGACTGCTGGACCGGTTCCACGGCAACGTGCCCCTCGCCGTCGCGGCCTACAACGCCGGCGAGCAGAAAGTCATCGATTACGGCGGGGTGCCGCCGTACCGCGAGACCCGTCGCTACGTCTCGAAGATCCTTCGCCGCATCAACTACCGGGGAGTCGCCGTCGTCTACGGGGCTTCGAATCGTCGCGTCGTCACGACGCTCGCGAACATGAAGCCCGAGATCCGCCCCGCGGTGTACGTCAGCCCGCCTCGGCCCGAGCCTCGCCGCGAGGAGCCCCGCCACGAGGAGCCTCGCCGCGAGATGCTGGGACCGTGGGCGCCGGCGCCGACGATCCGACCGGTGACGGCCCCCCGATTCACGTCGCCCATGAATGGCACGCCTTCGCAAAGCCCCTAGTCAAGGAGGACGCGGATGCTCGATTCGCTGATCGACACACTTCCCGAGGCGTGGCATGACCTGGCCGAGCTGGCGGCCGTGCCCATCGCCTGGATCCCGCGGCTGCAGCACACCCTGGTGAGCTTTTTCTTCGAGTCGGCCTCGCCGTGGTCGGCTGCGGCCAAGTGTGTCTTCCTCCTGTTCCCCGTGCTCCTCGCCCTCGCCGGTATCTGGTGCACACAACTGTCGATCTACACGCTGCCCTTCCGGGCGTCGCGGACGCGCTTCGGCTCGCTGCTCCTGCTGGCCTGGTGGGACGCCGGAAGGGTCGTGTGGATGTATTGGGTGGGCATCGTTCGTCTGAGCGGCGTGGTCCTGGGTTGGGCGGTGGCGATGGGCTACCTCGGCCTGCGCCTCGCCGCGGGATTCCTGCGTGAGGCGGTGACGGTGCCGTTCGCGATGACGAAGAGCGTGATCCAGCGCTATTTCCGACCGGGCGTGCCCTGGCTCGCCTTCCTGACGCTGATCGCCTGGTGCATGGTCGAGGCTGGGATCCTCGCGTACGCCGCGCGGTCGACGATGACGGGCGTGATCGCCGGCGTGCTCGGCCCCGACGAGATCGCCCGCTTCGCCGCGCCCATCCTCTATCTCTTCCTGTTCGTGCTCGTCGCGGGGAGCTTCGCGTGCCTGCAATCGTTCGTGAGCGCCGTCCGCCAGCGCGAGCTGAAGTTCCTGATCCAGATGGTCCTCGTGCAGGCGTTCGTGATGTTCTTCGAGACGATGTTCTTCTACCGCGAGGTCGTCCGCGCGCTCACGCCCTGGATCATGGAGCACGCCGGTATCCAGTTGAGCATGATGGCGACGCTCGTGCTGGCCGCGTTCGCCTGGATCGGCGTCCGGGCCTCCACCTGGTTCCTCTTCGCCCAGTTCGGGACGCCGCCGCTGCTGGCCTTCATCGCGCGTGAGCCGGTGGCGGCGCCGGAGTACGGAGCGCCGGTCCGGGCGGGGGCGGCGTGGTGGCGTCCGTCCGTCGACGACTTCCGTCACGACATCGAGTGGCTCCACGACAAGAGCGCGCAGGTGCTCGAGCTGATCGCGCTGCCGGTCCTCCAGCTCCTGGCCGCCGGGCTCAACTTCGCGATGATCCTGATCGCCGGCCACGCGGCCTTCGGCGTGCCGTTCCGGAATCTCCACGAGGCCACCGAGGCGCGCGACCTCGAGGCGACCGTGCACGCGCCGGCCCGCAAGCCCGCGGCGGTCTGAGCCATGTTCACGATCCACACCGAGCTCGTGGTCGGCGGCGTCGTGACGGGCGGCTTCATCGGGTTCTTCTGGCACCCGGCGGCCGCCCTGGCCGCGGCGCTGGTGGTGGTCGCGCTCGTAACGGTCGGCGATCGGTAGCTCGGCGGCCGGCGCTATCGTGCAGATTTCCGGCAAGCTCTCGGAGTGACCCCGCGCTGGCCTCACGGTCTCGTCCAGTCGAGGCCGCGGTGACCCGGCTGCGCCGTCAGGCGACGCCACATCGCGCCGCCCGCGCCGAGCACCGTGATTCCCGCCTCCGCCGTCCGCGCGCTCCCGCCCCCGAGGAAGGCGACGTAGGCTCCGTCGGGCGACCACACGCCAACGGGTAGATCCTCGCTGAGCGAGGTGAGCGGCCGGAGATTCCGGCCGTCCACGTCGACGATCCAGAGGTCCCACAGATCACCGTTCGCGAACACCGGCGCGGCGCCGAGCGCGCGAGCGAGCATCCCGAGCGGCTCGAGTCGTCGCGACGACGGGCCCACGGGCTGACCGACCGCGGCGAAGAGCAGACGCCGTCCGTCCGGCGACAAGCGCGGCCCGAAGAGCTTGTCGAACGTGTTGAGCGCGATGATCGGCTGCCCGCCGCTCCCGTCGGGTGCGCTCCACCAGACGCTGTGCCCTCGGGCGGGCGGTGGCGCGACGCGGACATAGGCGAGCCGCCGGCCGTCGCGCGACAGCGTCGGAAACTGCGCATGCGGCACCACGCGGACGCGCGCGCCGGTGACGGCGTCGACGCGGTCGATGCCGAGGTCGGCGCCGCCCGGCCCCACCGCGCTCGTGTACACGGCTCGACCGTCGGCCGACCACACCGGATAGTGGAGGGCCGCGCCGCGCTCGCCGTGGGCGGCGAGCCGCCTGATCTCACCGCCGGAGGCGCTCATGACGTAGAGATCGGTCCCGTCAGGGACGGGGATCGCGTCGCCGCCGGGCAGACGATAGTACGAGAACGCGATGTGCCTGCCGTCGGGGGACCATGCCGGGCTGCTCGAGAACTCCAGCGGCCCGAAATGCGTGAGCGCCGTGCTGGTGCCGCCGGGCAGCGTCAGCAGCCAGAGGTCGTTGTCGAAGTCGGGGCCGTACACGAAGCGGCCCGCCGGCCCCGGGCTCGTCACGCCTGGATCGCTTCGCGCGGGCGCAGGTGCTGACACCGCGGTCGATATCGGTGGCGCCGCTGTCGAGACGGGTGACGGTGCCGTCGCGGCCCGCGTGACGCGCGGCGGGGTCGCGGTGGGCGAGGCGGCGAGCGCGCGAAGGTATCCGATGGTGTCCCACCGGTCGCGTGGGCTCAACCGGTCGGCGAAGCCCACCATCGACGTCCCGGGGACGCCGTGCGAGATGAACCACAGCAGTTGCTCGTCGGCGTGCCATCGCGCGTGGAGCGTGAGATCGGCGGGCGGCGGCAACAGCGATGGAGCGGCCGAGCCGTCGCCGGTGCCCGTCTCGCCATGGCAGAGGGCGCAGTGCTGCGCGTAGACCTCGCGGCCACGGGCCACGCCGGCGGGATCGGCGACGAGCGGCATCGGCCGGCGTAGACCGATCACGTCGAGCAGACCGGCGAACTGAGCGGCGTTCGTGTCCGGCACCTCGATGCGGAAGGTCGCGTTCGTATCGGGCCCGTCGTCGCGCGCAACGGCCACGCCGATCTGCGCGAGCCCGGCCATCCCGAGGTAGAAGCCCTCGGTTTCCCACACGCCGTCGGCGCGAGGCGCCAGCGTCACGTGGGTTCGGCCCATGTTCATCCCTTCCATCGTGAACGTGAGGACCACGCGGCGGACGCCGGGCGGCGGCTGGCCCGCCGCGTCGGTGAGCGTGACGCGGACCAGGCTGACGCCGACCCAGTTCGGATCGACCCGCAGCGCGATGCGAAGCGGACCGCCCTGGCGCGCGACCTCGGCCGGCGCGGGCCACGCCCTCGCTGCGGGCGGGGGCAAGCTGCCGAGCAGGCCGACGACCAGCAGGGTGGCGACGCCGACGCCGAGCTCGCAGCGCACGAGCGTCGTGAAGAGCGCGCTCGATCGAGACTCGCCGGCGGCGACGCGCGGGCGCAGGGCGAAGCGATTCACCGCCGCGAGGGCGAGCCAGGCCACGAGCAGGGCGAGCTTCACGATCAGGCTCTGGCCATACGCCGAGCGGCCGAGCGCCGCGAAGCTTCCCACCTGAGCGTACGCGTTGACGGTGCCGGTGAACGCGAGGACGAGCACGCTGGCGAGCGCGACGGCCGACAGGCGCGTGACCAGCGTGGCCGGGCGCGCGCGCGGACGCGCAGGGTCGCCCACGAGCCAGAGACCGACGTGAGCGAGCCCGCCGAGCCAGAGGGCGGCGGCGGCGAGATGCGCCACGTCCGCGACCAGGACGATCGCGGCGGGCGCGCGGCCCGAGGCAGCGTGACCCGCCGCCGCGATGGCGACCAGCAGCAGCACGGCCACGACGAGCGCGCTTCGCGTGTGGCGTCCGGCGATCAGCGCGGCGAGGCCGATGCCGAAGATCAGGCGCGCCCACCACAGCGCCGCGAAGCGGCCCTCGAAGAGGACGGCTCGCAGCGTGGCCGGGTCGAGCGCCTGAGCCACGGGCAGCTCCACGCTCGCCGCTGCCTGGGCCGAAGCGCGCGCGAGCTCGGCGGCGACGAGGACGACCGCCAGCGCGACGGGAACGCGCCACGCCACCGGATGAGCCGGTGGCGATTCGGGTGGAGGCGACGGTCGAGCCACGATTGCGTCGAAGAGCGCCATGCCCGCGAGGCCGAGCGCGGGGACGAGGGCCAGCCAGCGCGCGAGCACCTCGAGCCACGGCAGCGTCGGCGTGCCCGTGCCGAGCAGCGGCACGAGCGGCGGCGGCGCGGGTGCCGATCCCACGGCGAACCAATACGTGCCGCGCACGATGTGGCTGTCCGCCGACGTGACGAGCCAGCGCACGGCGTACGCGCCCGGCGCGAGCGCGGGCGTGTCGACCTCCACGCGGACCCTGTCGGCCACGCGCGCGCTGATGGGTCCGATGCGCCGCTGGCTCGCATCCAGCACGACGACCGCTCCCGGACCGATGGTCACGGCCTCCGTGAACCTGAGCGCGAGGCGGGACGGCGAGGGCTCGGCGGTCAGGACGGCGCCGGGTCCCGGGTCGGCGCGATCGAGATATGCGTGAGCCCCGGCGCTCGACGGCGCGGCCGCGCACACGAGGAGCCCGACGCCGGCGAGAAGCCGGCGCCCGGCCGGCCGCCTCATGCGCGAGGTGCGCCGGCGCTTCGTCGTATCCGCCGGGCGAGGGCCCCCGCCGTGCCTGCGCCGAGGAGGAGGACTACGACCACGGCCGTCACGAGGCCAACGCCGATCGAGCGCCGGACGACGGTCACCGCGACCGGGAACTCCGCCGTCGGCGGGCCCGTCCAGTGCACCTCGCTGCCGTCCTGATACGTTTGGATGACCTTCCAGCCCAGCGTCGCACCCGCGTCGGGGTTGAGCGCAACGACTCCGAAGTCGGCCGACTGGTCGGGCGGGATCGTGCCGCCGGCCCAGGCCACGCCGACGATGCGCCCGTCCCGGCCCATCTGCCTCGTCGCCGTCCAGCCCTCGGGAGCCTCGACCTCGGTGACGCGAAGATCGACGGGGAAGTCGATCTCGACGCGCGTGGTCGGACGCTTCTTCTCGCTCGGCACGGTGACCGTGTACCGCTGCACCACGCCCGCCGGCGCCTCCGCCGGCGCGACGGTCACGTGCGCGCCGGCGGGAGCCACGACCAGGGCGACGGCGGCGAGCGCGGCGAGCGCGCGGCGGCGACGGGCCGTTGCTAGCTCATCGAAGGGGGCCTCGACGGCCCCCTCCGAGCCTCCCCCAGACAGGATGCGCGGGCAAAGCCCGCGCTCAAAAGGGGCTCACTGCTAGCGCGCTCCCGGAATCGGCGGGTGTAGCGGTATCGGGCCGGTGTAGCGCAGCACGGTGAGCCCGCCGCCGTTGCCGTCCGTCACGTAGATCAGGTTCGTCGCGGCGTCGACGTACGCCTCACGCGTGTGCCGGCCGACCTGCGTGGGGATCGACGTGTCCGGCGAGATGAAGTAGCCGACCTCCTTCGGGCTGAAGGGGTTCGAGATGTCGAAGGCCCGCAGACCCTGGTCGTACCAGGCCTGGTAGAAGAGGCTGCCGTGACCGCGCGGCTCGAAGAACGGCAGGTGCGACGACTGTTGGCCGGGCGGGCAGACGAACTTGCCGGTTGCGAAATCGTACCGGTCGTCGACACCGGCGACGTGGATCGTGGAGAGCACCTGCGCGGCCTTCGGGTTCGTGATGTCGAGGATGCGGACGAAGCCGGGCGGGCAGGAGAAGTGCTCGTCGGTCAGCACGAGCAGGCTCGGGTGCGGCTGGCCCGCGTGCGGTACCGGCGCGGCGGTGTGCGCTCCGGGACAGCAGCCCGGCCGCGGCAGGCCGGGATCGCCGTTGAACGGCGGCACGTAGTCGTACTCGCCGACGACGCTGGGCTTCGTCGGGTCGGCGATGTCGAGGATGATGACGGCCGCGTCGCGATACGCGAGATAGAGGCGCTGGCCGTCCTTGATCGCCTCGTGGCAGGTCACCCACTGATCGGTCCCGTTGGGATTCTTCTGGTTCATCTCCGAGAACGTCTCGCCGATGCGCTGGCCGGTCACGTGGAAGCTCGCCGCCAGCTTCGGCGCGCGCGGGTCAGCATAGTCGAGGATGTGCAGCTCCTCGGCGCGCGGCTTGCTGCCCTCGCCGGTGCCGCAGAGATAGACGTAGCGGTCGTCCATCTCCATGCCGTGGGTGTACTGGCCGGGGTTGTTGTACTCGCCGAGCTTCACGGGCTTGCGCGGGTCCGACACGTCGTGCAGCGTGACGCCGCTCTTCACGGCGCCGCCCACCGCCTTGTTCGGGTTCTCGGGGCTCGCGCTGTGACCGACGGCGAGGATCTTCCGCGCGCAGTCCACGCGCAGGTAGGCGTTGCGCGTGCCCGGGTTGCCCGGGATGAACGACAGCGGCTCCATCGCCGCCGGATTGCCGACGTCCACGATGAGCGCGCCGAAGACCGTGGGGTTGTAGCCGGCGAGGTACGCGATCGTGCCGCAGATCCTGAGCGTGTTGATGCCGGTGCCGGCGCCACCCGGCACGACCCACGGCCCGCGGAAGTAGCTGTGGCCGACGATCTCGAAGTTCTTCACCTGCGAGAACTGCCGGTAGCTCTCGAGGTCGTCGAGCCGGAACATGTCGCGGGCGGTCGGGTTGGGAACCGGCCGGGCCGCCTCCTGTGCGCCGAGCGTGACGGGAGCCGCGACCAGGAGAACGCCGAGGACGATCAGAGCCAGCATCGAACCCTCCACGTGCGATCGAGAGTGAGCGACGTCGGCGCCCAGTCTAGCGCAGCCGTCGCGCGACTACTCGCGCAGCCGCGGATCGAGCGCGTCCCTGACCGCGTCGCCCACGAAGTTCAATCCCACCACGGTGACGAAGAGCGCGGCGCCGGGGCCGAAGACGATCCAGGGCGCCTGCTGCAGGTAGCCACGGCCGGCGTTGATCATGCTGCCCCACGACGCGGCCGGTGGCTGGATGCCGAGGCCGAGAAACGAGAGCGAGGCCTCGGCGAGGATCGCGAAGGCCACGCTCAGGGAGGCCTGCACCACCATCGGCGCCGTCGCGCCCGGCAGCACGTGGTACCAGGCGATGCGCCAGCCGGGGGCGCCGAGCGCGCGGGCCGCATCGACGAAGTCGCGCGCGGCGATCGTGAGGACCTGGCCGCGCATGAGCCGGGCGAAGGTGGGCGTGTAGACGACGCCGAGCGCGATCAGCACGCCGGTGAGGCCGGCGCCGAGCACGGCGCCGAGGGCGAGGGCCAGGACCAGCGCCGGGAACGAGAGCACCGCGTCCATCACCCGCATCAGCAGGCCGTCCACGCTGCCGCCCGCATAACCGGCAAGGAGGCCGAGCGCTCCGCCGGCGACCAGCGCCATGGCCACCGAGACGAAGCCCGTCACCAGCGAGATGCGCGTGCCCCAGATCACGCGGGAGAGCACGTCGCGCCCGACGTTGTCCGTGCCGAGCCAGTGGGTCCGGCTCGGCCGGGCGAGCGTGTCGCCGAGGTCCTGCTTGAGCGGGTCGTGGGGCGACAGCAGGGGAGCCGCCAGCGCCGCGACGAGCGCCGCCAGCAGCACCGCCGCGCCGAACGGCGCCAGCCGCGCCCGGGCCGCGCGCCGCAGCGCCTCCCAGCGGCGGTCAGTGACGGCGGATGCGCGGGTCGATCCAGCCATAGACGAGGTCGACGAGCAGGTTGCTCAGGATGAAGCCGACGGCGATCAGGAGCACGACGCCCTGCACCAGCGGGTAGTCGCGCGCGAACACGGCGTCGACCACGAGGCGGCCGACGCCGGGCAGGGCGAAGACGTACTCGGTGATGACGGCACCGCCGATCAGCGTGCCGAGCTGGAGCCCGAGCACGGTGACGACGGGGATCAGCGCGTTTTTCAGCACGTGGCCACGCATGATCCGCCACTCCGAGAGCCCCTTGGCGCGCGCGGTGCGCACGTAGTCCTCGGTGAGCGCCTCGAGCAGGCTCGAGCGCAGCGTGCGGGTGACGACCGCCGCCAGCGCCAGGCCCAGGGTGATGGCCGGCAGCACCAGCGAGCGCACGCCGGCCAGCGGGTCCTCGAGCGGATCCGTGTACCCGGAGATCGGCAGCCAGCGCAGCGTGACGCCGAAGAGGAAGATCAGCAGGAGCGCCAGCAGGAAGTTGGGCATGCAGATGCCCAAGAGCGCGCAGCCCGAGGAGACGCGGTCGACCACGGTGTTGCGGCGATAGGCCGACACCATGCCTACCGGGACGGCGATCAGCAGCGAGAGCGCCATCGCCATGGCCGCGAGCTGCAGGCTCGGCCGGATGCGCCGGCCCACGTTCTCGACGACCGGCTCGCCGTTGCGGATCGAGTGGCCGAGATCGCCGCGCAGCAGCCGCCCCATCCAGGCCGCGTACTGCACGGCGATGGGCCGGTCGAGGCCGAGGTCGCGCCGGAGCGTCTCCTTGGCGATCGCGTCGACCGACTCCGCCATCATGGCGTCGATCGGATCGCCCGGCGTGAGGTGCAGGAGCGCGAAGACGCCGGCGGTGACGAGCAGGAGGACGGGGATGGTGGCGCCGAGCCGGCGCAGGAGGAGGGTCAGCGCGGCCTCACCTCAGCCAGACGTCCTTGAAGCGCATCATCCCGTCAGGGATCGGCTCGTAGCCCTGCACCCGCAAGCCGAAGGCCTTGGGCTCGATCGGATGGACGATGTAGAGCATGGGCAGCTCGTCCTGGAGGAGCTTCGTCAGCTCGGCGTAGAGCTTCTTGCGCTCGGCCTGATTGGAGACCTCGCGCGTCTTGTCGAGGATCGCGTCGATCGTCGGATTCGAGATGCCGGACCAGTTGAGCGAGGTGCCCGGCGTGGTCTTGAAGAACTGGTAGATGTTGCCGTCGGGGTCGGGCCGGCCGCTCCACTGGTAGCTGATCATCTCGAAGCTCTTGCTGTTGCCGTCCGAAAGCAGCGTGGCGCTGTCCACGAGCTTGATCTTCATGGTGATCGAGGCCTCGGCGAGCTGGGCCTGGATCACCTCGGCTTCCTGGACGTTGATCGGAATGTTGTTGGTCGTCATCGTGAACTCGAAGCCGCTCGGGCGGCCGCCCTCGGCGAGCTTGGCCTTGGCCCTCGCGAGGTCGCGCTTGATCGGCGGAATGGACCGGTCGTACGCCCAGCTCGTCGGCGGGATCGGACCGTTGGCCGGCACCCCGACGTTGAGCCACACGCCCTTGACGATCTGCTCCAGGTCGACGCCGTACGCGACGGCCTGGCGCAGCGCCTTCGTGTTGAACGGTGGCCGCGTGTGGTTGAGCTGATAAGAAAACGCCGCGAGCGACGGAACGTCGACGACGACGACGTTCTTGTCGGCGCGGACGCGCGCTACGTCGCGCGGCTGGACGTAGTCGATCACGTCGATCTCGCCGGCCTGGAGACTCTGGAGCTTGACCGTGTCGTCCGGGATCGGGCGGTAGCGGATCCGGTCGAGATACGGCCCGCCTTGCTTGTTCCAGTAGCTCTCGTTGCGCTTGATCAGCAGGTGATCGTCCTTCACCCACTCGACGAACTCGAAGGGCCCGGTGCCGGCGCCCTTGGCGTTGCGTTCCAGCTCGGCGCCGCGCTCCTGGATCACCTTCGGCGAGATCATCATGCCGGCCCGGTCGGTGAGGGTGGCCAGCAGCGCCGCGTCCGGCTTCTTGAGGTTGACCTTGATCGTGTAGGCGTCGACGACGTCGACGGAGTCGATGTTGGCGACCTCGCCCTTACGGACCGACTTCGGCTCCGTCTTCATGCGGTTGAAGTTGAAGCGGGTGGCCTCGGCGTTGAAGTCGGTGCCGTCGTGGAACTTCACGCCGCGGCGGAGCTTGAAGACGAGCGTCTTCGGGTCGGGCTGCTGCCACGATTCCGCCAGGCCGGGCTTGATCCCGAGCTTGACGTCGAGCGTGACGAGCGGCTCGTAGATGTTGTGGTAGATCTGGCGGTCGATCTTGCTGCCGGACAGGTGCGGGTCCATGGTGGCGGCCTCGATGTAAAAGCCGACCCGCAGCGTGCCGCCTTTCCTGGGCGCAGGCGCCTGAGCGCGCGCCTCGCCGGCCTGGCCCATCAGCGTCAGCGCGGAGGCCGCCGCGCACACCTCGAGAAAATCTCGTCGAGAAACCCTCGATGTCATCGCGCTCCCTCGCAGGTTGTGGTCCGACGGCGCCGCCGTCCGGCGAGCAGTATACTGCCGGCCGATGAAGCTCGGCATCTGCCTGCCGCACTACGGCCGACCGATCGAGGTCCCACGGATGCTCGAGGTCGCGCGCCGCGCTGAAGACCGCGGGCTCGACTCGGTCTGGGTCACCGACCACGTGATCGTGCCCAACCAGGCGAACGTGATCTATCGCGAGCACATGCTCGATCCGCTGGCGGTCCTGCCGTGGCTCGCCGGCGTGACCCACCGGATCGCGCTGGGGACCAGCGTCGTGATCCTGCCGTACCGCTCGCCCATTCCCGTTGCCAAGCTGCTGGCCAGCGTGGACGTCCTCTCCGGTGGGCGCCTGATCGTGGGCGCGGCGATCGGCTGGCTGGAGGGCGAGTTCGAGGCTCTCGGCGTGCCGTTCAAGGAGCGCGTGAGCCGGAGCGAGGAGGCGCTCGAGCTGTTCCGG
>WNEY01001593.1_pt1 | contig 26821 bp, 23 predicted proteins | sample 5400531 | NCBI WGS metagenome assembly WNEY01 (sample SAMN13153338, study PRJNA577476) | soil metagenome | isolation source: 200 cm saprolite under Douglas fir tree site 1 | place: USA:California | collected 2015-04-18
GCAGGATGCGCGCATGAAAAGGATGGAGAAAATCGCGGTTGCTCAGGAGAAAGCAGACCATTTCTGCGCGTCGCTTGAGAATCCTGCGAGCCTGCGCATTGGGGCGAAATCCGAGGCGGCGGATGGCATCAAGCACCCGCGCACGCGTTTTCCGGCTTACTTGCGAGCTAGAATTTAGCACGCGCGAAATCGTCCCGATGCCTACGCCCGCGGCGCGCGCTACCTCGCGAATGGTTGTTTTTGCTGGAACCGCTTCCATTGCAATTGGGGTTCTTGTCGCCTTCGCGCCTCGCCTTCGGTTCAAGAGGCAACGTCCCCGATCCTTTTCCCTGGCAAGTTTAGCACACCATACGCTCGAAGATGGTAGACAATGCCGGCCGGCCGGCGTGCGCGGGCCGTCGGCAAGAGGTCAAAAAAGTGGTCCGGCCAAGTCGTTTTTTCAAGATTTTGACTTGACAGGCAGTTTTTGCTCAGTTAGGGTGTGGAACCAGTTCCAGTCCCTGGAGCTCTTTCGAAGCGAGTGGGGTGTGTGATGAAAAGACTATTTGGTTCCTCTTTCGGTTGCACGGTTGCGTTCGCAGCGCCTAGTGGACGCGGTCTGATCAAACTGTGGCCCCTAAGCATGGTCTTACTGCTCGGAGCAATGCTCCTTGGATTTTCTACACCAGTCCTGGGTCAAGCGGTCAATGCAACTTTGCTAGGGACGGTGACGGATTCTTCCGGGGCCGCGGTTGGCAGCGTGAAGGTGACGATCACGGAAACGAATACCGGGATCAGCCGTGCCTCCCAAACGAACGAGAGCGGCAACTATGTGCTACCGGATCTGCCGCCGGGCACGTATACGGTCACCGCGGAACTGTCAGGATTCAAACGGGCGTCGAGAGCCGGCATTGATGTGATCGTGAACACCACCGAGCGCGTCGACTTGATCCTGGAGCCTGGAAACGTTTTGGAAACTGTCACCGTGCAGGCAGAAACTCCCATCCTGCAGACGGAGCGAGCGGACACCGGGCGCAAGCTCGAAATCGTGCTAACGGAGAACTTGCCGCTTGGCACCAATCGCAACTACCAAAACCTTCTGAATCTGGTGCCCGGCACCACTCGCGCCACTTTCCAACACTCGCAGTTCTTCAACGCCAGCAACTCGCTGCAGACAGAAGTCAACGGCCAACTGCGCCAGGGCAACAACTACCAGATCGAGGGGATCGACGACAACGAACGCACCGGTCTTCTACAGATCCTGGTGCCGCCGCTCGAAGCCATCCAGACGGTAGACGTATCGACGAGTGATTACGACGCGGAGCTGGGCCGCGCGAGCGGCGCGGTTACCAACGTCATCCTGAAGTCAGGAACCAACAGCTACCACGGCGCTGCCTACGAATTTGCCAGGAACAGTTATTTCAATGCGCGCAACTTCTTCGATCAGTCCGTGGGGCATCTCGCTTACAACTACTTTGGCGGCAATGTCGGTGGGCCGATCAAGAAGAATAAGCTCTTCTTCTTTGGCGACTACCTGAAAGTTTATGACCACGAAGCAAACACAAACACCACCACGATCCCCATCATGGCCTTCCGCTCGGGAGACCTAAGCACTTCGACGACGGCGATCTACAATCCCTTTAGCGGTAATGGGGACCCCACGCAGCGCAAGCCGATCATCGCCTCTTCCGCTCCTGGCGTGGCTACGGTGCAGGGTCCTAACAACACGACCGTGGATGCCTTCAATCCTGCCTGCAAAAACGCGGCCGGCTGTCCCAATATCATTCCGTCGGCCTTGATCAGTCCCATCTCCGCTAAGCTCATCGGCCTCTTGCCGAACCCAACTTCTGCGGCCACCACGAACAATTATTTCGCTCTGCTGCCCTTCCACAAAGATACGGATTTCGTGGATGCGAAAGTGGACGCCAACCTTACCGATAAAGATCGCCTGAGCGGGCGATTCAGCTTTCAGCGTCCATCCATTTTGCAGGCGCCGATATTTGGTATAGCCGGCGGACCAGCACAAGGAAACTTTGAGGGGAGCGGTATTCAGAATACGTATAGCATCGGTCTCAACTACAATCGCTTTTTCTCGAATACCCTCGTCGCGGAGTTTCGTGCTGGAGTAGCGTGGTACCACAATGAGGCGCATAACGCCGATTTCGGGACGAATACATCGCAAACGCTCGGCATTCCAGGCGTTAACCTCGATAAGGGAATAACCAGCGGAATCGTGGGCATTACGATTAATGGCTTGCTTAACGGCAATCCTCCGCTGATTGGCTTCTCGGCCAGCTTGCCCTGGATCCGCGCGGAGACGAATATCGACTTTGCGAACACGTGGACCAAGATTCTTGGCAATCATACCCTTAAGTTTGGCGGCGACCTGCGCCGCGTTCGCGATGCTTTGCTGCAGGAGCAGACGTTCAGCCCACGAGGTGTCTATACCTTCGCTGATGGTCAGACCGCACGTAACTGCCCCCTTGGCGATACCAGTCCTAGCTGCCCCACCACTAAAGCCGGCGCCTCCAAAACCACTTTTGCAAACGACTTCGCCAGCTTTTTGTTCGACGTCCCAAACCAGGCCGGACGCGACCTCGCCACGTTCTTCCCGAACTATCGAGCATGGCAAGTATTTGCCTTCGCACAAGATCAATGGCGGGTCACTCCCAAATTCTCGGCGAATCTGGGAGTCCGCTGGGAGTTCTATCCGCCCGCCACGCCGGTGAAGCCACAAGGCTTTTCAAATTACAATCCCGCCAACAATACGCTGGTCGTCAGCGGCGTGGGAGGGAATCCTGACGATCTGGGAATCGCGACGCATTACAAGTATTTCGCGCCTCGTATAGGATTGGCCTACCGTTTGAAAGAATCGACTGTCTTTCGCGTGGGATTTGGTATCAGCTACACCCCGTTTCCGGACAACAGCTACGCCTACAACTTCCCCGTGCGGGCCAATAACGCCTTCAATCCGGCAGTTGCGAGTTTTGGCCCGGCAGTGCTTGCTGATGGGGTAACTCCGGCTACTTTCGACAAAGGGTTCCCCTCACTCATCCTCCCGGTGGTTCCGTCGAATGGCGTCATCACTAGTGCGAGTAGCTTGGCGGCGGCGTCCACGCTCAAAATATCTAATCTCTTTGTGGTAAATCCCAACTTCAAGAACCCGTATGTGGAATCGTGGAATGCTGCAATCCAGCAGTCGCTGCCCTGGCGGTTCGTTCTGGAGGTTGCGTATGTCGGCAATCACTGCGTCGCCTGCGTAGTTAATTACAACCTCAACGCCGCCACCGTGGTGGCCACCGATCCCAAAAAGGTGAATGGTTTGCTTCCGGAGGCTGCCTTCGGACGCACTGCGAACACGAATCTTCTCTTTGCGGGATACTCGTCCAGCTACCACGCTCTGCAGGTGAAGTTTGACCGGCATTTCTCGGGCGGTTTCGCGACCACCACGGCGTTCACATTTGGCAAAGGCATGGGTTTTCAGCAAGGCGACGATGGAGGCCTGACGTTCTACATCAATCAGCGACGCAATTACGCCCGGAACGACTTTGATCGCACTGATACCTTTGTGCAGAGCATTGTCTACGATCTGCCATTCGGGAAAGGCAAGCGCCTTGTCACCTCCGGGGCCGGCGCCGCCATTCTGGGTGACTGGCGGGTGTCCACCTTTCTCACCGTGATGTCCGGGCTTCCCCTTTTCTTTACTGATAGCAACTCCTCGCTTCTGGCGCCGAACAACACGCAAACGCCGAACTTAGTTGCCCCCGTTCAGATCCTTCACGGTGTCGGGCCGGGCAATCCCTGGTTCAGCACATCCAGCTTCGCTGCTGCGGCCGGTAGCACGTTCGGCAATGTAGGGCGAAACTATCTCAGTGGACCAAACTTTTTCGATCTGGATGCTTCGCTTTCCAAATCGATCCGTATGACGGAACGCTTCAATCTGGAGCTGCGCCTGGAGGCATTTGGCGCGACAAACACGGCGCAGTTCTTCTTTGCTAACAACGGCGGCTCAGCGGCGGGCCTGACGCGGAACAGCAATAGCTTCGGTCAGATTACGAACGCCAGCGGCGGCCGCGTACTTCAACTCGGCGCGAAGCTGACGTTTTAGCTCTGCAATGGCTTAGCCCATCAGCTTCGGGCAACATGCACCCGAAGACATACGGGGAATAGAGGACTGGAGCTCATACGGCGAAGGCGAGAGTGGAGACGGCCTAAGGCAAGGCCGTGCCCTCCAGCACCCTCCTCGACGGAAAATTCGCCTTCTGCGTGGCCATCACAAATCATCACAGCCGCCGCGACGATTTCGACGCTCTCCTTGCTGCGGTAATTGAGATTGGAAGAGCGATCCTTTCTGATCCGGTCTCGACCGAAGCCCCGTCTGGCTAGAGCCGCTCCGGACGATTTAGAGACAATTGCCGTTCTCCTTGCTGCTATCATCGGTCGTCAGCCCGGGGGAGAACCGCAAATGAGCATCAGCAGATTTTTTCGATTCACTGTCGCGATGGCGCTGCTGCCGCTGGCCGCCGCCGCACAAGGACTCGATGCCGCAAAGATCGACACCCAACTCGGCCGCTCGGGCCAGAAAATCGGCGACGTCTACAAGGTCGGATTTCCCAGAACCGATCTCCACGTTTCCGCTCACGGCCTGGCCATCAAGCCGGGACTCGCCTTAGGTTCGTGGGCTGCCTTCACCGGCACGGACGACCGCGCGGTAGTGATGGGCGATCTGGTTCTCCTCGAAGACGAAGTGAATCCGGTGATGGACAAACTGAAGTCCGCAGGATTTGAGATCACCGCCATCCACAATCATTTGGCGCACGAAACGCCGCATGTGATGTACATGCACTACATGGGCCACGGCCCCGCGGCGCAACTCGCCGCCTCGATACGCACTGCTCTCAGCGCATCCAAGACCCCGCTGGAGAAGCCGGTGGCTGCCGAAGAACCGCCCAGTCCGCCGGCTTGGGTTGATGCGCTGGAAAAAAAGCTGGGACGTAAAGGAACTTTCAAGGGCGGCGTGCTCGCGTACGGAATCCCGCGCGCGAACGCAGTCACCATGGATGGCATGACCATCGCGCCCGCGGCGGGCGTTGCGGAAGCCATCAATTTTCAAGCCGCGGATTCCGGAAATGTGGCGACGACCGGAGATTTTGTGCTTACGGCGGCGGAAGTGAATCCGGTGCTCTCGGAGTTGCGCAGCCACAACATCGCGGTCACCGCGCTACATAGTCATATGCTGGCGGAGGAGCCGCGCCTATTTTTCATGCACTTTTGGGCCGTGGGCAGCCCGGAAACAGTTGGCGCGGGGATCGATGCCGCGCTGAAGCGCGTGGCTGTGAAGTAGCGTGGACACTTAGGGGTCGAGTAATGCGAAGACTTTTGTGCGTGTTGATCAGCTGTTTGGCTCTTGGCACCCTTTCAATCTCCCTGGGCCAGAAGCGTGGAACGACACTAAAGAAGGTCGTTGAATTTGACTTGCCGGGACCTGCCGGCAAGCGCTTTGACTATCTGACGATTGATCCTGAGGACCACTATTTGATTTCCGCGCATTTGGCCGCGGGACAAACCTACGTGATTGATCTGCGCAGCAACAAAGTAGTTGCGACCGTCACCGATACGCCGGGCGCCGAAGGCGTGGAGTATGTTGCGCAACTCAAGAAGTTTTACACCTCCAACGCGGGGGACAACACTATCGGAGTCGTGGACCTGCGGCAGATGAAGGTGATCAAAAAGATTCACACGGAAAAGAAGCCGGACGGCAGCGCGTACGCGGCACCGTTTCACAAGCTCTATGTTTCCGACGAGCGCGGCAAAGCCGAAGCGATTGTGGACGTCACCAGAGATGAAATCATCAAGACGCTTCATTTCGAGAGCGAAACAGGCATGCCGCAGTACGATCCGGTGGCGCGCAAAGTCTACGTGAACCTACAGGATCAAAACACCTTCGCGATCATTGATCCCGCAACCGACGAAGTCGTGGGACGCTATCCGTTGGGGCGGTGCAAGGGAAATCACGGCATGGCTCTGGATCCGGAGCGCCATCGTGCATTTCTCTCGTGCGAAGAAAACAACACCATGACCGTTTTTGACTTGGACAAACACGAACCGATTGCCTTTCTGCCGCTCGCTGACGGACCAGACGTCATCAAGTTTGATCCTGGGCTGCAGCGGATTTACGTGGCGTGCTACAGCGGCGCGATTTCCGTGTTTCATCAAGACGACGCCGATCATTACCGCAAGGTGGAGGACTTCCCAGTGCAGCACGCGGTGCACAGCTTGGCGATCGATCCGAGCACGCACCGCGTGTACACGCCGGAGCAAGAAGAAGACGGAAAGCCGGCGGCAAGGATGATCGTGTACGACGCGGTGAGCCAGCTATAAGAGTTTTCGTTTCGGGCTGGAGAGTCTCCCGGCTTGCGTTAACGAGAAGACCGGGGCAACAATGCCCGCACCGCAATGTCGGACGCACTGAAAATCCTGACGCGCGACGCCTGGCTGCTCTTCGCCACGCGTTTCACCCGCTTGTTTGCGTACGGTTCGCTGTCCGTTGTCCTGGTGTTTTACCTGATTGGGCTCGGACTGAACGAATCGCAGACCGGCCTACTTCTCACGCTTACGCTGATCGGCGACACCGTCATCTCGCTGTACCTGACGACGCGCGCCGACCGCATTGGCCGGCGGCGCATGCTCATCATCGGCGCGTTCCTGATGACCGCTGCCGGCCTGGTTTTTGCGGTCACGAAAAATTTTGTGCTGCTGGTGATTGCCGGAACGATTGGCGTGATCAGTCCCAGCGGCAACGAGGTCGGGCCGTTTCTGTCCATCGAACAAGCCGCACTTTCGCACGTGGTTTCCGATCGCACGCGGACCGAGGTGTTCGCGTGGTACACGCTAACTGGATCCATCGCGACCGCGGCCGGTGCGCTGTTTGGCGGAACACTCACGCAGCTGTTGCAGAAAACGAACAACACGCCGGTGGGAAGCTACCGTGGCGTGGTCGTCCTCTACGCGGCGCTCGGCATGATGCTGGCCTTTCTTTTCACGCGCGTTTCTGCCGCCGCGGAACTCACGCTGCCGTCCGAGCGATCGCAGCTGCCAAGAAGCCTGGGGAGTTTCTTTGGCGTTCACCGCTCGCGCCACATCGTTGCCAAACTATCAGGCTTGTTCGCGCTGGATTCGTTCGCGGGCGGATTCGTGTTGCAGAGTTTTGCGGCGTACTGGTTCTATCTGCGGTTTGGAGTGAAACCCGCGGCGCTCGGAGTAATTTTCTTTTGGGCCAATATTTTTGCGGGAATTTCGGCGTTGCTGGCGTCGCGGCTAGCCGCGAGGGTTGGTTTGGTAAGGACGATGGTGGCGACACACCTGCCATCGAACATTTTGCTAATTCTGGTGCCACTGATGCCGAATCTCCCGCTGGCCGTGGCGGTTCTGCTGCTGCGCTTCAGCATCAGCCAGATGGATGTGCCGACGCGGCAGTCGTACACGATGGCGGTGGTCAGCCCGGAGGAGCGCTCGGCGGCGGCGGGAATCACCGGCGTGGCGCGCACCACCGGCGCTGCGATCAGCCCGTTATTTGTGGGATTTCTATTTGCGCGGCCCGCGCTCATCAGCGTCCCCTTCTTTATCGCCGGTGCGCTGAAGATTGTCTATGATCTGCTGCTGTACCGAGCGTTCAACGCCATCCCGCCGCCGGAAGAGGGTTCGCGCCCCGTTCGTGCGGGTCAAGCCTAGCTGACTCGATTCGTTGAGTTCAGCCGAAGAAGTCGGCACGCTTAATTCGCGCTAGCATGCACCGGCAATTAGTGATGATCCGGCAGGGACTTGGTCCCAGCGATGCCTATGCAGGCGCGTTGGTTCATGCCGACGGGCTGACCTCCTTGCAATACCGCGAAAAGGAGAGCTCAGAAACGCAGGAAGTTCCCGCGGAAGCGACGGCGCCGAAGTTCCTTCGCCTCGACCGCCGCGGCAATAACTTCACGCTATTCGTGGCGGATGCCGACCGGCACTTCTGGCCGCCGAACCTTCCGCAGGCGGCACACCGGTAGCCGGGGAGGAAAGGGTAGGACCAGGTAAGATTTACTTCTCGAAACTCAAACCTGCAGTAGCGAATCTCGCACAACCCTAAGGAAAACAATAGGTTCCAGAGAGCTCGGTAACGGGTTTCCCGATGCATGGAAGGATGCTTGGACCTATGCCGCCCGGTGGAGTGGGCCAAGCCACAGTTTAGTACTGCTGGTATTCAACACTATTTTGCCGCCCGACACCATTGGGGCGTCGCTACAGGAGGACAGCGGTATGAGACGCCTTTCTCTCGTTGTTTCCGCCTTCACAATGATCTCGATGGCCGCCGCGCCTGTGTTTGCTCAACGCGGCCGTGGCGGGCCTCCCGCAGGCGCGGGCGCAGGCCATAACTCGATGGGCCATGACAACAGCGCGATGAGCTCGCACGGCGCCAGTATGGCGAGTTCGAGTACCCCGACCAACGTGCTGGAACGTAACTCCAAGCTGGACGGCAAACTGACGAGCAAGCTTCAGTCCAAGGGGCTGCTGCCCGCCGGCACCGATCTGAAAACCGCATGCTCCGGGTTCAAAAATCTCGGGCAGTGCATCGCGGCCATTCACGTCAGCCACAACCTGAAGATTCCCTTTGCGTGTCTGCAAGCGGACATGACCGGCACAGCTCCCGCGGCGAAGGCGGGCTGCGCAGGTGGAACCGGGAGCAGCAAGATGAGCTTAGGCAACGCGATTCGGACACTGTCTCCCAACACCGCGGATGCGAAGGGCGAAGCCAAGAGAGGCACGAAGGAAGCGGACCAGGACATCACCGAATCTGAATCCGAGACTGCATCTACATAAGGCTTCGCAACGCCTAGCTAGATTGTTCTAACAAAGCGGCGGGGGAGAGTCTGATGCAAACGGGCTCTCTCCTGCCGTTTTTTTCCGTTACGCACGGACCTTGACGTCAAATTGCATGCCGCGTGAAATAACTTCGTAGTCTTGCCTACAGACGGGCGCTCGGACGAACTCTCGTACAAATGCTTGGCAGTCCGCCGGCGAATGTCTATCGCGGCCCAAAAGACCTCACAATGTGGCAGTGGATCAGTTTCCGGGTATGCCGTCATCCCTCCGCAATCGGCGACAAGCGCCAAAAGAGCTTCCGATTTTCCACAAGGGAATTTTGAACCAAGCCAACTTCGCGGGACGCTCTCCGGTCCAGGGCAAGTTGCGCAACTTGAGAGGACTTGGGCCGTTCGATAGATGGACCGCATTGATATAGAATCTGCCCTTCCTAGTTAGCCCGCCATTCGCAGCGCAGATGTCAAATGGATTTGAGCGAACACGCCACGATGATGGGAAAACTGCTCATGAGTTTTCAGTGTCTCGAGTACGCCTTGCGGGCCTTCCTTTATGAGCAACACGATCCTCCGCACGAGCCGCTGGCTCCTGGAACCGACCTGGACACCATGACCTTTGGGGATGTGGTTCCTGAGAACGCGATTACGAGGTGGGATTCGTTAACGCATCTGATCAAGCGATATAACCGAGCGATTAGCGATGGGCAATTGGCCGTGGATCCGTCCCTCGTGGACCTGCGAGACGCCCTGGCGCATGGGCGAATGGCGGCATCCCTATCAGAGCGGAACTTTGCGCTCATCAAGTTTACCCGGCCCTACGCCGGAAGAGTTGAAGTTGGTTTTCGGGAGGAGTTAAGCAAAGATTGGATGGAGAATCACTCTCGAAAGTGAATCCCCCTCCACGGGGCTGTGGCCACGCATGACGGGAGATCGGGCCTTTTTCCGACTCCGGCGGTTGCCGGAAAGACGTGCGAGTTGTGTCGTTGTGACCCCCAGAGATGGCTTCCGCAGAAACGTCTCACGCGATAAGCGGCGTTCGCTTGTAGCACCGCATGAGAAGCTCAAGCCGCACAGAGTTAACTGGGCCGGTAGCGGCTCCCAACGGCGCTGTGGGAAGCGATGTTCCGGGCGAGATTGCCGCCAACTCGGAGACTGACCCATTTCTCACAATCTGTCCTGTAGGGACGGCACATCACGCGAAAATGAACCCGGTAGGCTGCAAGGAAACTTACAGAAACGATTTTCTAGCGGTCCCTTGCTTGCGTGGCGCTTCTCCCCGACAATAAGTAGTTCCGCGAAGTGCGTTTTTTTGCTCTTACGAGCGTTCGGTGCAAGGCACGGGGTGTCGAGATAGATGGGGACGACGCAGTTCAATTCGCCTAAACGCTTTGTTGCGTATTTTTCGATGGAAATTGCGCTGGAGAACGCCATGCCGAGCTACAGCGGCGGTCTCGGCGTTCTAGCCGGCGATACGATTCGCGCCGCCGCGGATCTTCGCTTGCCGATGGTGGCCGTCTCTCTGCTCTATCGCAAAGGGTATTTTTCCCAGCACCTCGAGGAGGACGGCAGCCAAACCGAAGAGCCCGTTTCGTGGCGCGTCGAGGACTTTCTCGAGGAGGAAGACGCGCGCATCTCGGTTCCCCTGGAAAACCGCCGCGTGGAGGTGCGCGCCTGGCGCTATACGGTGAAGGGCGTCCGCAGCTTTGAAGTGCCTGTTTATTTTCTGGACGCCGACCTCCCCTCGAACGCCGAAGGCGACCGGAACCTCACCGGGACGCTTTACGGCGGCGATGCGTACTACCGGCTCTGTCAGGAAGTGCTGCTCGGCATCGGTGGTGTACGCATGCTCCGCGCACTGGGGTACAACGAGCTGACGCGCTATCACATGAATGAAGGACACGCCGCGCTCTTGTCCCTGGAGCTGCTGGGGGAAGAGGCAGAAAGGGCCGGGCGCACATCCATCCGCGGAGAAGATATCGAGAAGGTGCGCAGCAAATGCGTGTTCACAACGCACACTCCGGTCCCCGCTGGTCACGACCGATTTCCAATGGAATACCTCACCCGTGTTTTTCCGGATCAAAATGGCTTCTTCGATTTGAAGGATGCGCTCTCGGCCGATCTCGTTAAAAACGTGCTGCAAGTGGAGCGTACTTTTCCCGATCTGCAGGAAGCCGCGCGCGCCGGCGCCTCTCTAAATATGACCTACCTTGCGCTGGGCCTGAGCACCTATGTAAACGGCGTCGCGAAGCTGCACGGCGAAACGTCGCGGCAAATGTTTCCGCAGGTGCCCATCGAGGCCATCACCAATGGTGTGCACGCGGCCACCTGGGCGTCGCCTGCATTCAAAGAGCTTTTTGACCGCTGCATCCCTTCCTGGCGCGAGGACAACTACACCTTGCGCAGCGCGTTGGGCTTGCCGCCCGAGGAAGTGTGGTCCTCGCACTTAATCGCCAAGCATGAGCTCTTCGAGACCGTGCGAAAGAAGACCGGGCTCAGCTTCGAGCCCGATGCGTTCACCATCGGCTTCGCGCGGCGCGCCACCGGATACAAGCGCGCCGACCTGATTCTTTCCGATCTCGATCGCCTGCGCCAGATCGCCAAGAGCGCGGGAAAATTTCAGATTGTTTTCGCCGGCAAGGCGCATCCGCACGACGACGGTGGCAAAGACATCATCCGGCGCATCTTTCACGCCAAAAAAGCGCTGCGCAAAAATGTGCCCATGGTTTTTCTGGACGAATACAATCTCGAAGTTGGCGGTCAAATCACGTCCGGCGTGGACCTGTGGCTGAACACGCCGCAGTTTCCTCTGGAAGCTTCCGGAACCAGCGGCATGAAGGCGGCGTTGAATGGCGTGCCGAGCCTCAGCATTCTCGATGGCTGGTGGGTGGAAGGGCACATTGAGGGCATCACCGGATGGTCCATCGGCGAGTCGCGCCACTCCACCGGCGGCCTGGCCGCGGCCACGGATAATGCCAGCGAGGCGCAGTCGCTCTACGCCAAGCTGGAAAACGTGATTATTCCCATGTTTTACAAAGAGCGCGGGCGCTACCTCAGCGTGATGCAGCACGCCATCGCCATCAACGGCTCCTTTTTCAACACGCAGCGCATGGTGCAGCAGTACGTCACCGACGCCTACTTGCGCTAAGCGCCAGCGTCGAGCTGCGCTCCGCGCTTTCTGTACGGATACTTAGGCGGTCAGCGATAGCGTTTGATCTCTTTGATTAAGCGTTGCATTTCGCTGCGCGTCCCAATGGTGATGCGCACAAAACCGGCGCCCATTTCCTTGGTGCGTTCGCGCAACAGAATTCCTCGGCGCGCGAGCCGGCGAAACAATTCCGGACCGCCGGGCCCGAAGTTAGCAAGAATAAAATTTCCCGCGCTCGGATAGGTCTTGACGCCAAGCTGGCGCAATTCTTTTGCGAACCAGGCCCGCATTACCTTGATGCTGTGCACGTACCGACGCATCGTAACGCGCTCACGTAGCGCCGCCTCTGCGCCAACCAGGGCCGCGAGATTCACGGGAAACGGCGGCACCGCCCGCCGTACGAGGGCCAGCGACCCGGCGCAGGCAATCACCGCTCCTAACCGCAGTGCGGCAAGGCCTGCGGCTTTCGAGAACGTCCGCGCCACAAAAAGATGCGGATGCCTTCCGATCCAGGGCACTGCAGTCACCTCGGAGAATTCCGCGTAGGCTTCATCGATCACCACGGCGGTGTTGGTTGCCGCCTTCAAGATTCTCTCGATGGATTCAAGCGGAACTAGCGTCCCGGTGGGATTGTTGGGATTGGCAATAAACAATACGCGGGGCTTCGTCTGCAACGCCGCCAAGACGCTTTCCAGCGGAAATTCCATGCCCGTGCCGTAGCGCAGCGCCTGCACCTCGGCACCGGCAATTTCCGCGTAATAGCGGTACATCGGAAACGTTGGCTCGCAGATCAAAATCGCCGAGCCGGGGTCCACGAAGGTATCGAAGAACACCCGCAGCGCGTCGTCTGCGCCGTTGGTCAGCAGCAGTTCCGCCGGCTTGACCCCGAAATATTGCGCCAGGCGCCGGGTGCGTCGCTGGTATTCCGGATACATCGCCAACTGCTTGGGAGAGATGTTGGTCAGCGCGCGCACCACGGCCCGCGAGCATCCCGCAGTGTTCTCGTTGAAATCCAGGCGCAGTTTTCTTGCGCGGCCTTCTGCCGGCGGTTCATAGGTCCGGCGGTCGAGAATGGCCCTTCGCACTGGAAGTTCCGCAGCTGTCGCCTCGCCGGCGGCTGCGCTCGCTACGCCGGACCTATTCTCCCCGGGCATTTTCTTGTTTCTTACTGGCATGCTAGTCTCGCGGGTTGAATCGTTCTGACGCCCCGCTGAATCTGATAGTACAAGGAAAGTTCGATTGCCAGGAAATGAGGAGGCCGGGATGACCGAAAAAATCCGCAAGGGCGCCGCGGAATGGAAAAAGCAACTCGCGCCCAACGAGTATCACGTGACACGCGAGAAAGGCACCGAGCCGCCGTTCACCGGGGAATACGAAAGCACGGAAGATTCCGGCACGTACAAGTGCGTCTGCTGCGGCCAGCCGCTGTTTCGCTCGGAAACCAAATACCACTCCGGTTCGGGATGGCCGAGCTTTTACGCTCCCGCGGGCAAGGAAGCAGTAGAGACCGAAACCGATGCCAGCCACGGGATGAAGCGCACGGAGGTCAAGTGCAGCCGCTGCGACGCGCACCTCGGCCACGTTTTCGACGACGGCCCGCGCCCCACCGGACTGCGCTACTGCATCAACTCCGCGGCGCTGAAATTAGAGCAAGACAAATAAAAAAACGCGCCGCGGAACTGCACAGCGCGTTCAAAAGGGTGAATCGGAAAAGGCGGGCTAAGCCGCGGAGCAACAGGAGCAAGCGGCAATTTCCGCAACGCGGTCGCGCTCCCGCTCCCAGACTCCGACCAGCAGCACCTTCGTGCCGCTCGGATACCTGAAAACATAGAAAACGTTCGAGTGGCCGTCGACCTCAAAAAACCCGGGCCGCCGAGGATCCGGCCGCGAGGGCGCGCCCGCATGGAGGAGCAGACGAAGTTCCGCCATCTGCTCCGGCGTATGATTCCGGAGGTCTTCGAGAAGAGGCGGTTGTTTTTGGACAGTGATCATGATTATTTCTCTCCGCCGCATATAGCTTAGCTTTGCCCTCACCTATAAAGACGTAAAAGTTCGGCAAAAGTTTCATGAGCTGCAACTTTTTCGATGCCGATTTCCAGCCCGTAAAACTCGCCGTTCGCTCTCGTTTTTTCGCATTTCGAGCGCGAAAATTCACTGTTCGAGGGCGCATTGCGTTCGGTTTGAACTGTAACGATAAGGCTCGCCCGCGCATCCAAGCATTGAAGAACAAAAGGGTCCCTGCAAAACGAGCGGAATTCCAGCGGCAGGGCTGCGCGCGGGATCACCGCTTGTTTCCCGGCGCGGTTGTGATATATTTTACGTTACTCTCTCGGATGGTACTTGCGCGGATTCTGTTTCCTTGCCATAGTGGCGTCACCTTCCGCGAGTACAGGAAACGATGACCGTGATCAAAATGGCGACAAAAAAACCAAGGGAAAAGGCAAGCTTCGAAAAGGACCGCCGCCGCAAACATCACCATTATTTGGTGACGGTGTATTACGCCGATGGCGAAAAGTTCGGTCGCGTGTACACCGACAAAGACAAGGCCGGGCGCTTTGCGGAGAGGCAGCGGCGATCGCCGGTGGTCAAGTCCGCGCGCGTCAGTCAGATTTCTTGATCGGCGAAACTCACAAGAAAAAGATAGAGAAGTCAGTTGCGGAGTGCAGCAACGCACGGGCACGCCTCACGGGCCTTGTGGGTGCTTGGCGAGCGTGCTATAAAAAGAAGAGCAAAAAAGCGGCCTTAGTATAGTGGTAGTACGGAACCTTGCCAAGGTTCAGGTGTCGGTTCGATTCCGATAGGCCGCTCCATTAAATCAAGCACCTACAGACTCCTCTCGTCTCTCTGTCAGGGATTACATTGCAGGCCGCGATCCCGTGGCGGGCACCGTCTATTACGCGATGCTTGGACTGTTCGCCATCATGCCACTTCTCGTGGCGAGGAAATCGGCCGGGCGACCTAACTACACAGGCATGGCGTTTTGATTAGATCACCTTCGCGTGGCCCTGGCCTCTTGCTGAAATCAGGCGCCAGCAGTCGCGAGCGATGGCCCAATCTTCTTGAGCGCGCAGAATTAGGACGCGAATGGCTGAATCGGAAAGGGAAATATCCTGATCCGGAGATGACTGCGCATTGCGTGCGGCGTCGAGTTTCAGACCGAGGAATCCGAAGTGCGCGCAAGCTGCGGTTCGCACTTCAGGTGAATTTTCTCCAATCCCAGCGGTGAAGACCAGCGCATCGATCCCGCCCAAGACGCCAATCATCGCGCCGATGCCGGCTTGAAGACGATGGACGAAGATCTCAAAAGCCAGCTTGGCCCGCGCATGACCGTCTTTCATCGCGGCTACAATCTGTCGCATGTCCCCTGAAATCCCAGAGATTCCCAGCAGGCCCGATTTGGTGTTGAGCAAGTCGTCCAGCTGCTGGCCGGTGAGCTGACTCTGTCGCATTAAATAAGTAAGGACACCGGGGTCCACGGAACCTGACCGCGTTCCCATCATTAGGCCTTCTAGCGGTGTGAATCCCATGGTCGTATCCACACTTCGGCCCTCGCGAATCGCCGCCAGAGAGCAACCGTTTCCCAAATGGCAGGTTACGAGTTTCAGCGATCGCAAATCCTTTCCGAGGAGCTGGGCGGTTCGCTCCGCGCAATACTGGTGATTGATTCCGTGAAATCCATAACGACGAATCCCCTGTGCAAGCCATTCGTAAGGGCCAGGATATGTGGCCGCCGCATCCGGCAGTCGGCTGTGAAAGCCAGTGTCGAAGACCGCGACTTGGTCAACCTTGCCAAGGCGTTTCTCGATAAGCTCGATGCCTTCTAGCTCCGCGCGATTATGCAGAGGCGCAAAGGCGAACATGCGCGCGATTGCAGATTTCACTTGCGGTGTGATCACGATGGCCTTATCGAGATCCTTACCGCCGTGCACGATACGATGACCTACTACGTGGATTTCTGAAGGAGCGGAAACAGCGCGGACCTTTCCATCCCATAACGTATCAAGCAGTTGCTCGATGGCATTCGACCGCGAAGCGGCCCGGGCGCGATCCTTTAGCTGTGCTCCCTGGGAATTTCGTGCCTGGATGTCGGCATGATTCCCGCTCCACTCGATCTTGCCTTCCCAGACCGGAGCAAGCGGATGCTCCGGTAAAGCGCTGGAAATTTCATATAAAGCACTTTTCTGACTGCTAGAGCCCGAATTGAGCACTAGGATTTTCATTGCCTAATGAGGCCATTTCCAATCCCGGATTTCCGGCAAGTCGTCTCCGTGTTCGCAGATGTATTGCTTGTGCTCGACGAGCTTGTTGCGCAGGAACTGCTTGAAATGTCCGCCGACGCGTTGCAAACGAGGGACACGGTCGACCACGTCGCCTGCAAGATGAAATCGATCCAAGTCGTTGAGAACCGTCATATCGAACGGTGTGGTCGTTGTTCCTTCCTCTTTGTATCCGCGGACATGGAAGTTGTCATGATTCGTGCGCCGATAAGTTAGGCGGTGAATCAGCCAGGGGTAGCCGTGGTAGGCAAAGATGACCGGCTTGTCGACCGTAAAGATCGAGTCGAACTCACGGTCGGAGAGGCCGTGGGGATGTTCGGATGAGGGCTGGATGGTCATCAAGTCAACGATGTTGACGACGCGGACCTTGATGTCCGGAAAATGCCGGCGCAGCAAGTCTACGGCGGCAAGTGTCTCCAGGGTTGGAATATCTCCAGCACAGGCCATGACCACATCCGGCTCGCTTCCTTTGTCGGTAGAGGCCCACTGCCAGATTCCGATTCCATTCGTGCAATGCTCGATCGCAGATTCCATATCGAGCCACTGCAGCGCGGGCTGCTTTCCAGCAACGATGACGTTGACGTAGTTTCGGCTGCGGAGGCAGTGATCAGCCACCGAAAGGAGGGTGTTGGCATCGGGAGGAAGATACACGCGTACAATATCCGCCTTCTTGTTCACAACGTGGTCGATGAAGCCGGGGTCCTGGTGGGTGAATCCGTTGTGGTCTTGACGCCAGACGTGCGATGTGAGGAGGTAGTTCAACGACGCGATTGGGCGGCGCCAGGGAATATTGCGCGTAACCTTGAGCCACTTGGCATGCTGATTGAACATGGAGTCCACAATATGAATGAAGGCTTCGTAGCAGGAGAAAAACCCGTGACGACCCGTGAGCAGATAGCCTTCGAGCCAACCCTGGCACATGTGCTCACTCAGGACCTCCATCACCCGGCCGTCCTTAGAAAGGTGCTCGTCGGTGGGAAGCATTGGCTCCATGAAAGCTTTGTCTGTAACTTCGTAGAGTGCATCGAGCCGGTTCGAAGCCGTCTCATCGGGGCCGAATACCCGGAAGTTCTTCGAGGCCGCGTTCCGTTTCATAACATCTCGCAAGAGATTTCCTAGGACTCGAGTTGCCTCCGCCGTCTCAGTGCCCGGCTTCGTGACCTTCACCGCGTATTCTCGGAAATCCGGCATCACAAGGTCCTTAAGCAGCAGGCCTCCATTCGCGTGCGGGTTGGCACCCATCCGGCGTTCGCCGCTTGGCTCTAGTTCCCTCAGCTCCGGAATCAACTTGCCATTTCCATCGAATAGTTCCTCAGGCCGATAGCTCCGCAGCCATTCTTCCAATATCTTTACGTGGTCAGGGTGCGATATGAAACTCGTCACGGGAACCTGGTGCGCGCGCCAGGTATCTTCGATCGGTTTCCCGTCGACGACCTTTGGCCCAGTCCAGCCCTTCGGTGTTCGCAGGATGATCATCGGCCACGCCGGAAGTCCGACTGACCGTCCGGCACGGGCGTCATTCTGGATGGCGTGAATTTCTTCGATGATCGTGTCGAGCGTGTGCGCCATGAGTTGGTGCATGGTTTCCGGCTCGTGGCCTTCGACAAAACGCGGCTTGTAACCGTACCCGATGAAAAGCTGAGCCAACTCCGCATCACTTAGTCGGGCCAGTATGGTTGGATTCGCGATTTTGTATCCATTCAAATGCAGAATGGGAAGAACAGCGCCGTCGCGAACGGGATTCAGAAACTTGTTCGAGTGCCAACTGGCCGCGAGTGGACCCGTTTCAGCTTCTCCATCGCCCACCACGCAACACACTAGCAAGTCGGGATTGTCGAAAGCGGCGCCGTAGGCATGAGCGATTGAGTATCCAAGTTCACCACCTTCGTGAATCGAGCCCGGCGTCTCCGGTGCGACGTGGCTTGGAATACCTCCTGGGAATGAGAACTGCTTGAACAGCTTCTTCAGGCCCTCTTCGGTTTGCGAAATGTTGGGGTAGAGTTCGCTGTAGGTGCCTTCCAAGTAGGTGTTGGCAACTAAGCCGGGCCCTCCATGACCTGGACCCGCCACGTAGATGACGTTCAGATCGTGCTTCTTAATTAGCCGATTGAAGTGGACATAGATGAAGTTCAAACCGGGTGTTGTGCCCCAGTGACCCAGCAATCGTGGTTTGATGTGCTCGAACTTCAACGGCTCGCGAAGCAACGGATTGGCATAGAGATAGATCTGCCCTACGGAGAGGTAGTTCGCCGCGCGCCAGTAGGCATGCATTGTGCGCAGCTCTTCTTCGGCTAGAGGCTGTTTGGATTCATGAGGCCGTGCTGAACCTATGGACGCCGGTGAAGCCATATCGGTAACCTCCCTGTGTGGGATCGAAGTCGCTGATTCCTGGACGGGCAAGAAAGGGATCTCTTATCGTAAACGCCACAAATCCAATCTTATCCCCGGACATTTGAACAGGCCATCACAACTAACTGGCGGCCCAGGTTGCTAGCTTTGAGCGAGCAGTATGCATGGGATTAGGGCAACGAGTGGAATCACATTCATTCGTGCACCGGCCGCAAAGCGCCAGACCTGCTATGCTGCTGACAACTCCTTATGAGTGTCCGCGACGGGAAGTTCCGGCCAGAGCACTTTAAGCACGACTCCGTATTGTTCCTCGTACACCAGAGTGAAAACATGTGAGCAACGCTCACACAGCCAATAATGCCTCACGCCGTGGATTCCACCGGGCCAATCAGTTGTTGAATTACTTCCGCTTGCCGAAGCCGGAGCGGCCCGGAATCGGAAGAACTTGCCGCCGCCGGTCCAATGAAAGGCAGTTGGACACGCCGGGTTTGCACACTTGGGATGCCGCTTCTGGTACAGAGGGGTTCCTCTCAACGTTCCACCGCTGACGGGCTGTTTGCTGTGAGCCTTTCGAGCCGCTGCCCGTTCTTCTTCCAGACGCTGAATAGTGGCCTTCAGCCAGCCTTCAACTGTTCCTTCTGTCTCTTGTTGGTCGCTGCACCGGTAGAGTGAATCTAGCGTCTCACCGGATTCGTTGAACGGAATGTGACGGCAAGGAATCTTTTCGGAGCGGTGCTGGGGTGGCACCAGTTGCATCAGTATACAGTCACTGCATGGACCAGGATTCTCTTTGGAATCGTAGTTCATGCAGGTGAGAGAGTCTTCAAAAATATATTGAGGCCTCCAAGGTGTTCTCGGCGAACGGCCATAGCCTCCATCTTCGAGGAATTGAAGTTCGAACCTTAGAACTTCCAAGAGGTCGCGCTCATCTTTTTGCATTTTGCACCTCCCACGCAAGCCAAATATGGGCTCAGCGCCGCGTGCGGTGCTGTAACCTTCATCACATGGCAGCGTGACCGCCATCACAGCCAGTCAACCTTTGATTCGAGTAGAAACGTGGGAATTGGTTGTCATTTATCGGACGGACGCGTATGCCGAGCAGGTTTCATTTTGTGCCGCGCAGAGAGGGAGGTATACTCCGGGGCGGTGAGCTCATGCGCGCGCCATACGGCCTCGAAATCATTGAGAATTGTCTTTCCTGCCCTCACCGCGAGGAACGGCTTTTTTGCAACCTTCCACCTTCAGCCACGCAACGTCTCGCAGCAATTACGTCACCTTCCTCCTATCCCAAAGGTGCGACGCTTTTCGTGGAAGGACAAGTGGCGCGCGGCGTGTTCATCCTCTGCAGTGGCCGAGTAAAACTGTCGACGACTTCAGCGGATGGAAAAACGCTGATCGTGAGGATCGCGGATGCGGGCGAGGTGCTCGGATTACCCGCCACTGTTACTGAAAAACCTTATGAGCTTACAGCAGAAGTGATCGAGCCAACCCAAGCGAACTTTATCCCGCGCCAGGAATTCCTGAGCTTCCTCCGCGAGCACGGCGAAGTGGGTTTGCGCGTGGCGCAGCAGCTGGGTGAAACCTATCACTCCGCAATCGCAGAAATGCGAACCATTGGACTCTCCCATTCGGTAGGTGAGAAGTTGGCTCGCTTCCTGCTGGATCTTTCCGCAGGTCATGACAACGGAAAGGGTGAGGTAAAGGTCACGCTCACCCTCACTCATGAAGAGATTGCACAGATGATCGGAGCGTCTCGTGAGACGGTGACCAGACTCTTTGGTGAATTCAAGAAAAAACAACTCTTGCAGGTAAAAGGTTCAACGCTCATCATCAAGAACAAAGCAGGGCTCGAAAGCGTCTTGAACTCTTAGTCTTGCTTCCCCTTCCTGGAATTCCTCCCCTTCAAGCCTTGGTATGTGATGTCCATCACATCAATCGGTGACGTGCGTCACGGCAGGCCAACTGAACCACAGGCACACTGCAGACCATTGAAGCTTGGCCAGTCGGTTCGGGAAACTTGACCCGCGGTTCCGTGGGCAAGATTTGGAGGGCGACGAGATGAAAAGGAGCGTAGTTAACAGCGGCATCATGGCGAGTCTGACCGCGGTTGTGATCGTTTTGTGGATAATGCTTGCGTCGGTGCCTAAGACCTCCGCGATCCCCGCATTTTCGCGGAAGTACCAGACATCATGCACGACCTGCCACAACAACTACCCAGAATTGAATGACTTCGGAGAGGCGTTCAAGAAGAACGGATTCAAGTTCCCGAAGGACGACGAGGCCTTCGTCAAGGAACCTCCAGTCCTGCTGGGTGCCAAGGCGCAAAGGGAGGCGTTTCCTGGCGCCGTATACCCGGGCGAAATACCTGGGTACCTGCCAATCGCGTTCCGCTACGAGGGGAATTTTACCCTGAATCGCAAGCAGCCCCCCGGTGTCATCGCGCAGAACGGATTTACACCAAGGACAGATCTGTTTGCCCCCAATACGTTTACCATTATCAGCGCTGGGAGTTTCGGGCAAAACTTGTCGTTCTGGATTGATGACGACATCTCTGTGGGAGCGGCCAATGCCAATGGCTTCATGGGTGACGGCTGGCTGAAGTACAGCGACCTGGGACACGGCATCGGGTTGCCGAAGAATGCGCTGAACGTGCGGTTCGGGCAATTTGAGTTGGATCTGCCCTTCACACAAGCAAAAACCATCTATCTCTCTCCCTATGACATTTACGGCGAAACGGCTGTAGCCGGCCCGCTGGGTACGACCAACAATTCGACAGTTTTCGGTTCGCCGCAGCGCGGCATCGAGTTCGGCGGCACACCCAACAACGGCAATTTCAACTGGTCCGTCGCCGTAACTAACGGAAGCAATGTGGGAGCCGCCACGAGGAGTTCCAAGGACGTCTATGTTCGGCTGTCTCAGAAGTTCAACTTGGAGCGCGACCCGGAAAGCCGCAATGCCATCCAGGCTGCAGGTCCAACCGGTCCTCGGGACCACACTTCCATCCGAGTTGGATTTTTGTATTACTACGGCAAGAATCAACAGAATCAGGACGGCGTCCTGTTCCCAGGTTTAGCCACCATCGAAGAACCTTTCTATCGCGTGGGCGGCGATCTGCGTTTCAAGTACCGGAAGCTGGAACTCTTCGGACTGGGGATGTTTGGCCACGACGACAATCACGTGGTCACTTCCGGAGCTCCTCCGACCATCGCCGCGGCTCCCGCGATTAAATTTTCCGGCGGTTTCGCGGGCGCCAACTACTGGTTCTATCCCTGGCTGATCGGCACTTTCCACTACGATGCTGTGAATTCCCGCGCGGACTTCTTGAATGGCACGCCCGCATCCGAGCACCAGACCAGGAACCGCTTCAGCCCTGGGTTCCAGGTGCTGGTGCGCGCCAATATCAAAGTCGTCGGCGAATACCAATACACCTTCGGGCATCCTTATACGGATCCCGCAACCGGAAATATTCTGTTCTTCCGCCCGAACACGTTTCAGACGGGCATCGACTACGTTTTCTAGTAGCGCCGAGCTCGGAAATCTCATTGCAGGCATATCAAATACGAGAGGAATGTTATGAATCTATTGAGAGTGGCAGCAAAGGCAGCGATCGCAGCGAGTGTGCTCCTGGCGCTGGCTGGTGCAAGTCGGGCCAATGAAATCAAGGGCAAGGTCAGCGTGCAGGGGATCAAGTCGGCGGAAAACATTGCCGTGTACGTCGATGTGATTGCGGACAAGAAGTTCGATGCCCCGAAGGACCACGTCGTGGTCGACCAAAGGAAAATGACGTTCATTCCGCTCGTGGTTGTGGTGCAGCAGGGAACCACGGTTGAATTCTTGAACAGCGATCCCGTTGGTCACAACGTATATTGGCCATCGATTAGCGGAAATAAAAAGCTCTCTCACAACCTCGGAACGTGGCCGAAGGGAGAGAAGAAGCCCTTCCAATTCAACGATCTCGGCACAGCCTCTCTCCTTTGCAACGTGCATCCCGAAATGTCCGGCTACGTAGTCGTTGTTCCTACGCCGTACTTTGCGGTAACCGACAAGGAGGGCAATTTCGAAATCAAGAATATCCCTGCGGGCAAGTACACGTTGAAGACTTGGAGCGAAGATGGTAAACCAACCTCGCAAGCGGTGGATGTCAGCGCCGCGACAGCGACGGCGGAATTGACGGTCAAGAAGTAAGCGAGAAAGGGACCCGGGAAACACCTCGTGGCCAACCGAACCAAACTAGTCGACCTCGAGTGGCTCGAATCGAACTTCCCCTGCATGCAGGCCTGTCCTGTCCACACACAGGCCGGACGCTACGTCTCCCTCATTGCGCAGGGTCGGTACGAGGAAGCTTACCGCTACGCCCGGGTCCCCAATCCTTTCGCCTCGATTTGCGGCCGCGTTTGTGGACATCCTTGCGAGCCCGCCTGCCGCCGCGGGCAATTTGACATGCCCATATCTATCCGCGCTCTAAAACGTTTCGTTACCGAGCGCCACGGGCCGGAATCGCGTAATCCCGTCGATGTATTTCCCGAAAGACCGCGCGCCTTCCGCGCGGAAAAGATCGCCATTATCGGCTCTGGTCCGGCCGGTATGTCGGCGGCACACGACTTGGCGCTGCTCGGTTACGCCGTGACGGTTTTCGAAGCCGCGCCGGCGCCAGGCGGGATGATGCATCTCGGCATCCCTGAATATCGGTTGCCGCGTGATGTTTTGCAGGCCCAGATTCGAGAAATTCTCGACCTCGGCCCGGAACTCCGCCTGAACAGGCGGCTGGGTCGCGACTTTTCCCTGGAAGACCTGCGCCGCCAGGGCTACAAGGCCGTGCTCCTTGCCTTTGGCCTGCACCGCAGCCGCGATCTCAATCTTCCAGGGCATGACCTGGACGGGGTCGTGAAGGGTATCGATTTCCTCCTCAACGTCAATCTCGGATACCGCTTCTCCATCGGCAAACAAGTTGTCGTCATTGGCGGAGGCAACGTAGCCATCGACGTGGCGCGCTCGGCCATGCGGGAGCAGCAAAAGCTCGCTGCGGACAAAGACGCGGTGGGGCTCCCCAATGAACTAACCTCCAGCGAGATGGACGTCGCTATGAAGGAGTTCATGGACGTTTCCCGTCAGGCGCTACGCATGGGCGCTCGTGAAGTGCACCTTGTATGTCTTGAATCGCGTAAGGAAATGCCTGCTTCGGAGGAAGAGATAGAAGAGGGCTTGGTGGAGGGCATCAAGATCCATCCTTCACTCGGCCCGAAGAAGTTTGTGGGGCAGAACGGCAAGGTGACTGGCCTCGAAGTAATCCGGTGCACGTCCGTATTCGACGCGCAGCGGCGGTTCAGTCCCACATTCGCTCCCAGTACGGAAACAATCATTCCATGCGACACCGTAATTCTCGCCATTGGGCAGGCCTCTGATCTGTCCTTCATGAAGCCCACCGATGGGCTCGAAACCACACGGCAAGGGACCTTGAAGATCAATCCCGCAACCCTCATGACCACGGCGCCGGGAATTTTTGCAGCTGGGGATATCGCCTTTGGTCCGCGGCTCATCATCAACGCTGTTGCGGATGGCAAGAAAGCCGCAGAAGAAATCGACAAATTTATTCGGGGATCTGAGTGGAAGCCCAAGCCCCAGTATGTGCAAATCACAGTTCTCGATCATCACAAAATGGCCGAGCAGTACGACGAGTATTCACGCCTAGCTGTCCCTGTCATCCCTCTCGAACGACGCACGGGCATAGCCGAGGTCGAGACCGGCTTTACGGAAGAGCAGGCCAGACGAGAAGCGTCGCGGTGTCTTCAGTGCTGGATCAACACCATCTTTGAAGGGACCGAGGCCAACGGTAGTGAGTGTATCCTCTGCGGCGGCTGCGTCGATGTCTGTCCCGAAAACTGCCTGCAGCTTGTTCCACTCAGCCAATTCGAGTTTTCCGGCGAGACCACGCAACAGTTGTCCGCCACACTGAACTCTCGGGCTCATGAACTTCTTCACCTCTGGCCCGAAGAACTTTCTACCACCAAGGGTTCGGTGATGGTCAAGGACGAAACCATCTGCATCCGTTGCGGCCTTTGCGCGGAACGCTGCCCAGTTCACACCATCACCATGGAAGCCTTTGAAGTTTTCGATCACGACCCGAATCTGGTTCAAATCGAGGAAATGGTTCTCCACTCATGAGTGAAACGAGACCCTCCCTTCATGAAGCGCTGGTCTCCGAGCATGCCGGGAATGAGATCACCCGGCGTGATTTCTTGAACGAAATTACGCTGGGAGCCCTCGGCATCGCCGGTCTGGGCTCCGTTCCCGTGACCTATCAATTTTTTTCTCCTAACGTCTTGTTTGAGCCTCCGACGACCTTTCGCGCCGGGAATCCCGATCTTTATCCCGTGCATTCGGTGACGTTTCTTCAGGACCAGCAGGTTTACATCGTGCGCATGCCGGAAGGCTTTTATGCGGTCTCCGCCGTCTGCACACATCTGGGTTGCGTTACACAATGGAAGCCCGACACCGATATGATCGCGTGCCCATGTCACGGCAGCAAGTTCAAACCGGACGGCACGAACATCGAAGGTCCCGCGCCGCGGCCACTCCCGCACTTCGCGATCTCGCTGACACCGGATGGCGAATTGGTCGTCGACAAGCTGCAAAACATCAAGCCCGCGCAGGTTTTGAAAGTCTGAAAGAAACAATGGCTTCAACTCTTCATTCCGCGCTGCAGAATCTTCGCGAAACGAAGGTTTGGAAGTCCATCTTTCGCCGCGGCCCAGCGAATACGAACCGTACGCGCAGCCTCGCGATATTCGGCAATCTCTTCCTTCATTGGCTGCCCGTTAAAGTTCGAGAGAAATCTCTTCGCCTACGGGCCTCGTATTATCTGGGCTCGATCTCCTTCCTCCTGTTCGTCGTTCTTTTTGTGACGGGTATCTTGCTGATGTTCTATTACCATCCGGCTACACCACATGCCTACCGCGATATGAAGGACCTGCAATTCGTAGTTTCGAATGGCGTCTTTCTTCGCAACCTTCACCGCCTAGCCGCCCACCTGATGGTCTTCGCCGTCTTCTGGCACATGTTTCACGTGTTCTACCGCGGGGGCTACAAACCGCCGCACGAATTCAACTGGGTGGTCGGTGTCGTGCCGTCACCGTTGGCACAAACATCATTTCCGCGATGCCATTCGTTGGCGACAAAATTCGGTTCCTGCTGCTTGGTGGGAACATCGTGGGAGAAAACGCGTTGCTGCGTTTCTACGTGCTTCACGTCGTGATTCTCCCGCTCGTCGCGTTCTTACTCATCGGAATTCATTTCTGGCGTGTGCAAAAGGACGGTGGTCTGACCGTAAAGCGCAAGGACGACGATGGAAAAGAATAAAATCGAGACCGGCTTTAGCTCAGATGCGAAGAAAGAGCCACGCCGCGTCGTTTTTGTCACGAAGAAAACCTCTGCCAAGGTAGTAGGCGATCCCGGTCCGCAGTTGATGACTTACCCTCATCTCTTGATCCGCGAGGCGATCGCATTTCAGGTGCTTGTGATTGCTATGGTGCTCGTTGCGCTTCTCTGGGACGCGCCGCTCGAGCAACTCGCGAATCCGCTGCTTACTCCGAATCCCGCCAAGGCCCCGTGGTATTTTCTCGGCCTTCAGGAACTGTTGCACTTTTTCCCGCCCTTCGTGGCGGGGATATTGATTCCGACGTTGGTAGTGATCGCGCTCGTGGTCATTCCTTATTTCAACGTGAATATCGAAGGCGAGGCGATCTGGGCTCGGCGGCCGTCACAAAATCTGAGGACCGTTCTCATCACTGTGATCATCCTTCTCGCGTTTCTTGCGGTATTCCATGCTTGGACGATTTTTGGTCCCACGGCGCTCGTTGCGGCTCTCTTGCTTTTTTCTTATACCGTCAGGCAGGGACAAGAAGGCTGGCTGAATGCGCTCGCCACGAAACCCCTCTCCTGGTGGGTAATGACGTGGTTCATTGCTGTCGCTGTCTGTTTGACCGTCGTTGGGACTTTTTTCCGGGGCCCAGGCTGGTCGTGGGTATGGCCGTGGAGAACTCATGTCGGCTGAAGGTATGGGCAAAGTGGCGAACCGCACGCGCCTGATCTTTGCTGTCTCAAGTGTCGTGTTCCTGGCCGTGCTCGCAATCTCCCCTTTCAAGGATTTTCGCCGCGAGTGGAAGCAGTACAAGCGGTCCTACCTGCGTTTTGCTCAAACGCGTCCAGACACAAAGAAG
>WNEY01000400.1_pt1 | contig 26796 bp, 23 predicted proteins | sample 5400531 | NCBI WGS metagenome assembly WNEY01 (sample SAMN13153338, study PRJNA577476) | soil metagenome | isolation source: 200 cm saprolite under Douglas fir tree site 1 | place: USA:California | collected 2015-04-18
CCGCCACGACCGTCATCCCGAAACGATGTTGCCGCATGGGCTTCCCTCCACAGCCTGTCGCGCGAGGCGGCGCGACAGGCTGCCACACTCCACACGTTTTCACCTGACTACTTGCCGAGCTCCCGGTAGAGCGACTGCACGTTCGTTTTCAGGCGTGCCTCCTGGATGGTGTAGCCCTTGTACTTGTCCGGGGCCTTCCAGGTGCCGGCGACGGCGTCGGCGCCTTGACCGGCCGTTGCCGCGGCCCGGACGTCGCGCAGAAAATCCTTGTTGAACTGCGCGTACTCCGCGAGATCGCTCCACATCATCAACGTGCTGTGACCCGTGATGATCGTGTCGACGTTCTTGATGGCGGCGTGCGCCCTGGCGAGCGAGTCGCCGATTTCGACGCCGCTGCCGCCGTTGTTCATGTCGAGCAATGGGAGATTCTTCCCGGAGAAGATGTCGCCCGCGTGCGCGACGCGGAGCTCGGGAAACACGATCCAGGCGTCGCCGTTCGTGTGGCCGCGGCCGAAGTAGTACAGATCGACGCGATCCTTGCCGCCGCCGAGCGTCATCTTGTCCTTGAACGTCCGCTTCGCCATCCCCCGGCCGGCGTTGTCCTTGAAGATCGGCATCTTCTCCATGTTGGTCTTCGTGTTCTCCTGCACCACGATGTCGACCGTGGCCGGGAACTCGACGTTGCCGCTGACGTGGTCGCCGTGCGTGTGCGTGTTGATCAGCAGCGTCACGGGCTTGGGCGTGAGCTCCTTGATCTTGTCGAGAATCGGCTGCCCCCAGCCCGGGTTCTTCGCGTCGACCACGGTCACGCCGTTCGTGCCGACGAAGACGGCGGTGTTGCCACCGCCGCCCTTCAGCATGAAGAGATTGTCCTTGACCTTCTCGACCTCGACGACCTTCGGTCCCTGCTGCGCTGGCGGCTGAAAGGCGGTTACGCTCAGCGAGAGCGCGCCGACCCCAGCCAGGACGCCCAGCACGATGGTGCGTCTCATTGAGTCCTCCATGCGAATCCTGATCTCTAATGCTTACCTGTCCCCGGTCCCCGGTCCCTGTTTCTTCATCTCATCCGCGAGCCGCTGGATTCTCCCCGGAAGGCCGCCAAACAGCGCCGCCACGTTCGGCGAGTAACCCTTGTACTTCTCGGGGATCTTCCATTCGCCGGCCGCCTGCTCCGGCGTCTTGCCTGCCTTCAGCTCCGCCTGGGCCCACGTCAGGAACTCGTGGTTGAAGTCCGCGAACTCCTTCAGATCGGCCCACGTCGTGTTGGCCGGGGTGTGGCCGTTGATGATCGTGTCCACGCCCTTGATGCCGTTGTATGCCTTGTTGAGCGACTCGTGAATGTGCAGCACGCTGCCGCCGTTGCCGCCATCGATGAGCGGCAGCCCCTTGTTGGCGAAGATGTCGCCGGCGTGCACGGTGCGGAGCGCCGGGAAGACGACCCACGCGTCGCCGTTGGTGTGTCCCGGACCGAAATAATAGAGGTCGATCTGGTCGGCGCCCTTGCCGATGGTCATCTTGTCCTTGAACGTCCGCTTCGGCATGCCGCGGTTGTTGTTCTGCTTGAAGATGTCCATCTTCTCCATGTTGGCTTTCGTGTTCTCCTGCGTCACGACGTCCACCGTCGCCGGGAACTCCACGTTGCCGCTGACATGGTCGCCGTGCGTATGCGTGTTGATCAGCGTCGTGATCGGCTTCGGCGTCAGTTCCTTCACCTTGTCGAGGATCGGCTGACCCCAGCCCGGGTTCTTCGCGTCGACGACCACGACGCCGTTTTCCGCCACGAACACGGCGGTGTTGCCGCCGCCGCCTCTCAGGACGTAAAGGTTGTCCTTGACCTTCTCGACCTCGACCACCTTCGGCGCGTTTGCCGCGGGCGGCTGCGCCTTGACCACCGCCAGTGCGCCGAGCGCGAGCAGCATTCCCAGCACCATTCCTCGTCTCATGACATCCCTCCCGGAAAGAAGACCCGTTGGATGAACCAGAACGCGCCGGCGGCCATGACGACAACCGATCCGGCGAACGCGAGCTGGCGCCCCGCCGCCTCGCTGCGCGACCGCAGCGCCGCCAGTGCCGTCGCGACGACGGCGACGACGCACAGCTGACCGATTTCCACCCCGACGTTGAACGAGAAGAGCGACCAGCCGAGCGCGCGCGCCGGCAGTTCCATCTCGCGCAGGACGCTGGCGAACCCGAAGCCGTGAATGAACCCGAAGGTGAACGCAATCCAGGCGCGCACGTCGCGGCCGCCGCGGATCAGCAGATTATCGGCGCCGACGTACACGATGCTCAGCGCGATCGCCGGCTCGATGATCCGCGCCGGCGGGCTCACGATGGCGAGCGCCGCCAGCGAGAGCGTGATGCTGTGCGCGACGGTGAACGCCGTCACGATGACCGCCAGCTGGCGCACCGTGCCGCCGAGCAGCAGCAGGCCGACGAGGAAGAGCAAATGATCCGGGCCGATGAGAATGTGATGGATGCCCGCCGGGAGGAACTTCCGCACGACGGCGAACGCGCCCTGCCGCGTGCCGGCGAAGTACTCGAAGCTGGACCGGCCGTGATCGAGAATCGCCTGGGTGAGGGCGCTGCCTTCGTAGATGTTCAGAAACGTCTGGTGCTGCGGGTCGTACGGAAACATCACCGCGGTGACGCCGAGGGTGCCGGGGCGGCTCGCGAGCATGTAGCGCACGAAGAGTTTCAGCGACTGCCGGTCGGCGATCACCTCGGGGGTTGACCATTGCGGCGTGAGCACGCGCCCGTCTGCGCTGACCGTCAAACGGCCGGCAAAAAGACGCGCGATCGCCGTCGAGCGCTGCAAGGCAAGAGACGGATCGAGCAGCCGCTCGGCCGGCTCGATGTTCAGATCGTGCGCGAGATCGAACATGTGCGCGACGACCGTGCCTTCAATCGCATCGGGCTGGAGGCGCAGGTCGAGATAGCTGAACGGCACCGGATGCGCGAGGGCCGCCCGCGGCGCGAGGACGGCCGCGGCCACGACGAACATGACGTTCAACCGCAGAGCACGCAGGGCACGCAGAGAAAACATTGTTCTCTGCGATCTCAGCGGTCTCGGCGGTTTCTGTCTCGGTTGTCCCCTCAATGCGTTTCTGTTTTCAGCAGCTCGCTGAACGGAGCGATCGCGCCGTGAATCGGCACGATGCGGTCGACCTTGAGATTCCGTTTCTTGATATTCTCCAGGAGATTGGCGGCGTACGGCTGCACGGCCGCAGCCGGACTGAACACGTCCGCTTCGACGAGGATCCGTTCCTTCGGCAAGTACGCCATCAACAGCGTGTCGGCGTGCGGGCTTCCGGCGATGTGGTACAGGTTGACCGTTCTCGTCTCGTCCTTCAGCTCGAGCTCCTCATCGACGGTCTCGAGCTTCAGGGGCTTAGGATTCCTCGCGAGCGCGTCCGGCGCAATCGTGTGCGCTCGACCGATCGCAGCCGTGAAAAACGCCGCCGTGGCCTTGTGCGCGATGAGCGTCAGCCCCTCCGCCACCGCCGCCCGGATGCCGCCGGAATGATCGAAATGATGGTGCGTGACGACGGCGTGCGTCAGCGGCTTGCCGGACCGCAGCTCTCTGGCCTTGGCGATGACGGCCAGGGCGCGAGCTTCATTCTGCGGCACTTCGATGAGCATCAGGTGATCCTTGAACTCCACCAGCACACTGTGATGCGATTGGCCGGCGAGGAACCAGATCCCCTTGGCCACTTCTTCCGTGCTGACGATCACCGGTGGCGGACCGGTGACCGGCGCGGCCGAGGCGGCGGCCGCCGGCGCGGCCAGGTTGCCGGCGTCGGCATCCAGCGCCTGCTTCGTCACGCGGATGTCGGCGGTCGTGACCGTATCGGTCTTCGTCGTGAGATGCGCCGGCAGCTTCAGGCCGTTGACGTCCTGATAGTCGGCGAAGCTGGTCTCGACGGCGACGTCGCCCAGGTTCGGATTGTCGGTCATCGACACCACGCGGGTCGGCAGCCTGGTGCCCTCGTCTATCGCGAGCGTAAAGGCAAGGCCGCTCGCGGTCGTGATGTCGACGACGCGCTGTCCGCCGGCCGTTCGAGGGTTCGCCAGCCTGGCCGCGGGATCGAGCGCGGCACGAACGATGGTGATCGGGTGATGAAAGATCTCCGCCCGCCGGTCCCTCGCCACCGCGTTCGAGACCCGCGTCGCATTGCCGTTGGCGGCCACGTTGTAGCCGACCTCGCCGTCGACACCCAGCACTTGCTGCTGCGGCGCCTGGCCCTGGAAGTACGCGAAGTTCGGCGCGCGCGTCTGCTGGACGCGGGTGCGTCCGGCGGACACGTCAATGGACCGTTTGTAGCCGGACAGCATGAAGGCCTGCCCGGTGGCTTCCGGCGTCATGTCCTGGCCGAGATTGCCATTGGCGCCTTCGCCTTCGATGACGAGCGTTTTGACCGCGAGGATCCGGTCGCGCCCGCCGAGCGCCGACGCCGCGTCGCCGATGATCTGCTGTTCGGGTGTAGCGGTGGCGCAGGCGCTGATCGCGGCGGCGGTCATGAGCGCGAGGATCGAATGTTTCATGGTGTGCTCCACTTCCGGCTCGAGCCGGCCATACGCCGGCTCGAGGGCGGCCAATGGTAACGTACGGGTGTGGAAATCGCGCCCGGCGCGTTTCACCTGCACCGTTATCTGTCGAGTGAGGATCAGCGGGCGCTCGTAGAGAAGTGTCGCGCCCTCGTGGAAGGCCCCGTGCCCGCCTACGTGCCGGTCGTCCGCGGCGGGGGAAAAATGCACGTCCGCATGCTCTGCCTCGGCCGCCACTGGAACGGCCGGACTTACAAGTACGAGGCGACGCGGAGCGACTTCGACGACCTGCCAGCGCCGCCGCTGCCCGACGCCTTCGCGCGGCTCGCGCGCGACCTGGCACACGCCGCTGGCATGACGTTCGACCCCGACCTCTGCATCCTCAACCATTACGACGCCGAGGGACGGATGGGGCTGCACCAGGACAAGGATGAAAGCGAGGAGTCGATCGCCGCCGGCCTCCCGGTCGTCTCGGTGTCGCTCGGCGACACGGCGCGCTTTCTCTTCGGGGGTTTGAAGCGGCGCGATCCGATTGAGGCGCGGCTGCTCGAGTCAGGAGACGCGTTCGTCTTCGGCGGGCCCGCGCGGCTGCGCTACCACGGCGTGTCGCGCATCATCCCTGGCACCGCGCCGGCCGAGCTCGGCGTCACGGGACGATTCAACCTCACGTTCCGCCAATACTGAGGCTAATCGTCCAGTCCACGTTTAACCATCAGAGTCCACGTTTAACCGCCGAGACCGCAGAGAGCGCAGAGTTTGTTTTTTGGCTCTGCGTACTCCGCGCGCTCTGCAGTTAAACGTCGTCGTACGTGCCTACGCACTATTCGTATCTGAGGGCAAGCACGGGGTTGACGCGCGTCGCGCGAAGGGCGGGAACGTAGCCGGCCAGCAGCGCGATGGCGGCCAGGATGCCGGCGGCGCCGGCGATGGTGGCGGGATCGTTCGCCGTCACGCCGTACAACTGGCTGCCGACGAGCCGGCTCAGAGCCCACGCGCCGGCGAGCCCGAGCGTCAGCCCGCTGCCGACCAGCACGAGCACTTCGCGCATGACGAGCCACACGACGTCGCCCGCCACCGCGCCGAGCGCCATGCGCACGCCGATCTCGCGCGTGCGCCGCGCCACGGTGTACGCCATCACGCCGTAGAGACCGATCACCGCGAGCAGCGTGGCGAGCAGACCGAACGCGGTCGACAGCGTCGCAATCAGCCGCTCGTTCAGCAGCGACTGATCGGCCTGGGACTCCAGCGTCCGCACGTTGTACATCGGGATGTTCGAGTCGAGCTGGCGCATCACCTGTCGGATCGATCCAAATGCCGCATCCGGCTGCCTCGCGGTCCGGACATACATCACGGCGCCGCCCGCGAAGTCGTTCTCCATGAACGCGAAGAAGACCTGCCGCGGGATGTCGTCGCGCACGCCGGTGTATTTTGCGTCCCTGACGACGCCGATGATCTCGATCGGCGTCTTGGTGCCGGGGTTGAGGCCGAAGCCGATGTGGCGGCCGATCGGGCTGCGGCCGCCGAAGTATTGCTTCGCGTAGCTCTCGTTGACGATCGCCACCTTGTACGGCGGCGGCGCGTTGTCGTCGGGGTTCGGTGCCTCGTACCGCACGTCGCGATCGTCGAAGTCGCGTCCCGCCAGCAGCGGAATCCCCATCGTCTTGAAGTAGCCGGGGCTGACCGCGTTGCAGAACGGGTTCATGTTCTCGCCTGGCTTGTGCTCGTACCCTGCCACCGACATCGAGCTGTCCCACTCGTTGCCTTCGAGCAGGCCGATCTGCGCGAAGGCCATCGACGTGACGCCAGGCAGCGAGGTCACCCGGTCGAGCAGCTGCTTGTCGAACTGCTTGGTCCGCACGGGTGTGTAGCCGCTGAGCGTCGGCGACACGTTGAAGGCGATCAGGTTCTCGGTCTTCAACCCCAGATCGAGCAGCCGCAGATTCCGCAGGCTGCGAATGAACAGTCCCGCGCCGATCAGCAACAGGACCGACACCGTCACCTGCGCGATGACGAGCGCCTTGCGCAAACGCACGCCGCCCGAGCCGCCGCCGACGGCGCCGACCTGATCCTTCAGCGTCGGCGCGACGCCAGGCCGCGTCGAGCGCAGCGCCGGCACCAGTCCGAAGAGCAGCCCGGTGAGGAGCGACAGCGCGAAGTTGAACACGAGGATGCGGTAGTCGATCGATCCGGAGATCACGTGTGGCGTCCCGGTCGCCGGCAGGAAGCCGAGCAGGACCCGCGTCGTCCACGACGCGACGGCGAGACCCAGCAGTCCGCCGACCGCGGCCAGCATCACGCTTTCGACGAGGAGCTGCCCGACAATGCGGCCGCGGCTGGCGCCGAGGGCGAGGCGCACGGCGATTTCCTTCTGGCGGGCGGAGGCGCGCGCGATCAGCAGGCTCGCGACGTTCGCGCACGCAATCAGCAGCACGCCGCCGACGATGTAGAAGAGGATCTTCAGCGGATCCGCGAGCTGCTGGCGGATCGGGGAGCGCCCCTGCGCGGCGGGCAGCAGGCTGACCGCGCCCTTCAAGAACTGGTCGCGCGTGTACGCCGTCGTGTTGCTGAAGAACGGCATCTGCACTTCCTGCTCGAGCAGCCCGTGGAAGAACGGCTGGATCGCAGCGAGCGCCTGGTCGCGCGTGACGCCAGGCTTCAGACGCCCGAATACGTTGACCCAGCGGCTGCGGCGGTTGTCGACGTCGTCCCAGTTCGGCGTCATCTGCGCCTTCAGCATGACCGGGACGCGCACGCTCGGCACCGAACCGATGTCGAGCCCGTCGAAGCCAGCCTGCGAGACCCCGACGATCGTGAACGAATAGTTGTCGATGGTGAGCTTCTGGCCGACGACGCCCGGATCGCCGCCGAATCGGTTGCGCCAGTAGTCGTAGCTGAGCACGGCGACGTAGCCGTCCGCGCGCGTTTTGTCGTCGTCCGGCATGATGACGCGGCCAAGGGCGGCGCGGACGCCGAGCACCTGAAAGTACGTGCCGGACACGAGCTCGCCGGATACGCGCTCGGTCTGGCCGTTGACGCCGACGTTCATCGGCACCGGCCGCCGCGCGAACATGCCGGAAAAGATCTTCGGCGTGGGCGCCGGATTCGGAACCGTCTGGCTCACGCGCGGGAGAGCGGGCGTGTTCCCTCGATCCACGAAGTTGTCGCGAAAGTCTTCGTACATCGGGAACGACAACATGTTGCCGCCCGAATTGTTGCCGTAATGGTTGCGCGGGCCGTTGAACAGCACGAGCTGGTCTGGATCGGTCACCGGCAGCTGCCGCAGCAGTACCTGGTCAACGAGCGTGAAGATGGCGGTGTTCGCGCCGATGCCCAGCGCGATCGAGAGGAGCGCCACGCCGGTGAACAATGGCGAGCGCGCGAGACCGCGGAAGGCATATCTCAGATCGCGCGCGAGATTACTCATAAGACTGCCGTGGGGTCTTAGACGGGAAGAAGAGGGCGGAGGTTGACTCCGGGGCCGGACGGACAGGCCCTTCGCTCGCCCCGTTCTGGATCACCAATCGGTTGACGGCTCGAAATCCTTGCGCCAAGGTGGGGTCATGGCCCGCACGCTCGCGCTCGTCCTCTCACTGCTCCTGGCCGCCGGCGTCGCCGCCGGTGACCAGTCGCCGCTCGCGACCCTCCTCCTCGCCGACCAGCGCACGCTCGACGACACCCGCGAGCTGACCGCGTCGATTGGCCCGCGTCTAACCGGATCGGCTGCGTACGAACGGGCGGCGGAGTGGTCGGCGCAACGGTTGCGCGCGGCGGGGCTCGATCGCGTGATGCTCGAGCCGTTCACGCTCGGCCGCGGGTGGGAGCGCGAGCTGGCGCGCGCCCGCATCATCGCCCCCATCGATCAGATGCTTCACGTCGCCGCGCTCGGCTGGACCCCTTCGACCGCCGAGGGAGGCGTCGAGGGCGACGTCGTGGCGCTCACCGATCTCGCGCCCGAGACGATCGCCAGGCGCACGTCACTGCGCGGCCGGATCGTTCTGTTGCCGGACGGCGAGCGAGGCGGCACGCCGGACCGCATCAACGCGGCTCGCCGTGAGCTGGATGCCCGGCTGCGCGACGCCGGCGTCCGCGCGCTGCTCTCGGCGGACGGCGCCCCGGATAATGTCCTCAGCGCACGCGATCGCGTGTATGGCGGGACCATCAGCGCGCTGCCGGCGGCACAGATCGGCCGCGAGGACGCGCAGACGATCCGCCGCCTCCTCAATCGCGGGCCGATCCGGATTGCCATCGAGCTGCGCAACCGCATCACCGATGCGCCGGTGACGGTGCACAACGTCGTCGGCGAGTTTCGCGGCCGCGAGCGGCCCGACGAATGGGTGATCCTCGGCGCGCATCTGGATTCGTGGGATTTTTCGGCGGCCGCTCAGGACAACGCGACAGGCGTCGCGATGGTCCTGGCGGCGGCTCGCGCCATCGCAGCCCGGGAATTGAGGCCGCGCCGCTCGATTCGCTTCGCGTTATGGGGCGGGGAGGAGCAGGGCCAGCTCGGATCGTCGGCGTACGTCCGCGCGCATGGATCGGAGCTCGATCGCGCGATCGCGACCCTGAACAGCGATGCCGGCACGGGGCGCATCATCGGCTGGACGACTCCGGGGCGCGCCGACGTCATGAGCGCAGTCCGCCAGCTCATGCACGAGGTTCTGGACGATCTGGGCAGCGGATCGCTCGATCGGAGCATGCAGTACGCGTTTCAGTCCGACGGCGCACCGTTCATCCTTGCTGGCGTGCCGACGCTCGATCTCAATGCGGACGATTCGAAGTACGAAGACATTCACCACAGGCCGACTGATACCATCGAACGGGTCGACGCGCGAAACCTCGCCATCGGCGCCGCGACAGTCGCGGTGACGGCCTTCGCCATCGCAGACGCGCCGAAGCGGATCGCGCCGCATCTCGAACCCGAAGCCGTGCGGCGCCTGCTGAAAAGGGCAGAGTGACCGCGGGCGCCGCCTTTCCGCGACTGATGCAACGACTTTCGGCGTCGCGACGCTAGACGAACACGGCAAGGGCGGACGCTTCGAGCTCCGGTAGCACCGACGATCGGATCGCATCGACGCCCCTGGCGACGCGTTCCGCCGGGAATTCCGCGTTGAAATCCACCACGGTCACGGTCTCGAGGTATGGATCGATGAGCCAGCATTCGCGGACACCGTACTGGCGGTACCATCCGAGCTTTTCGACGCGGTCGCGGCTCTCCGTGCCGGGCGACAGCACTTCAGCCACCAGATCCGGTGCGCCCCACACCTGATTGTGGATGATCGACAGCCGCTCGGCGGATACGAACAGCACATCCGGCTGGACGATGAGGGCACGGGCGCGATCCAGGACGACGTCGACCGGAGCGACCGCGACGCGCCCCAGCTTCCGCGGCTCCACATGGTCGGCCCAGATCCTCGCCAGCTGCAACACCAGCGACTGGTGCGAGAAAAACGGCGCTGGAGGCTCGCGCACGACTCCCATCGCAAGCTCGCGAATCCGGTTGGTTTCTTCGGTGTCGTACAGGTATTCATCAGCTGTCATGGGCGGTGTCCTCACTGACGACGACGATGCCATCGTCGGTGCCGGAGGTCAAGGCAAGCATGGCGATTGAGCGAATTGAGCGTGCAGGCGACCCTCGCGCTGACGCGTACCGTGACTTGCGCGACGGCGAGCTCCTGCGATCGCGGGGGGTGTTCGTTGCCGAAGGACGGCTCGTCACCCGGCGATTGATCGAAGACGGCCGGTACCGGATTCAGTCTGTCCTGGTCAACGACGCCGCGCTCGCCGATCTGGCATCGGTCTTCATGACGGTCGCGGCGGATGTGCCGATCCTCGTGTGCAGCAACGACCGCTTGCGCGGCGTCACCGGCTATCACGTGCATCGCGGGTGCCTTGCGCTCGTCCAGCGGCCGGCAGCCACGCCGGTCGATGCGCTGCTCGCATCGGCGCGGACCCTCGTGGTGCTCGAAGGCGTGTCGAACGCCGACAACGTCGGCGGCGTGTTTCGCAACGCGGCGGCGTTCGGCGCAGACGGCGTGCTGCTGAGCCCGACTTGCTGCGATCCGCTCTACCGCAAGGCGATCCGCACCTCGATGGGAGCCGCGCTGCAGTTACCTTTCGCGCGGACGCGAGACGAGGACTGGCCGAACGTCCTCGCGCGCCTGCGCGCTCAGGGCTTCACTCTCGTCGCGATGACCCCGCGCGAGCCGTCCGAGACGCTGGATGCGTGCGCCGCGCGTCCGCGCCCACCGCGCATCGCGCTGGTGCTGGGAACCGAGGGCGCAGGGTTGACGCCCGCGGTCGAAGCGGCGGCTGACGCCCGCGTACGAATTCCGATCAGCGAGCGCGTCGATTCGCTGAACGTTGCGGTCGCGGCCGGGATAGCGCTCTATCGGTTGCGCGGGACGGTCTGAAGATCCCCCCCTCATCGCCATCCCGTGCGGCCGGGGCCGGGACAGTCGGGAACGCAACATTGAAACCGAGGCCCTCGCTGATCCTCTCGGTGTCCTCCGCCGAGCGCGCTATTCGCGCGTCGAGCGCCAGCGAATGCCGCGTCATGTCGACGACGTGGACCTTGTGATCGCCGTGATCAGTACGTGGTTCCTAGAACGTCAGCCGCGTGCCGATCTCCACGCGCCGCGGCGCAGCCGCCGACGTCGCCCGGCCGAAAAACGGAGAGGCGACGACGCCGCTGTAGTTGAGCGCGTTGACGTGATTGAGCGCGTTGTACGCCTGCGCGTAAAGCTCCAGCGTGTATTTCCTGTTCTGGCCGTCGACGCCCCCCATGCTGCCGAGCGGATCCGCGCTGTCGCCACGAACGATGCGGACCTGCGGTCCCGCGGGCGGCGGCGCCGGACCGCCGAACCCGACGCCCCAGCTCAGACGCAGGCCGAGATCCACCTGTGTGCTGCCGCGACCGGTGTTCCGCGTGACGCCGGCCGGCCGATCGTTGCTCACCGTGTCGCCGTTGTCGTCGCGCCCCGTTGTGATGTTGTACGGCAGCGCGGACTGCACGCGCAGCGAGGTGCCGAGGCGGAAGCGCCTCTTCAGCGGCACGTTCGCGAGGCTCATGAACCGGTGCCGCGCATCGCCCAGCGCCGGCCCGCGTTCGGCCGCGAGGTTGTAGGTGTCGGCCGGAAGGCCGAACGGGCTGTCGGTCTCGTCGAGCGACCGGCCGAACGTGTAGCTGGCAGCAAGGAACAGCCGCCGCTGCGGCCGCGCGTAGTTCAGGTTGAGGCTGATCGCGTCGACTTCCGATCGCGCGACGGACTGAATCTCGGTCACGGCGCCGGCGGTCGGATCGGGCCGCTGAAGGTTGGCGAGCGGCGCGTTGATGTTGACCCCGCGCAGCAGGTTCGATCCGCGGCGCCGGACGTACATCGCGTTCAGCCGGATATCGCCCGGCAGCGCCTGCTCGACGGCCGCGATCGCTTCGGTGAGCGTCGGCTGGGTCAGATTCGTCGCGAACTGCACGCGTCCCGCGGGCAGGACCACGGCGAGCCCGCCCAGCGTCGCATCGGGATAGCCGGGCTGCACGGTCGTCTCGATCTGCTGGTGCGCGCCGTCGAGCTGCACCCCCTGCTCGTACGCCTGGGCGTCGAGCCAGTCGAAGAAGACGCCGCCGCCGCCGCGAATCGTCGTTTTTCCGCTCTTGAACGGCGACCAGGCAATGCCGCCGCGCGGGGCGAGATTGAACCCGCCGATGTGCGACTGGTACTCGTAGCGCAGGCCGCCGCTGATCGTCAGATCCTTGCGGACGCGGACATCGTCCTGCAGGTACAGGCCCAGCTGCGCCTGCGAAATCGTGACGTCCGGATTGCCCCCGTTCCGCGTGAACGTCGTCGGCCGCCCCGCCGCGTAGGCATCGAGGCTCGCGAACGTGAATGTGCCCGCGGTGTTGCGAAGCTCGTTCGTGCGATAGCGGCCGGCGTCGAGTTGAATGCCGGTCCGGATCGCATGGCGTCCGGCAGCGATGTCCAGGTCGTCGACGAGCTGGACGAGGTTCGACCCGCGCGTGCCGGCCAGCTGCGCGCCGCCGGCATCGAATGCGTTGAGCACGAGCACAGCCGGCGCGGTACTGACCGGCGCGAACGCGACCTCGTCCGAGTTCCACTGCGCGCGGAGCTCGTTATACAGCGCTTTGCCGATCGAGCCCGAGGTCGAGGCGCGCAGCACGTATTCGGTGCGCGTCTGGCTGTAGCCGCGCTCGGGGAGATCGAAATCGCCGACGCCGAGGTTCTCCGTCTTCACGTGATTGCGCTGCAGCTCGGCGCGGAACAGCTGCGTCTTGGTGAGCATATGCTCGAGACGCGCGTCCAGGTTGAGCGCGTGGTTCGGCTTGCGGATCGAGTCGGCGGCGTATCCAGACGGCAGCGCGGCGACGATCGTTTTCGTGTCGAACGCGTCGACGCCATCGACCGAGAGCGCCAGCGACGTGTGCTGTTTCCACAGCGGGCCGTTCAGGTTGAAGCCGTAGCGCTCGTGCTGCTCGTCGCCTTTGACCGGCGCGAACACGTTGCGCGCGTTCAGCGCCGCGTCACGGAAGCCGAGGCTGGTCGCGCCGCGCCAGTTGTCCAGGCCCGGTTTGGTCGTGATGTCGACGGACACGAACCCCGGCTCGTGCGTGTCGGCGGCGAACATGTTCCGGCGGAAACGGATCTGCTGAATCTGGCTCTTGGGCGGCAGCTTGCCGCCGCGGAATCCATTCACCCGGAGCACCGCGCCGGGCCCGGCCATGTCGCGCAGCGCCTGCTCCATCTCGTCCGGATCGTCGGGCAACTCGTCGATCTCTGCGGCCGAGAGTACCGTGGCGAACGCGTCGCTGCGCGGATCGCTACCGCGCTCGCGCGGATCACGGCCGACCTCCACGGTCGCCGTCAGCTTCGCGATCGCCAGCTTCACCTCGCGCCGGTTGCCGCCCGCCCGCACGCGGACATCGCGGACCTCCGCCGGCTCGAACCCGGGCGATTCGACGTGAATCGTGTAGCGGCCCGGCCCGAGCGACGCGAACGTCACGTCACCGCGCGCGCCGGTGTCGAGCGCGGTGGCCGCCCCCTCGCCCTGAGCCTGTCGAAGGGTGACGCGCGCGCCGACGATCACCGCGCCGCTCGGATCGGCGACGGTGACGCGCAGCGATGCGTCTGACTGCGGCGGCTGCGCGAGCGCAGACGCGGCGAACAGAACGGCGAGCAGACAATTGATGAACGTTTTCATGCGTTCTCCCACCTGACCTACCCGCCCCACCTGACGACACGCCGCACGTGACCCACCTGCCCACCCGCCCTACCTGACCCACCCGACCGACCCACCTGCCCCACCCGACCTACTTGACCCACCCGACCCGACCCACCCGCCCCACCTGACCCACCCGCCCCACCTGACCCGCCCGCCCTACCTGGCCGAGAACGTGTCCGGCTTGAAAGCCGGGTTGATTCTGATCGTCTTGAACGTCATCTCTTCGGTCGGCTTCCCGTCGATCGATCGCGACAGGTGGTGAGGGAGCAGCACGCCGTCGACCGGCTTGTAGTCGTCGAGAAAGAGCGTGATGTCGACGAGCGGCGGCGGCGGCGGCGCGCCTGCGGCCGCCTGCTCGGCCCGTTGAATGCGCGCGGGATCCGGAGGGCCATCGACCCGCTGTGTCTGGATCCGCATCTGCGGCGCGACGCCGCGGTACTGGAGCATCAGCGGCCGGTGGTTCTTCTGATCGAGGAAGATGCGGGCCGCAAAGCTGCCGGGGCCTTTCGCGTCCACGACGTCCGCCTTCCCTTCGTCCGATTCAGCCTCGCCGCCGTACGCATACTCCAGCGGAACAGAGGATGGCGCAGTGAGCAGCAGCGCCACGACCGTTCGTGCGAAATCGGCGCGCGCGTTGCGGATCGCCTGCGCTTCCGCATCCCCGGCCGGCGGCGGGCCCATCCGGATCACGGCGCCGGGCGGGGCGTTCACCGAGCGCTGGCTTCGCAGCAGCTTCTCGCCGTTGATGCCCTGCTCGGTGACCACGGTCATGTCGCCCATCGGGTTCATGGTCTCGGTGCGCAGCATTTTGTCCGGCAGTTGCAGCTCGATCGTGAGCTCGCCGCTCAACTGCCGGTCCTGCATCGTGCGCTGATAGGTGCCGGAGGCGGTGAGCCCCTGCACCTTGCTCAGGTTCTTCTCGCCCCCGAGCGCCGCGCGCGCCTGGGCGAGCAACTGCTCGGCCTTCGTATCGCCCGCCGCGCGGGCTGCCAAACCGCCGAGCGTCATCGCGAGCGAGATCAGAGAAACAATCAACCACTGCATGGTTCACCTCGAAGTAGGGCACCACTGAAGCAGGCCACCGCTTCAGCCACTGAAGGAGGGCGCCGCTTCAGCGGTGCCGTGTGAATGCCTCGTGAGAAGTATGACGACGGGGCAGGTGGGAAGTTGTTATCTCTAGGCAATCGTTTTGTAAGAGATGTAAAGCGCGCGTCTTCGCTCGAAGTTTCGCGCTACAGTGGCGGTGTGCGTGTTCACTTTCACGATAGGGTCGCTCTGTCCTCGCAGCTCGTCGCCGGCGTCGTCCTCGTCGTCCTGCTCGGTACGCTGGGGACGTTTCAGTACCGCTGGCTGGGTGATGTGAGCGAGGCGGAGCGGACGCGCATGCGCGACAGCCTGCGCACGCGCGCGACCGAGTTCACGCAGGAGTTCGATCGCGAGCTGACGCGGATTTACCTCGCGTTCCATCTGGACAGTGACGCGTTCGAGCGGGAGCCCGCTACCACGCTGACCGACGCGCTGGCGCGCGCGAAGACGGCCGCCGCGGTGCCCGGGCTGGTGAAAGCAGTCTTCCTGATCGAGGCTCGGGGGCCGCACGCCGGGGTGCTCCAGCAGCTCGACGCGAGCGGCCGCGCGCTGCAGCCTGTCGAATGGCCCCCGGCTCTGGAACGCTGGCGACGCCGCGCCGAGAGCGTGGCTTCAGCCGTCCCTGGCATGCCATCGCCGATCTTCATGGCCGATGCCGTGGATGCAACGACACCCGCGCTCCTCATCCGGATGTCGCGCATCAAGCGGATCGAGAACGGCGGGCACGTCGCCGTGATGCCCGATCCCGTCGGCAGCGCTCGAGCGGTCGTCGTCTGGCTCGACGCCGAGCGACTGCAGCGGCAGCTGCTCGAACCGCTCGTGGCGAAGTACTTCGGCAGCGGCGACAAGTCTGCCTATCTGGTGTCGGTGGTCCGGCGCGACGAGCCGTCACACGTTGTGTACGCGTCGGCCACGGGGGCGGCGATCGACGAACGCAGCGCGGACGTGACGACCGGCCTGTTCGATCTGCGCATGGACGAGGTGACCCGCTTGACCGGTGAAAACCTGCCGTGGCGCGTGCCCGCGGCCGGACCCGAGCGCGTGGCCATTACGATCGTACGGCGCGCGAACGGGCCCGACGACGCCCGCGTCCTGATGACCGGCGAGAACCAGGGTGCATGGCAGGTCCGCGTCCGTCACCGCAGCGGATCGCTCGAAGCCATCGTGGCGCAGTCGCGGCGCCGCAACCTCGCGATCAGCCTCGGCGTCGTTGGCTTGCTCGGCGCCAGCTTCCTCCTCGTCATCGCGGCGGCGCAGCGGCAGCGGCGGCTCGCGCAGCAGCAGATGGCGTTCGTCGCCGGCGTGTCGCACGAGCTGCGGACGCCGCTCGCCGTGATTTGCTCGGCCGGCGAGAACCTCGCCGACGGCCTCGTCCTCGATGCCCCGCAAATCAAGAAGTACGGCGCCGTCATCGAGACTGAGGGGCGGCGGCTCGGCGACATGGTCGAGCGCGTCATGCAGTACGCCGGCATCAGCTCGGGCGCCCCGATTCGCGCGCGCAGCGACGTCGACGTCGCGCAGGTGATTGCCGCTGCGGTGAGCGGCGTCAGCGCCGACGCGCTGGATCGGGGCATCACGGTCACCGTGCAGCCGAACGGCACGCTCCCTCTGGTGACCGGCGACGTCGACGCGCTCCGGTGCGCCGTGCAGAACATCGTCGCCAATGCGGTGAAGTACAGCCCCAACGGCGCGGCGGTCGACATCACGACGCACGCGCAGGACGGCATCGTGCAGATCCGCGTCGCCGATCGCGGTCTCGGGATCGACGCTGCGGATCTGCCGCACATCTTCAAACCGTTCTATCGCGGGCGGCGGGCCGTCGACGCGCAGGTGCGGGGCACCGGCGTCGGCCTGAGCGTGGTGAAGCACGTCCTGGACGCGCATCACGCCACGATCGCGGTCGACAGCCGCGTCGGCGAAGGCACGACCGTGACGATGGAGCTGCTGCCGGCCGTGTTGCACACGTTGCAGCCGCGGCTCGGGCCGTCAGGGTCTGCGGATTAGGGCCCGCTTCTGCTGGTCCTCAGCGTAACAATGGTGCCGCGCATCCTGCTCGTGGAAGACGAGGCCGGCCTGCGGCTCACGCTGACCGACCGTCTGGGGAGCGAAGGCTACAGCGTGGAGACTGCGAACGACGGGGAGGCGGGCCTCGCGCGCGCGACCAGCGGCGGCTACGACCTGATCGTGCTCGACGTCATGCTGCCGCGCATGAACGGCTTCGACGTGTGCCGCGAGGTCCGGCAGCGAGGTGTCACCACGCCGATCCTGATGCTGACGGCGCGCGGGCAGGTGGTGGACAAGGTCGTCGGCCTCAAGCTGGGCGCCGACGACTACCTCACCAAACCCTTCGAGACGATCGAGCTGATGGCGCGCCTCGAGGCGCTGCTACGGCGCCGGCCGTCGAGCGCGCAGCCCGGGGGCGACGCCTACCGCTTCGGGCGCGTCATCGTCGACTTTCGGCGCATGGAAGTGACCCGCGGCGGCGAGCCGGTCGATCTCTCCGCGCGCGAGTTCAAGCTGCTGCGCTACTTCGTCGAGCATCGCGGCGCCACGCTCTCGCGCGAGGCGCTGCTGTCGGAAGTCTGGGGCTATGACGAGACGCCGCTGACGCGCACGGTCGATGTCCACGTCGCGGGCCTGCGACAGAAGATCGAGCTGAATCCCAAGTCGCCCGAGTACATCCTCACCATCCACGGACTGGGATACAAGTTCGTCGGCTGACTGGAAGAGCAAACCACACAGCCACAGAGCACGATTGACCCGGCTGCCGGCAAGGCGCATCGGGCGGAGGCGCGCGTGCCGATTCGGCGGGCGCCGCGACGTCTCCTTCGTGTCCTTTGTGTTTTGTGGTGAGCCTCTTGCAGGAGCGCATCCGCAATCCGCGCAATCCCGCGCCAGATGGAGTCTCGTATGCAGATCCTGCTTTCTCTCGTCGTCGCGGCCATCGCAGTTTTTCAAACGCCGTCGCTCGCCGGCCGCGTCATACGATCGAATCCGGTCCTGGTTCGATCGGTCGTCGACGGCGACACGATCGACGTGGCGACCGTCGGCCGCGTCCGTCTGCTGGGGATCGATGCGCCGGAGATCGGTCATGGCTTCGATTCCGCCGCGCCGTTTGGACGCGAAGCGCGCGAGCGGCTCGTCTCTCTGATCCTGCATCGCTGGGTCCGGCTCGAGCAGGAAGGCCCGTCGCTCGACATCTATAATCGCCATCTCGCGTACGTTCTCACCGACGATGGGTCGTTCATCAACGCGGTGCTGGTGCGCGAAGGGCTGGCGCGTGTCTCCGCGCGCGCGCCGCTCGCGCGGCTGTCCGAGCTCCAGGGAGCCGAGGCGGAAGCGAAGGCATCACGGCGCGGAATGTGGGGCGCGGTACCCCAAATCCCGATGCCGGGTTATACTCGGCGGTCGAAGGTCAGCCGGCCTCCGACGTCCCGAATCAAAACGCGTCCGCCAAAGCGAAGGACCACACGCAAAAAGAAACCGTGAACGCTATCCCTGTCGAGTACGCCTCAGAACGCAAGATCCGGGAGCGCAACAAGCTCCATTACCGCTTCAACCACTGGCCGATCTGGATCTTCGTCTTCTTCATCGCGCCCGGGCCGCTCACCTTCGATCTGTTCGAGCGCGGCTTCGATGCACGGATGGCGCTGTGGCTCGGTGCAGTGGTGCTCGGCACCGGCATCGCCGGCCTGCGGGGCCGTCTGCCCGGCGTGGAGCCGAAGCCGTACATCATCCGGTTCACCGAGGACCGGCCGAACCCGCTCTACCGGCGCGCGTGCTACACGTTCGCGTGGAGCGAAGTCATCACGTTCGCGGTCCTCAACATCGCCGGCCTGGTCGCGGCGATCGTCACCGGGCACTGGTACTTGAGGCAGATCTACCGCTACGCGTACTTTCCGCTGGCCGGATCGATCTGGCTCCTCGGCTTGATCGGGCAACTGCCGCGCGTGAAAGCGTCGACCAAAGGCGAGGGACACGAGCGCCGCTACTTCTACGGCTCCGTGTGGGCGGTCTGCTGGGCGCAGCCCGCGCTGTGGCTGCTCTGGAAAATCGTGCCGGCGACTCGCATCGGCGACACCTTCAAGCTCGTCATCTTCCTGGCGATTCTTGCCTTCGTCGGCAACCTCGCCCGTCGTGGCCGGCTGCCCCGTACCCGGCCGATTGTCCCGGGCGAACTGGCCGTGTCGGACTAACGGTGTCAGACACCGTGTCGAAAATACATGGTGTCTGACACCTGACTTGCGTGTCACACGCCGCGCCACCTGGTCGTCTTACCTGACATGGCAACGCGAACGGGGCAGGAGCGGCTGGGCAGCGAACTGCGGACCACAGCCGGCTGGCCATTGACGACCATCGTCCTGATCCATCTCGTCATCAGCCTCGTGCACGGCGCGGCGCATACCGGGGCGCGCGTGTCGCTGACGCCCGCCGGCGCGATGTTCGTGTACATCGTCATCCTGGCCGGCCCGCTCGCTGGCCTCGGCCTGTCGCGGTGGCGGCCGCAACCCGGAGCATGGCTCGTCGCGTGCTCGATGGCGGGTGCGCTCGTCTTCGGCCTCATCAATCACTTCATCATTGCGGGAGCGGATCATGTCGGCCACGTCGCCGCGGCCTGGCGATCGCTGTTCGGCGTGACCGCGGCGCTGCTGATCGTCGCTGAAGCCGCCGGGACCGTCATCGGCGTCCGGCAGGCGACGCGGCGCGCGAGGAGGACATCATGAACGTATTTCTTGCTGGAGGTTCTGGCGCGATCGGTGTGCCGCTGGTGCGCGCGCTGGTGGCGGCCGGACATTCCGTGACGGCATTGACGCGGTCGCCGGCGAACGAGGCGAAGCTGCGCGCGCTCGGCGCGGCGCCGGCTGTCGCCGACGCCCTCGATGCCGACGCGCTGCGGCGTGTCGTCGTGGGGGCGCATCCGACTCACGTGATTCACCAGCTCACCGCGCTGCCGAAGGGCGGACCACGCAGCGCGCGCGACCTCGTTCCGACCAATCGTCTGCGGATCGAAGGCACACGGAATCTGATCGACGCGGCGGTGGCGGCGGGCGCGCAGCGAATCATCGGTGGATCGTTCGCGCTGCTACGCAAATCAAATGCGACGACGAAGACACGAAGACTCGAAGAAGAACAAAACTTTCTCATTCGTGCTTTCGTGCCGTCGTGGTTGCACTTCGGCGTTCAAGATGCAGCCGACGCGGTACGATCGATGGAATCGCAAATCCTGGACGCGAGCCGCATCGAAGGCGTCGTGCTGCGCTATGGCCTGTTTTACGGTCCCGAGACCGGGTCGACGGTGCAGATGGTCGCGCTCGCAAGGCGCCGGATGTTGCCGGCCATCCGCGGCGATCGCGGGTTGCTGCCGTGCATTCACGTGGACGATGCGGCGACGGCGACCTTGGCGGCGCTCGATCGTGCGCCCGCCGGCAGCACCTACGACATCGTCGACGATCGCGCGGTGAGCATGAGCGAGATCGCGCGGGCGATTGCCGCAGCCACCGGCGCTCCGCAGCCGATCGCAGTACCATCGTGGCTGCCGCGGCTGGTGGCGCCGTACATGGCGCGCATGATCGCAATCCGCCTGCCGCTGTCGAACGAGAAAGCGCGCGCCGAGCTGGGGTGGTACCCCGCGTTTCCGACGATCGACGAGGGGCTGTCGCAGACGCTGCGCCACGCCGCGTGATCCATGAGCGAGATCGAGCTGTTTCAGGCCAATCGCCCGCTGTTGTTTGGCGTCGCATACCGCATGCTCGGCAGCGCCAGCGATGCCGAGGACGTCGTGCAGGACGCATGGCTGCGCTACGCGGCCGCACGACCGTCGGATCTGCGATCGCCCAAAGCCTACCTGACGACGATCGTGACGCGGCTGTGCCTCGACCGTCTGAAATCGGCCCGCGCCGCCCGCGAGGAATACGTGGGGCCGTGGCTGCCGGAGCCTCTCGTCACCGACCAGGGGCGTCAGCCGGACGAGTCGGTCGCGCTGGCCGAATCGGTGACGCTGGCCTTCATGGTGCTGCTCGAGACGCTGTCGCCGGAGGAGCGGGCGGTGTTCCTGCTGCGCGAAGTGTTCGACCACGAGTACGACGAGATCGCCGCGATGCTCGACACGACGCCTGCCAACTGCCGCCAGCTGTTTCATCGTGCCAGAGAGCGGATTGCCGACCGGCGGCCGCGATTCCGCGACACGGTCGAGGCGAAGCGGTCCCTTGTCGGCCGGTTCGCGCGCGCGCTGCGCGACGGCGATGCCGAGGCGCTGACGAGCGTTCTGGCCGAGGACGTCGGATTCTGGAGCGACGGCGGCGGGAAGGTGCTGGCGGCGCGACGTCCGGTGTTCGGCCGCGACAACGTGGTCAACGTCCTGATCGGCATTCGCCGGACTGCGCCCTCGGCCGGCGTCCAGCTCGACGCGGTCTCGCTCGACATCGTCGACGTGAACGGCGAACCGGCGCTGCTGTTGCGAGTGGCGGAGCGGCTCGACTCGGTATACGCGCTGACGATGGCGGACGATGCGATCGGCGCGATTCACATCGTGCGGAATCCGGACAAGCTTCGATTCCTCGAGCGGCAGTTAATTCAAGGCGCTTGAGTGGTGATCGGCAGCGCGGACTTGCGCTCAATCTCTTTCGAGTCCTTCGTGGCCTCGTGGTTGCACTTGTGATCCGCACCTTCGGTCCGACAGGCCTTTGGCTGTGAGTCTCTGCGGGCTCTGCGTTCAAAACGTCGTGGGTTACGTCACCACCGATCGCGTGTGGCCCCTGTCGTAGTCTTTCGTCACCACAATCGACTCGATCTCCGCCATGGTCCGGTCGACCTCTTCCATCGTGTTGTAGAAGTGCGGCGAGAGCCGGATGCCGACGGGCGGCCTGTAGTCGACGAGGAAGTCACGCGCTTTCAGGGTGCGCGAAACGAGCAGCGCCTCCGGCACGCTGACGGCGACCGTCCCGGCGAGGTGCGCCGGATCGCGCGAGGCCACCGACTCGAAGCCGTACTCGTCGACCAGCGTCAGCAGCCTGGCCGTCAGCCGCTTCGACTGGTCGCGGATGCGGTCCACGCCGATCTCGTTGACGATGTCGAGCCCGGCAAGCGCCGCGTAGTACGCCGGGATGGCGGGCGTCCCGTTCATCATACGCATCGCGTCCCCGCGCGTGTCGCCGTCGGCGATGTTGAAATCGAAGGGATGCAGATGCGACAGCCAGCCGGTGAGCGCCGGGCGCGCCTCCTTCAGCCGATCGGGGCGCGTGTAGAGAAAGGCGTTGCCTGGGCCGCCGCACAGCCATTTCAGGCAGCCGCCGACGGCAAAGTCCACGCCGAGCGCCGTCACGTCGACCGGAATGATGCCGGCCGACTGGTAAGTATCGAGGATGACGGCGGCGCCGACCGCGCGCGCGCGCCGCGCGATGGCCGCCGCGTCGATGATGTACGACGTGCGAAAGAGCACGTGCGAAAAAGCCACGACGGCGGTCGTCTCGTCGATCGCCTCGACCATCCGGTCGGTCCGCACCGTGAGGTCGTTCTCAGCCGGTACGACGATCAGGTCGAATCCGGCCGCCTGCTGCGCGCGATAGAGATACACCATCGACGGAAAGTCCATCGCGGAGCAGACGATCCGTTTGCGCGCGCCCGAGGGCCGGACCGAGGACAACGCAACCATCTGCGCCGTCGTCACGTTCTCGTGCATGCTGACGGTGCCGGCCGGCGCGCCGATCACGCGCGCGATCTTGTTACCGACTTCCAGCGGCATCTCCCACCAGCGCTCTTCCCAGCCGCGCACGCCGCGCGTTGCCCACATCTCGGCGTAGTCGGCCAGGTGGCGCGCCGTCTGCCGCGGCATCGCGCCGAGCGAGTTGTTGATCATGTAGACGGTCCGCGCGAGAATCGGGAACTCCTCGCGCCATTTTTCGAGGTCGTCCATATCTGGCGATTCTAGACGGGATTCGGCGTTCGAGATTCGGGATTCGGGATTAGCATGATCGCGTGACGTCGCGTCCCAATCCCAAATCCCGAACCACCGAATCCCGAATCCCAAATCCCAAATCCCGAGAAGGCTGGCAGGGATGGGACGAGTACGCGCCGTTCTACGACTGGGAGAACGCGCGGACGCTTGGCCGCCGCGACGTGCCGTTCTGGCGCCGCCTCGCGTCAGGCGCCCGCGGCCCGGTGCTCGAGCTCGGATGCGGCACCGGTCGGGTGTCGCTGCCGCTCGCGCGCGCCGGTGTCGAGCTCGTCGGGATCGATCGGTCGGCGCCGATGCTCGCCCGGGCGGTCCGCAGGGCCCGCCGGCTGCGAATCGCGGCTGTCCAGCCGCGACTCCCGGCGCCCGCTTTGCGAATCCCAAATCCCGAATCCCGAATCCCGCCACGCTTCGTGCGCGGAGACATCCGCGCGCTCCCGTTCCAGGCGCGGTCGTTTGCGATGGTGATGGCGCCCTACGGCATCCTGCAGTCGCTGATTCGCCCGGGCGATGTGACGGCGGCGCTCCAATCGGTGGCGCGCGTCGTCAAGCCGGGTGGGACGTTCGGAATCGACCTGGCGCCCGACGTGCCGAAGTGGCGCGAGTATCGGAATCGCGTGCAGCTGCGCGGCAAGGCGCGCGGCGCGCAGCTCACGCTCATCGAGTCGGTCACCCAGGATCGCCGGCGGCGGTTGACGACGTTCGAGCAGCGGTACGTCGAGCGGCGCGGCGGTCGCAGCCGCGAGCATCGGTTCGACCTGACGTTCCACACGCTGTCCGTCCCGCAGATGGCGCGTCAGGTCGAGCGCGCAGGCTTTCTCGTCGACGCGGTCCTGGGCGATTACCGCGGCCGCGCCTGGGATGACCGCGCCGATGTGTGGATCATCCTCGCGCGGCGCAAGCGGGCCTGAAAGGCTTGCGTGACGGCGCCGCGCCTGGCTCGCCGGGGTCGTCTGCGGACGGCAGGTCGTGCCTCAGTTTGAAGTGCGCAGCAAGAACTGAACGAGACGACCACCCCAGAGCAACAGGCCGGCGCCGAACATGACGACAGCGGCGAACACAAGGGACTTCTGTATTCGTGGGCTCAACATGCCGCCTCCTCGTAATGCCTCCTCGCAGTTAAGACACCAAAGACCGACTTTAGGGCGCCAACGCGACGTCAGATTCCCTCAGATTCCCTCGGTGCGGACAGCGGTAGCGCGGCCTTCAGGCCGGCCCGTGTGGTAAACTTTCGTCTCGTTTTCCCGCTTTTTTTCTGGAGTTTTCACATGTCCGGCCATTCCAAGTGGGCCTCGATCAAGCACAAGAAAGGCGCGCTCGACGCCAAGCGCGGCAGGATTTTCACGCGCCTCATCAAGGAATTGACCGTCGCGGCCCGCGGCGGCGGCGGCGACCCTGACATGAACCCGCGCCTGCGCACGATCATCGCGGACGCGAAGGCGGCGAACATGCCGGCCGAGAACATCAAGCGGGCGATCCGCCGCGGCACGGGCGAAGAGCCCGGCGTGTCGTACGAAGAGGCGCAGTACGAGGGCTACGGGCCCGGCGGCGCGGCGGTAATCATCGACGTCCTCACCGACAACAAGAACCGCACCGTCGGCGAGCTGCGCCACCTGCTCGAGAAACACGGCGGCCATCTGGCCGCCGCCAACGCCGTTGCCTGGATGTTCACGAAAAAAGGCTACATCGTCGTCGAGAAGGCGAAAGCCGATGAAGAGAAGCTGATGGCTGCGGTGCTCGAGGCGGGCGCCGACGACCTGCAGGACGACGACGACAACTGGGAAGTGCTGAGCGCGCCGGAAGCGTTCGTGGCGGTGCGCGACGCGGTCAAGCAGCTCGGAATCGAGCCGGCGAGCGCGGAAGTGTCGATGATCCCGCAGAACTACGTGAAGCTCGAAGGCAAGCCCGCGTCGCAGATGGTGCGCCTGATGGACGCGCTCGACGAGCACGACGACGTGCAGCACGTCTGGTCGAACTTCGACATCTCGGAGAAGGAGATCGAGGCCTCGCTGGCGTGAGGATTTTCGGCATCGACCCAGGTTCCGAGCGCACCGGTTACGGCTGCGTCGAGACCGACGGGTCGCGCCACACCATTCTCGTCTGCGGCGCCATCGCCTCGCCGCCCCTCGCGTCGTTTCCCGACAAGCTCCTGCGAATTCACCGCCGATTGACGCTCCTGCTCGGGGAGTGCCGGCCCGAGGCGGTGGCCATCGAGAACCTCTTTCACTCGGTCAACGTGCGCAGCGCGCTGAAGCTCGGGCACGCCCGCGGGGTCGCAATGCTCGCGGCCGTCGAAGCGGGCGTACCGGTGTTCGAGTACACGCCCGCCGAGATCAAGCGCGCGGTCGTCGGGTATGGCCGCGCCGACAAGACGCAAGTCCAGCGGATGGTGAAGCTGCTGCTCGGCCTCCCCGCGGTGCCGTCGCCGCACGACGCCGCCGACGCGCTCGCAGTCGCCATCTGCCACGTGCACGCGCAGCCGCCGGCGCGGGCGGTCGGAGCCGTCCAGCCCGCGCGCTCCAAAGCGACGAGCTGGCGCCTGTATCGTTCCGCACGATCGTGATCGCGCACCTCCGCGGTAGCATCCTCGAGAAGCACCCCAATCGCATCGTCATCGACGTGAACGGCGTCGGCTACGACGTCTTCGTGCCGCTGTCGACTTTTTATGGCCTGGGGGAACCGGGAGCCACGATCGCGCTGCGGGTCCACACGCACGTGCGCGAGGATGCGCTCGTGCTGTACGGTTTCGCAACGCTGCTCGAACAGGAGCTCTTCGAGAGGCTGATCGGCGTCAGCGGCATCGGGCCGAAGGTGGGCCTGGCGGTGCTGTCCGGGATCGAGCCGCAGGAGCTGATTCGCGCAATCGAGCGCGGCGATCTCGCGCGCCTCACCGCGATTCCCGGCGTCGGCAGGAAAACCTCCGAACGCATCGTCCTGGAACTGAAAGATCGTCTGCCGCGCGTGCCGGCGGCCGCGACGGCCGCGGGTGTCGGCGCGTCGCAACCCTCCGTGCCGCGCGACGATGTGGTCTCGGCGCTCGCGAACCTGGGGTATCATCGGCCTCTCGCCGAAAAAGCGGCCGACGCCGCGATCAAGACGCTCGGATCGACGTCTGACGCCGGCTTCGAACGCATCTTGAAACAGGCGTTGAGGGAGTTGGCAAAGTAGGGCGCGTCGTCTCGGACGCGCCGCGTACACACCATGAACGATCGCCTCGTGACGGCGGCGCGCGTCGACGAAGACGCGCAGTATGAAGCCGGCCTGCGCCCGCGCCTGCTCGACGAATACATCGGACAGGATCGCATCCGCGAGAACCTCCACGTCGCGATTGCGGCGGCGAAGCAGCGCAACGAGCCGCTGGATCACGTGCTGCTGCACGGACCGCCCGGCCTCGGCAAGACGACGCTGGCTTACGTGATCGGAAACGAAATGGGCGTGCCGGTGCGCGCCACCTCCGGGCCCGCGATCGAGAAGCCGGGCGACCTGGTCGGCATCGTGACGAACCTGGCCGCGGGCGACGTGCTCTTCATCGACGAGATTCACCGCATGTCGCCCGCCGTCGAGGAGATTCTCTATCCGGCGCTCGAAGATTACGAGGTGGACATCGTGATCGGTCAGGGCCCGAGCGCCCGGACCGTGAAGATGCGGCTCGAACCCTTCACCTTGATTGGGGCGACGACGCGGACCGGGCTGCTCACGTCGCCGCTCCGATCGCGCTTCGGCATCACGCACCGGCTCGAGTTCTACACGCCGGCGGATCTCGAAGAGATCGTCCGGCGCTCGGCGAAGATCCTCGACGTGCCGATCGACGAGCCGGCGGCGGCGGAGCTCGCGCGGCGGGCGCGCGGCACGCCGCGCATTGCGAATCGCCTGCTGCGGCGCGTGCGCGACTACGCGCAGGTCCGCGCCGGCGGCACCATCACCCTCGAGGTCGCCCATGCCGGGCTGAAGCTGCTCGAGGTCGACGAACACGGGTTCGACGA
>WNEY01000444.1_pt1 | contig 26738 bp, 18 predicted proteins | sample 5400531 | NCBI WGS metagenome assembly WNEY01 (sample SAMN13153338, study PRJNA577476) | soil metagenome | isolation source: 200 cm saprolite under Douglas fir tree site 1 | place: USA:California | collected 2015-04-18
ACCCACGCAAGCGCAGCCCCTGCTCCATCAGGAGCTGGTGCTCGCCGCTGAGCCGGTGCACGTCCACCAGCTCGGGATTCACCATCGCAGGCACTCCGATGCCATCGTCGTAGACGAAGACTTCGCCGCCCGTCATTCCGGCGCCGAGGTTGTGCCCCACCGGGCCGAGCACCACCAGGGTGCCGCCGGTCATGTACTCGGCGGCATGCTCCCCCACACCCTCGACGACCGCTGAGGCGCCGCTGTTGCGCACCGCGAAGCGCTCGCCCGCTTTCCCCGCGCAGAACAGCTCGCCGCCGGTCGCGCCGTAGAGGACGGTGTTCCCGAGCAAGTGCGGATCGCCGGCATCATTGGCGGGCGGCTGTAGGACGATCCGCCCACCGCCCATCCCCTTCCCCACGTAATCGTTTGCCTCACCGATCAGGATGAACTCGATGCCGTCTGTGAGAAATGCCCCGAAGCTCTGGCCGGCCGACCCCGTAAACGTGAAGGTTGCCGATCCAGCCGGCGGCGACGCGCCACATTCCCTCGCCAGGGCGCCACCCAACCGCGCCCCGACCGAGCGGTCGGCATTTTCGATCGGGTAGCCGGCGCGCACATCCGCGCCGGTGAGGACCGCCTTCAGCGCGTCCAGGCAGATCCGGTCGCCGAGCTCCGACGACGGCCGCTGCAGCGGAATGGAGCGAACGAATCGGCGCGGCTCCGACCCATCGTCGCTCAGCAGTGGCGAAAGGTCCATGCGGTCGGCCCGCGGGTCGCCGGTGATGCGCTGCAACAGCAGGTCCGTCCGGCCGATCGCATCGTCCAGGCTTTTGAGGCCGAGTCCCGCCAGGATGTGACGGATCTCCTCGGCAACGTGGGTCAGATACGCCTCGAGCATCTCCGGCGTTCCGGCGAACTTGGCCCGCAACTCCGGACGCTGGGTCGCGATCCCTGCCGGGCACGTATCGAGGTGGCAGGTCCGCACCATGATGCATCCCTCGGCCAGCAGGGCCGCGGTACCGAAGCTGTACTCGTCGGCGCCGAGCAGCGCGGCGATGACGACGTCGCGACCGGACTTGATGCCCCCGTCAACGCGAAGGCGAACCCGCCCGCGCAGTTCGTTGATACGAAGGGTCTGTTGGGTCTCCGCCAGTCCGATTTCCCAGGGCATCCCGGCGTTCTTGATGGATGACAGCGGGCTGGCTCCCGTCCCGCCATCCATGCCGGCGATATGCACCACGTCGGCCAGCCCTTTGACCACGCCGGCGGCGATCGTCCCAACGCCGGCCTCGGCAACGAGCTTGACGGACACCGCCGCCAGGGGATTGACCTGCTTGAGGTCGTAGATCAGCTGCGCTAGGTCCTCGATGGAATAGATGTCGTGGTGCGGCGGCGGCGAGATCAGGGCGATCCCTTGCTGGGTGTGCCGAAGGCGCGCGATCTCGGCTGTCGCCTTGTGACCGGGCAGCTGGCCGCCCTCGCCGGGCTTCGATCCCTGCGCCATCTTGATCTGCAGCTCATCAGCAAAGACGCAGTACTCGGGTGTGACCCCGAAGCGTCCCGACGCCACCTGCTTGATGCGTGAGTTGCGGTCGATGGGGAGTCCCTTGGTGCGATATCGCGCGGGGTCCTCGCCGCCCTCTCCTGTGTTGCTCTTGCCACCCAGCCGGTTCATCGCGATCGCGATCGTCTCGTGCGCCTCCGCGGCAATGGAGCCGTGCGACATGGCGCCGGTCGAAAACCGCCGCAGGATCGCCTCGGCCGGCTCGACGTCACTGAGCGGTAGCGGCGGGCCGGCCGGCCGCATCGCCAGCAGGTCCCTCGGATAAGTCGGGGGACGGTCATTGACCAGCCGGGCAAAGCGCTCGTACGAGGCATAGCCATTGCCATCCGGTCCGGTGGCCACCGCGCGCTGCAGCGCGTGGGCAGCGGCCATCTCTTTCGACGATGCCGCGGGCGTCTCCGTCGCGGGCGCCATTTCCCCTCCTGCCGCCGATGCCATTTCCCCTCCCCCTCGGGGGGACAGGGAGGGGGCGCCTTTTGCCGAGGCGAGCTCTAACGGCACGGCCATCGCATACGCCGGTGACGCAGCCTCCTCTGAGGCCACCGCGTCGTTTGCCGGGACGGCGGCGTGGAGCGCATCGACGACATCGGGGTTCGTCGCGTGATATTCGGTGCCCTGCTTGTGATGCTTGAAGAAACCGGGACTCACCAGGGTCGGCGACGACGCCGCAAACCCGGCGGCATGGTGCGCCAGCACCTGCTCGCCGATATCGGTGAACGTCGCGCCGCCGACCGGAGAGGGCGTCCCGGCAAAGCCGAGGTCGACGACGTCGGCATGGAGTCCGATGACTTCGAAGATCTGCGCCCCCTGGTAGCCATCGAGCGTCGAGATGCCCATCTTGGCGAGCACCTTCAACGTGCCGTCCTCGAGCGCCTTGACGTAGTGCTCCTGCGCGCCCCGGCCATCAGCAGCCTCCCCTTTCAGATGACCGGCCCACGCCAGCGCTCTGATCGATGCCATGCCGAGACGCGGACAGATCGCCTGTGCCCCATAGCCCAGCAGGCACACGACGTGGTGGACCTCCCGAGCTTCGTCCGTTTCGACTACCAGGCTTGTCCGCCCGCGCAGGCCCTGGCGCATCAGGTGGTGGTGAACCGTTCCGACGGCGAGCAGCGCGGGGATGGGCGCCCGCTCCGGCCCGGCGTCGCGGTCCGTAACGATCAGGATGGAGGCCCCACGGCGCGCCGCGCGCTCGGCGTCCTGCGCCAGCCGCTCGCACGCCGCCCGTAGTCCGGACGGTCCATTGGCCACGGCGAAGGTCGCATCCAAATCGCTCGACGCGAAGGGGGTGCCCAGGGCGCGCACCGCCTCGAGCCCCGACGGAAAGAGGACAAATGAATCGAGCTGGACCAGGCGAGCGGCCGCTGGTCCGCCCGAGAGCAGCGGTGCCGGCGGCCCAAGATAGCTGCGCAGCGACATCACAAGCCGCTCCCGCAGGTGGTCGATCGGCGGGTTCGTCACTTGCGCGAAGCGCTGCTTGAAATAGCTGTAGAGAAGGCGCGGCGGCCCGGCCAACACGGAGAGTGCCGTGTCGTCGCCCATCGAGAAGATCGGCTCCTTTCCCTGGGTCGCCATCGGTCGCAGCACGTAGGTGAACTCCTCCTTCGTGTAGCCGAAGGCGGCCTGGCGGGCCACGAGGTCTGGCGTGATCTCGTCGTCGGGTTCCCCGGCCTCAAGCGATTGCAGGTTCTCGTCCAACCATCGACCGTAAGGCTCTTGCGCGGCGAGGCGGGTCTTGATGGTGTCGTTTTCCTCCAGGCCGCCGCGCTCGGGATCGACGCAGAGCATCTCGCCGGGCCCGAGCTTCGCCCGCCTGACGCGGCCATGACCGCTGACATCAACAGCGCCGGCTTCCGAGGCACAGGCGATCAGTCCGTCCTCGCAGACGGCGTAGCGCAGCGGCCGCAGGCCGTTGCGGTCCAGGGCGGCCCCGACGCGCGTCCCGTCGGTGAAGACCAGCCCGGCGGGCCCATCCCAGGGCTCCATCACGCAGGCGTGGTAGCGATAGAAATCGCGGACCGCCGGATCGACGTCGAAGCCCTCCCAGGCTTCCGGCACCAGCATCGCCAGCCCCTGGCGGACGTCGCGGCCGCCCCGGACCAGCAGCTCGAGGGCGTTATCGAGCATCGCCGAGTCGGAGCCCTGTTCATCGATGACGGGCGCCAGCAGGCCCTCGTCGGCCCACACCTTGGCTCCAAGACGCCCCTCTCGCGCGCGCATCCGGTTGACGTTGCCCTGGATGGTGTTGATCTCGCCGTTGTGGCAGAGCATCCGGAACGGCTGAGCCCGCTCCCAGGAGGGGGCGGTGTTCGTGCTATAGCGCTGGTGGAAGATCGCGAAGGGGGCGATGAATCGCTGATCGCGGAGGTCGGGGTAGAACGCGGCCAGCTGGTCGGCGGCGCACATTGCCTTGTAGGTCAGGGTCCGAAACGACATCGACGCGACATAGGCGCCCAAGCCCGCCGCCCGGACCGCGCGTTCGACACGCTTGCGCGCCCGATAACATCGCGCCTCGGCATCGGAACTCGATACTGAGGCGCCGACGGCGATGATGGCCTGCTCGATCTGCGGGGCGGTTGAGCGGGCCAGGGCGCCGAGGGCCTCGGGCTCGACCGGCACGGGGCGCCAGTCAATGAGGTCGAGCTGCTCGGCGCGACAGGCCTCATCGAACAGCCGGCGAGTGAGACGTCGTTGGTGATGACCATCCGCTCCTGGGGCATTCGAGAGGAAGACGACGGCCACGCCGAGCCTGGCACCGGGCTCGACATTGATCGAGGCTCGCTGCATCCAGTCGCGAATGAAGGCCTCGGGGATGGTCAGCAGGAGACCAGCCCCATCGCCGGACCGGTGATCGGCGGCCACCGCTCCCCGATGGCGGACACGATGCAGTGCTGCGAGGGCGGCGTCGACGATACCTCGGCTGGCTCGCCCTCCAGCGTCAGCGACGAAACCGATCCCGCAGGCGTCGTGCTCGAAGCGAGAGTCGTACAGGCCTGCGTGTCGCAAGATGAGCTACCCACGCTATCCGTTACCGCCGCTTCACGCCACGGACGATTGCACTAAAAGGATGGCGCAGCGTCGTACCCTCCACACAAGTGGGTTAGCAGGCTGAGCATTGCCATAATGTCCCTTCCGTGCGGGGAAGGGTCCCTTACTTTCTCCCCCTCTGGGGGAGGGCCCCTTACTTTCCCTCCCCCTCTGGGGGAGGGCAGGGAGGGGTGCTTACCCGAGGCGCTCTTTCAGCCAGTCGGCCATCAGTGGCCGGTACTTGTAGGCGATGTTGTTGCAGACGTGGTTACCGTCCGGGTACATCACGAGCGTCGCGTTGCGCGCCTCGCGCGCGATCCGCTCCGCCTGCGCGGGTGGAAACAGGCCGTCGCGGGCGCCATGGATCACGAGCAGCGGCTGGGTGATCTTGTCGAGGATCCCCTCGAGGTTGAGCGTGTACGCTTTGCGCTTGGCCTCGGCCTCATCGGCCGATTTCGTATAGAAGATATACCCGCCCTTGGTCAGTGGATTGATCGCGTCCCAGCATTCTCCGAGGTTGTAGGGCCCACTCAGGCCGACGACGGCAAGCAGCCGCGTTTCGTACGCCGCCGCCCTGGGCCCGTAGATCGCGCCCATGCTGATCCCCATCAGCCCAATCCGGTTCAAGTCGACACCCAGATCATGGCGCCGCTCGAGATCGTCGATCAGCGGCGTGATGACGGACTCCCAGTTGACCCGGATCGGAAAGTGCACCGAGTTCTCGGACTGGCCGGGGCCATCGATGGTCAGGGTCGCCAGGCCGCGCCGGAGAAACTCCTCCTCGATCGCGAACAGCTCCTCTTTCGAGGAGTCGAGTCCCGGCACGATGAGGATGAGCGGCGGTCGCCGCGCGTCGCGAGGACGGCGCAGATGCCCTGGGATGACGTGACCCTCGAAAGGGATCTCGAGACGCTCCGCCGGTGGATCCAGATGTGGAAGCGTCTTACCGTAGACGGAGACCGCCCGGTCGCGGAGTTCGCCGTGCAGCCTCAGATCCTCGAACCAGAGGAACTTCCCGAGGTGATAGCACCAGGCCGCCCGCTGGTAGGCCGCGGTGGCCGACACAGTCCGGTCGTGCTGCTCGGCGTCGAGGCCGAGCGCCTCGTGCACCTCACCGACCGCCCGCCAGTTCGGACCCCAGCCCTTCCACTCCATCGTCTTTCCCACCGTCGTGTCGAAGTCGTTGACATCGATGCCGTTGGCCACGAAGCGCGCCCGCCAGTGATGCGCGGCGACCTGGACGCGGTTACTGGGGACATCCCCCTCCACCTTTGCCGGGGAGGATTGGTGTGTTTCTCCGTCCCCCCGTGCGGGGGAGGATTGGAGATTTTCTCCCTCCCCCCGTGCGGGGGAGGTTCGGGGTGGGGGGTTTGCCTTGATGGTCATCTGACTTTCTCCGTTACCTGTATCGCGTCGTCGAGACTGGAGCCCAGGTCCTGCAGGAGGATGGCGGCGCAGTTCCGCCCCGGCAGACCGGATACCGACCCGCCCGGATGTGTGCAGGCGCCAGTCTGATACAGGCCCTCGACCGGTGTCCGGTACGATGACCAGCCTTCGACCGGGCGGAAGTAGCCGCTCTGGTCCGGCGTGCTCGCGCCGCCGTGACACGATCCCCGCCAGTTCGCGGGATTCCGGCGCTCGAGATCCAGTGGGCTGTCGACGTGACGCGCCAGCACGATGCGGTCAGTCAGATTGGTGGTCAGCGGCGCCAACCGCTCGAACAGGCGCGTCGCGACGTTCTCCTTGATCTCGTCCCAGTGCTCCGGCCCTTCCGCCAGATGGTACGGCAGGAAGCTGATCAGCTTGAAGGTGTGCTTGCCGGCCGGCGCGCGGGAGGGATCGATCACCGTGGGCGTGATCGCCAGAAAGACCGGGTCATCGAGGTCGAGCCGCCCGGCGCGGAACGCGATCAGCATTCGCTGCAGCGAGCCCAGCGATTCGAGCCCGCCCATCGTCACGCTTTCCATCGGCCGCGCCTCCGTCCGAAAGCGGGGCGCCTCGCTTAAGGCATAATGCGCCGCGAACATCGTAACGCTCGGTTTCCAGCGGGCGATGCCGGCGCGGTACTCCGGCGTGAGGTTCTCCTCGCCAACGATGCCCGGAAGATGCGCAATGTGGATCGTCGACACGACGGCCTTCGACGCGGTATAGCTCGACCCATCGGCCGTGACGACCCCGGTCGCTCGTCCGCCTTCGACGACGATCCGGGTCACCGCCTTCGACGTCAGGATGGTGCCGCCGTGCTCCTCGATGATCCGGGCCAGCGCCAGGGGCAGGCGGTTCGAGCCACCCTCGGGGAGGATCCAACTGAAGCGCTGACGGCCCGCCACCAGCGAAAAGGCCAGCAGCCCGGTCTCCGGCTCATCGAGCGGATGCAGCGTCATGAACGCGATCCAGGCGAAGAAGGCGCGCACGTGCTCCTCGGTGAAGCGTTCCATGATGACACCGACCGCGCTGGCCCGGCGGATGTCGAGCCCCCGGTCGCCGAGCGGCCCGGCCTGCGTTCGCGCCGCCACGTCATCGGGTGGTCGCGGCGGGTTCTCCCGCTCGGCGTTCACGATCGGCGAAAGCGACTGCCAATCGGCGAGCAGCCCGAGGTAGGCCTGGGCATCCGCCGGCGAGAAGCGGGCCAGCTCCGCGCAGGTGCGATCGAGGTCGCGCCACATCGTGATGCTGCGGCCGTCGCGGAACGGCATGGTGAACACCGGGTCGGGAGACAGGTAGCGCAGTCCGTAGCGGTCGAGTTGCAACTCGTTGTTGCGCATCAGCGGGTTGCTCTGGATCAGGTTGTGCGCCGTCGCGCAGGGATCATGGATGAAGCCGGGCAGGGTGAGTTCCTCGCAGGTGGTGTCGCCGCCGATGCGTGCCGCCCCCTCCAGGACCAGCACCTTGAAGCCGGCGCGGGCCGCGTAGGCGGCGGTCAGCAGACTGTTGTGCCCGGCACCGGCGACCACGACGTCCCACCCCCTCACGCTGCTCACCGCACCCCTCGTGCTGTGGCATCATCTGGTGCGGTTTCGTCCACTCCGGCTAGCTGGCCAAGATACAGCTGCCTCACCTGCGGGTCGTTGAGGAGCTGATCGCCTTTCCCTTCGAGCTTGATGGTTCCCAGCTCGAGGACGCATCCCCGCTTGGCCGCGGATAATCCCATCCGAGCGTTCTGCTCGACGAGCAGGATCGTCGTGCCAAGCTCGTTGAGGACCCGCATCTTCTCCACCACCACGCGCGCCGCGCGCGGCTCGAGCCCGAGCGTTGGCTCATCGAGTAGGAGCAAGGTGGGCTGGGTCACCATCGCCCGAGCGATTTCGACCTGCTTCTGCTCGCCACCACTCAAAAGTCCGGCAGCCTTGTGCCGCTGATCGACGACGGTCGGAAACAGCTCGGCCGCCTGGGCGAGCCTTCTACGGGCCAGCTGCGGGTCGCGGAGGCTATAGGCACCCATCAACACGTTTTCCCAGACGGTCATCTGCGGGAAGGTGCTACGACCCTGGGGCACGTGCGCAATGCCGTCGCGGAACAACAGATCGGGGCGGCGGCCGCTGATGTCCCGCTCTCGGAACACGATGCGGCCGCGACGTGGCTTGAGCAGGCCGGAAATCGTGCGGAGCAAGGTAGACTTGCCTGCCCCATTGGGCCCGATCAGGCAGACGAAGTCACCCGGCTCGACGCCCAGGTCGACGCCGCGAAGGATGTCACCGCCTGATCCGTAGCCGGCGACGACGCGCTCGCATTGAAGCAGCATCCTCAGTCTCCGAGATAGGCGTCGAGGACAGCTGGATTGGCTCGTACCTCGGCCGGCGTGCCCGAGGCGATCACGTGACCGCGGTGGATCACAATCACTGGCTCGCACAGTTGCATGACGAAGCCCATGTTGTGCTCGATGATCAGGAACGTCATACCGCCGGCGTTTAGCTCTCGAATGTAGGCCACCAGCCGGTCGATCATCACCGGGTTGAGCCCACCGGCTGGTTCGTCCAGCATGAGTAGCTTCGGCTCAGCCATCAGCGCCGCCGCCAACTCCAGCAGCTTCTGCTGTCCGAAGGACAGGCTGCCCGCCGGCTCGTTGCGGAGAAAAGCGATACCAAAGAACTCCAGGAGTCTCTCGGCCCGCTCCCGCTCGTCACCCTTGATGCCGGCTGTGAAGAGGGTGCGAAAACCGAGCTGCCGGATGGGCACGATCATGTTCTCGAGCACCGTCATGTTCTTGAAGATGCGCGTGATCTGAAAGGTGCGGGCGATGCCGAGATGCACCACCTCGTTGGGTCGCAGGCCGCGCAGCAAAGCACCACCGAATTGCACCGTCCCTCGCTCCGGTCGATAAAAGCCCGTCACGCAATTGAAGAGGGTCGTCTTGCCAGAGCCATTCGGGCCGATCAGCGCCGTGATACTCCCAGCTTTCACCTCGAGGCTGCACCCGGACAATGCCGTGATCCCGCCAAACGACTTGTCCACGGAACGGATCGCCAGGTCCGCGCCGGGTTCTGACATCGGTGGGGTAGGACCACCGCGCGGATGGGTGGCGGTACTCATCCGGCGGCCTCCACCATGGAGGCCTCGGCTTCGACCGGACCGTAATCTTTGGGTCCCTTCTTGCGCCAAGCCTGGTAGGTGCGAAGCACGCCGTCGGGCATGAACATCACCACCAAAACCAGGACAACCCCGAGAGCAACCAGGTGCAGCTGACCCGCCAGCCGGGAGGGAAGCAAGAAGATGAGGTACGCCGAGAGAGGATAGATCACAAAGGCCCCCAGCACCGGCCCCCAGACGATGCCTCGGCTGCCGAAGAGACTCATGATGATGAGGTTGAGGGTGATGATGAGCTCGAAGGCCAGGTCGGGATCCACGTAGTTGAGGTACTGGGCGTGCAACGCGCCCGCTGTCCCCGCGAACCAGACGCTGATCGCAAACGCAAGGATCTTGTACAGCGAGGTATTGACGCCGGAGGCTTCGGCCTTGCCCTCGTCCTCGCGGATCGCGATCAGCCCCAGGCCGAACTTCGACCGCCGGATCGCGGTCGAGACCAGGACGGCGATCACCAGCAGGGCCAACATGGCGTAATAAAAGGGGACGAGGACGAGGTTCGCCGGCAGATCGAGCAGCGGCAGGAACAGCCCTTGACTTCCTCCGGTCACGCTCTTCAGGTCGAGCATCAAGAGCTGGGCGACGTAGGTAAAGGTCAGGGTGACAATGACGAAGGCAGGCCCCCGAGTCCGTAGCGAGATGAAGCCCAGACCGGCGCCCAGCAGCGATGCCATGATGCCCACCAGCGGAGCGGTCACGAAGACCGGCAGTCCAAGGTGCACGAGCAACAGGGCGGCGGCGTACGAACCTAATCCGAAGAAGCCGACGTGACCCAATGAAACATAGCCCGCGTAGCCGCCCATGATGTCCCAGCCCACCGACATCGCCGCGTACATGAAGGTAAACATCAACAGGTCCAGGTAGAAACCCTCGGGCATGGCCAGGGGAATCACGAGAAACACGGCCAGGACCGCCCACGGCCAGCTGCGGCGCAGGCGCGGTTCGATCCTCATAGGCTCTGGCGTTCCACGACGCCGAAGAGTCCTTGAGGTCGGACCACCAGCACTCCGAAGAGAAAGACGTAGAAGATCATCGGCGCCCAGTCGAGGGCGAGCGTCACGCTGGTCACCTGTTCGGCGATGCCGAGCAGCATCGCTGCCACGAATGCGCCGCGCAGGCTGCCCAAGCCGCCAAGCACCACGATGGCCAGCAGCTTGCCGATCCACAGCCAGTGGGTCGCCGGATAGAAGGTGAACAGCATGCCCAGCAAGGGACCCGTGGCGCCGGCGATGGCGATGCCGATCGCAAAACTGATCGTTGTCACCAGCCGGACGTTGACACCGACCAGCTGGGCGCTGGTACGGTTTTGAATCGTGGCTCGGATCGCCCGGCCTAGCTTGGTGAAGGTTAGGAGCGCATAGAGCCCGGCGAGCAGGAACAGCGAGACGCCGGCGGCGATCAGCCGGACCACCGGGACGTACAGCGTGAACAGCGGGAAGCTCTCCAGCGAATACGCGGTCTTGATCCCCTGGTAAGACGAGGTCCAGATCCCTCCCTGGAGACCTTCGAGAATGATGGCGAAGCCAAACGTCATCAACACCGTCAGCGTGATATCCCGCTCGGCCAGCCGGTTGACGACGCCCCATTGGACGAGCGCACCGAAAGCGAAGAAGACCGGGATCAGCAAGAGCATGGACAGCAAAGGGTCGATGCCCAGGTGCAGGAACAAGGTCAACGAGAGGTAGGCGCCCATGACGATCATGGCGGCGTGGGCGATGTTGATCACCCTCATAACGCCAAAGATCAAGGTGAGCCCCGCAGCCATCAGCGCGTACATCCCACCCGTCAGGATGCCGAGCACCAGGCTCTGGGCGAGAAGGCCTGGACTCATTCAGATGACGGTCGCGTATGGGCCGCCCAGATAGCAGAGGCCATCTGCCCGACACCGCATCCAGGCAGATGGCCCCAGCAATCGCTTACCAGTCCGGTTTTGGATACACGGGCTCGGCGTCCTTGTTCGGGTCCCCTTTCGGCGCGACCACGTGCAAGAGACCGCCTTGCCACTGCTCGAGGAGGTAGCTGCCCTGCGGCCGGCCCAGCTCATCCCAACCAATCTCGCCCTGGACCGTGGCCACCTTGTTCGCATGCAGCCAGTCGGCGATCTTCGTATTGTCCACCGATTGGGTCGCCCTTACCGCTGCCGCCATAACCTGGCCAACCGAGTAGCCTTCTGCGGCCTCTCCCGGCACCAGGTTGTCTTTATTGGGAAACATCTTGAGGTAGTCGGCCACAAACTTCGGATTGCCCGGCTCTTTGGAGGTCTGCACCCAGCCATCACCGGTCATGATCCCGCTTACCTTATCCGCAAGCGCCTGCTTGAAGGGTCCACTGGTACTCGGCCCGGAGGTGAAATATATCGCCTTGGGCTGGTAGTGCACCGCGGAGAACGCCTGTACCTGGGCGACCGCGTCGTCAAAGATGGTGCCGCCCAGCACGATGTCCGCTCCGGAATGCTTCACCGCCGCCGCGATCGAGGCGAAGTCGGTCTGGGTCGGCGGGTAGACCTGTTTGTAGACGGTCTTGATGCCGGCCCCCTCCAGGCGCGCTTGCGCCCCATCCTCGGTGGCACTCACAAACGGGTCATCCTGTTGCGGATACGCCGCACTCTTCGGACGCTGGTCTGCGGGCAGCGTGAGGATGTAGTCGACAAAGGGATCGGCCTGCTTCTGGGCCACCGCCGGCTGGACGAAGAAGATGTATTTGAACTTGCGTTCGAACACTTTCGGCGCTCCACCCGCGCCTTCGACGAAGGCCATCTTGTACTTCTCGGCCACCGCCGACGTGGGGATCGTGAGCGCACTCGAGAAGGGTCCGAACAGGAGATTGACTTTATCGACCGTCACCAGACGTTCGTACTGGCTGACTGCAGTGTCCGCCAGGCTCTGGTTGTCGTAGACCTTCAACTCCAGCTTGTGGCCGAGCAGGCCCCCAGCGTCATTGACCTGTTTTGCCCAGACCGCGTAACCCTGGTTGATAGCGGTTCCTGGGTCGGACTTATCCCCGGTCAGCGCCTGGGAAACGCCGATGACGATCGACCCGCTCGGCAGCGCAGTCTGGCTGGTCGGACTGGTTCCGCAGGCCGTGAGCGCGAGGGCGAGGCCGACGATCGCGACGAGTGGCTTACGCATGCTCCCTCCCTTCATGCCGAATCGACTGACTGTTGTTGGCTGGCGCCGTTTGTTCCTTGCAATGAACAAACGATTGTTCTATCTTAGGCAGGGGTCATACGATTGTCAATGAGGAGGCGAGCATGCCGGTCACGCTGAAGCAGCTGGCTGCCCGCGCGCGGGTCCACCCCTCCACCGTCTCGCGGGTCGCGAACCACGACCCGAGCCTGCGCATCGGCCCTGTCACCCGCCAACGGATCGAGGCGCTGCTGCGCGAAACCGAATACCGGCCGAACGGGGTCGCCCGCGGGCTGAAGCTCGCGCAGACCCTCGCCCTGGCGGTCGTCATCCCCGACATCACCAATCCCTTCTTCGCCGCCCTCTTTCGGGGAGTCGAGGACGGCGCCTCACCCCGAGGCTATAACGTCCTGCTCTGCAATACGGATGGGAGCCCGGAGCGCCAGCGCTCGCACTTACAGAGCCTGCACGCTCGTCGGGTCGACGGCGTCATCCTCGCCAGCAGCTTCCTCAAAGATCCGGCGGTTCGCTGGCTGCGGCACCAGCACGTTCCCTATGTCCTGGTGAATCGGTACAGCGACGAGGACCATGATCCGTTCGTGGGCTCGGACGACCTCCTTGGCGCGCGGGTCGCCACCGCGCACCTCGCCCAGCTCGGCCACCGCCGCATCGGCCACCTCGCGGGCAAACCGACCGTGAGCACGGGCGTGATGCGACGCCGGGGCTACCTGTCGGCGCTCACCGAGGCTGGGCTGGCTCCGGATCCGCGCCTCATCATCGAGTCCGGCTATACGGAGGAAGGCGGCGCGCTGGCCGCCGAGCGCCTGCTCGCGCTCGAGGATCGGCCGACCGCCCTGTTCGCGGTGACGGACATGACCGCCGTCGGCGCCTTCGGCGCGGCCCGCCGGATGGGCTTGCGCATTCCGGAGGACGTGGCGATCGTCGGCTACAACGACATCCCACTGGCGAGCCGAATGGCGCCGGGACTGACGACGGTCCACGTGCCGATCCACGATTTCGGCTCCGCGGCGGCCCGATTGTTGCTGGAGCAGATCGAGACCGGCGAGCCCAGCCGGCGCCGCGTGATCTTCAACCCGGAGCTGATCGTTCGGGGATCGACTGTTGCCGGCGCCGGCATGGAAGCCCGTGTCCAGGTCGCGGCGGCGTTTGCCACCGAATGACGCGCCAGCCATCGTCCGTCGACAAACGTTTGCGCAGGCCTTCGGGGGGATCGGAGGGAAAACGCCATGACCGCAGCAAAGACTGACCGCCGGACGCTGGGCTGGATCGGTACCGGTCGTATGGGATCGGTGCTCGCCACGCGCCTGCTGGAGCACGGCTGCGACCTGACGGTCTACAACCGCACCCGCGCCAAGGCCGAGCCACTGGCCAAGCGGGGCGCACGGATCGTCGATCAGCCGGCAGACCTCGGCGATCGCGACATCGTCATCACCTCGGTCGCCGGATCCAAGGACTTCGCCGAGGTGATGACCGGACCGCAGGGCCTCTTGGCAAACGGCAACCGCGTGCCCTCGATGGTGATCGACACCTCCACTGTCTCGATGGAGGTTTCCCAGGCGATTCGCCAGAAAGCGGCCGAGGTGGGGTCGGCGTTGCTCGCGGCGCCGGTCAGCGGCAACCCGAAGGTCGCGCGCGCCGGCAAGCTGAGCCTGGCGGTCTCCGGACCGCGTCCGGCGTTCGTTCAGGCGCTGCCTTATTTAGAGATGCTGGGTAAGAGCGTGACCTATGTCGGTGAGGGCGAGGCGGCCCGGCTGGTCAAGATCTGCCACAACCTCATCCTGGGCGTGGTCACGCAGATCCTCGCCGAGACGACCGTCCTTGCCGAGCGCGGCGGCATCGCCCGCGCCGACTACCTGGAGTTCATCAACGGCAGCGTGATGGGCTCCACCTTCAGCCGGTACAAGACCCCGGCGTTCGTCAGCCTCGACTTCACGCCGACCTTCACCGGCCACCTGCTGCGGAAGGACTTCGAGCTCGGGTTGGACGCCGCGCGGCAGCTCAACGTCCCCCTGCCGGTTGCCGCGCTCACCCACCAGATCGTCGTCAGCCTGATCGGGAGCGGCCTGGGGGGCGTCGATTTCGCCGCGCTCCTCGAGCTCGAGGCGCGTGGAGCGAACCTGGCGCTCGAGCCTGAGGCGCGCCAGGTTTCGGATGGGCTTGAGTAGCCGGCCGAAACGCCGGCGAGGAGCGGTCCGCGACTCGCACCATGGCGGAGCGGCGCTACAGACAGCCGCTCTGCGCCGGCATCCATATCGCCGCCCCCTTCCCCGCCATGGGACTCGGGGGTAGCAGGTGGCAAACCCCTCGCTGACCGCCATGCTAGCCGTCGCCATTTGAGCTGTCAAACGTTTGGCTTACCAGAATCTCATGACCCGCCACGTTAAATTCCAAACGTTTGTCGCCGTTCGGACCGTGCCTGGAGCGGGGTGTCGAACGTTGCTCCTCAGGCAAAGCGCTTCACAAGCGGTTAACGTTGGACCTAGCTGGCGAACACCGCGGGTATGCAAGGGAGGGGCGACGACGTGGGGGGACGCGATGCCCACCGGGGACGAGCGATCGTGACCCTGGAGGATGTTGCTCGCGTGGCGGGCGTGCACTATTCGACGGTTTCCCGCGCGCTCGATCCCGCCACCCTGCGGCGGGTGAGCCTCGATACCCGAAAACATGTCCAGGCCGTCGCGAAAAGGATGGGGTACCAGCCGGACATGGTGGCCAGTGGCTTGAAGCGCGGTCGCACGCAAACCGTCGCGGTCATCGCCGGCGACCTTGGGAATCCCAACATTGCCCCGGTCCTCCGTGGCATCGCCAACGGGCTGGAGCGGGCGGGGCTGATGTCGTTGATCTCAGAGACGCAGGAGGATCCGGCACGCCTGGACCGAATCCTCGATCACCTCATGAGCCGCCGGGTCGACGCCATCATCATGACCGCCGCGCGACTCCGCGACGCTCCCAGGCTGCGCCGGCTCCGCCGTCAGGGCATCCCGCTCGTGCTGGCGGTTCAAAATGTTCCCGGGATCCGCCTACCGGCCGCCACCAATGACGACTTCCTCGGCGGCGCACTGGTCGCCCAACATCTCCTCTCTCTCGGGCATCAGCGCGTCGCCCAACTGCGCGGACCCATGGACATCAACTCCTGCTTCCTCCGCGCCCAGGGGTTCAGCAAGACCATCGCGGCCGCGGGCGGCGTGGAAGTCGTGGTCCGCTCCACCGCGCCCACGGGATCACCGGAAGAAGGCGGTCTCCTGATGCGCGAGCTGCTCGACAAGAATGGAGCCCGGCCGACCGGGATCTTCGCGCACCACGACCTGATGGCGTTCGGCGCGCTGACCGCGGCCGAGGAACGCGGCTTGATGTGTCCCAGAGACCTGTCGATGATCGGCTACCACAATTTGCCGCACGATGATCGCATCGTGCCGCCGCTCACCTCCATCCGTCAGGCCCGCGAGGAAATTGGTCGGATCGCCGCCGAGATCCTCGTTGCGATGCTCACATCGCCCGGCCCGCCGCCGGCACAGCGACGGGTCGCCCCCGAGCTGGTGGTGCGCCAGTCGACCGGGCCGGCGCCGGACATTCGTTAACCTTGAGCCCGGTGGCACGAACGAAATCCGAGTTCACCGTGACCTCCGTTCCCGCCCCAGGGCGAATGCACGTCGATTGGGAGGAGCGTGTCGACTTCCGCCGCCTCCACGATTACCGGCTGGGACGCGCGCGCCAAGCGATCGCCAACGCCGGCCTGGGTGCCGTGCTGGTCTTCGACATGAACAACATCCGCTACATCACCAGCACCACGATTGGCGAGTGGGCCCGCGACAAGGTGGCGCGCTTCGCGCTACTGACCCGCAGCGGCGACCCGATCCTGTGGGACTTCGGCTCGGCGGCGAAGGCGCATCGCTTGCACGCGCCGTGGCTCAAGCCGGAGAATTCTCGGGCTGGGATGACGGGCTTACGTGGATCGGTCGCCCCCGAGGCGGGACTGTCGGATGACGTCGCAAAAACCGTCACCGACCTCATGCGCGAACGGGGTGTCGCCGGAGAGCCGCTCGGCGTAGATATCGCCGAGCTGCCCATGATCTTCGCACTGCAGAAGTGCGGCATCAAGGTCGTCGACGCGCAGCAAGCGATGCTCGACGCCCGGCAGATCAAGTCCAAGGACGAGATCACGCTGCTCAGCATGTCGGCCGCCCTGGTGGACGGCGTCTATCAGACGATTTACGAGGTGTTGAAGCCCGGGATCCGCGAGAACGAGATCGTCGCTATTGCCAACAAACAGCTCTACGACATGGGCTCCGACGATGTCGAGGCGATCAACGCCGTCTCCGGCGAGCGCTGTAGCCCACACCCTCACGTCTTCTCCGATCGCCTGATCCGGCCGGGCGACCAGGCCTTCTTCGACATCATTCAGGCCTACAACGGCTACCGCACCTGCTACTACCGGACGTTCAACGTCGGCCGGGCAACGCAGAGCCAGCGCGACGCCTACAAGAAGGCGCGCGAATGGATCGATGCCGCGATCGACATGGTAAAGCCTGGTGTGACGACCGACCTGATCGCCAAAGCCTGGCCAAAGGCGCAAGATTTCGGCTTCGAGAACGAGATGGAGGCCTTCGGCCTGCAATTTGGTCACGGCCTGGGCCTGGCGCTGCACGAGCGACCGATCATCAGCCGCCTCAACTCGCTCGATCACCCCGTGGAGCTGAAGGAGGGGATGGTCTTCGCGCTCGAGACCTACTGCCCGGCGTCAGACGGCCATTCGGCGGCCCGCATCGAGGAGGAAATCGTGGTGACCGCGATGGGGCACGAGGTGATCACCCTCTTCCCCGCCGAGGAACTCGTCATCGCGAACGCCTATTGAGCATGAGCACCCAGGTAGAAAAACCCCAGGCCGCTAACGTCGACCGCCCGACGCGGCTGCGGCTCTATCAACTGATGGTCGAGCTGCGCGATTTCGAGCAGCGCGCCTACGAGTTGTTCCTCGAGAACCTGGTGCGCGGCACGAGCCACCTCGCGCTCGGTCAGGAGGCGATCGCCGCCGGCTACGCCGTGGCGATGCGCTCCGATGACTACACCTTCTGCACCTATCGCGGCCACGGCCACACGCTCGCCCGCGGCGCGTCCATGACCGCCGCCATGGCCGAATTGCTCGGACGCGGCAACGGCATGCTCCACGGCAAGGGCGGATCGATGCACCTGACGGACGTCAAGCATGGCGCGATGGGCTCCTACGCGATCGTCGGCGCGCACCTGCCGATCGCCGCGGGCGCCGCCTGGTCGGCGCAGGTTCGCAAGTCCGGGCAGGTCGCGGTCTGCTTCTTCGGCGATGGGACTACCAACATCGGGGCGTTCCACGAGGCGCTCAACCTGGCCGTGATCTGGAAGCTGCCGGTGGTCTTCGTCTGCGAGAACAATCAGTACATGGAGTACACACCGATTCGATCCGTGACCGCCGTCGAGCATCCGGCCGCCGACCGCGCATCGGCGTACGGGCTGGAGCCGATCCTGGTTGACGGTAACGATGCCGATGTGATGTACGAGACGGCGCGGCAGACGATCGGCAAGGCGCGCGATGGTGGCGGCCCATCACTGATCGAGGCGCTCACCTACCGGCACGGCGGTCACTCGCGCGCGGACCCCGCCAAGTACCGGCCGGACGCCGAGGTGCGGGACTGGCTGAGCCGCGACCCGGTGAAACGCTATCGCGAACGACTGCTCGCCGCCGGCATCGGCGAGGCCGAGGTCAGCGAGATCGATGCCCGCGCCCAACAGAAGGTGGATGCGGCGACCGAGGAGGCGCGCAACGGCGCCCCAGCCCGGGTCAACGAGATCGAGCGCCAGGTGTGGAGTGACGGAGGCGCGGCGTGGCGGAACTGAGCTTCCGTGAGGCGATCGCGGCCGCCATCGCGCAGGAGATGGAGCGGGATCCGATGGTCTACTTCATCGGCGAGGACGTCGGCGCGGCCGGTGGTGTCTTCAAGGCCACGGTCGGGCTCTTCGAACGGTTCGGCCCGGAGCGCGTGCGCGATACGCCGATCTCAGAGCAGGCGATCATCGGCGCCGCAATGGGGGCAGCGATGACCGGTCTTCGCCCCGTGGCCGAGATCATGTTTTCCGACTTCCTCGCGACCTGCTGGGATATGGTCGCGAACCAGGTGGCCAAGACGCGCTACATGACGGACGGCCAGGTCTCGCTCCCGCTCGTGATCCGTACCGCCAACGGCGGTGGCACGCGTTTCGGCGCCCAGCACTCGCAGAGCCTCGAGAACTGGGGAATGGCGGTCCCGGGCTTGAAGGTTGTCGCGCCCTCCACGCCCGCCGACGCCAAGGGCTTGCTGGCCGCGGCCATCCGCGACCCGGACCCGGTCCTATTCTTCGAGCAGAAATCGCTCTACGGCGCCAGGGGCGAGGTCCCCGACGGCGAGCATGTCGACCGGCTGGGTACGGCCAAGGTGCTTCGGAACGGCAAGGATTGCACCATCGTGGCACTGGCGGCGATGGTGCCCAGGGCGATGCAGGCCGCGGAAAAACTCGAGGACATGGACATCGATGCGACCGTCGTCGATGTCCGCAGCCTGGTGCCACTCGATACCCGTACGATCCTCGGGGAAATCGTCAAGACCGGCCGTCTCTTCACCGTGGAGGAGAACCCGCGGCTCTGCGGCTGGGGGGCCGAGATCGCCTCGATCGCGGCCGACGAGTGCTTCGACGACCTGGACGGGCCGATCGTCCGCATCACGACGCCGCACGTGCCGCTGCCGGCGGCCGATGTGCTGGAGGATGTGGCGATGCCGTCGGTCGAGCGGATCGTCGCGACCGTGCGAAAATCAATGCGATGACCCCGGTCAGTGAGCTGATCTCCGTTCGCCATACCGACCTCTACATCAATGGGTCCTGGGGCCCGGCCTCGGACGGCCAGCGGATCGACGTCCAGGACCCGGCGACCAGCGAGGTGATCGCAACCGTCGCCAGCGCCTCGGTGCAGGATGCGCTCGCAGCCGTGCAGGCGGCGTCTGACGCATTCCGACCATGGGCGGCAAAGCCGCCTCGGCAGCGGGCCGAGATCCTGCGCAAGGCCTTCGAGCTGATGATCCGCGACCAGGAAAAGCTCGCGGAGTTGATGGTCCGCGAGAACGGCAAGCCGATGGTTGAAGCACGCGGCGAGGTCGCCTACGCGGCCGAGTTCTTCCGCTGGTTCTCGGAAGAGGCGGTGCGCAATATCGGCTCCGTGTCGATCTCGCCCAGCGGTGCCAACCGCATCCTGGTCGAGCATCAGCCGATCGGTGTGTCCGTGCTGGTCACGCCGTGGAATTTCCCGGCGGCGATGGCCACGCGCAAGATCGGGCCGGCCCTGGCCGCCGGCTGCACCGTCATCCTCAAGCCGGCATCGGAAACGCCGCTGACGGCGCTGGCGATCGCCGACCTCCTGGAGCAGGCGGGCGTGCCGAAGGGCGTGGTCAACGTGATCCCGTCGAGGCGGTCCTCGGAAGTGGTCAAGGCGATGCTCAAGGATCCCCGGGTGCGCAAGCTGTCCTTTACCGGCTCGACCGAGGTCGGCCGCATCCTGCTGGCGCACGCGGCGGAGGGTGTGATCAGCTGCTCGATGGAGCTCGGCGGCAATGCGCCCTTCATCGTGCTCGATGACGCCGACCTCGCCGCCGCCCTCGAGGGCGCGATGGTCGCGAAGATGCGCAACACCGGGCAATCGTGCATTGCGGCAAACCGGTTCTACGTCGAGGCGCCGATCGCGGAGAAGTTCTCGACAATGCTGGCCCGGGCCATGGGCGCTCTGACGGTCGGCTCAGGCTTGGATCCCGACGTCAAGGTGGGACCGGTGATAAATCAGCCGGCGCGCGAGAAGATGTTGGCGCTGGTTGACGAGGCGGTGGGTCACGGCGCGCGGCTCCTGACAGGCGGTAAGGCGCCGACCCGGCCGGGCTACTTCGTACCGCCCACTGTCTTGAGCGAAGTACCGGCGGGCGAGCACATCCTCAGCGAAGAGATCTTCGGACCGATCGCACCGGTCGTCACCTTCCGCGATGTCAACGAGGCCATCGAGTTCGCCAACAAGACCGATCGCGGGCTGGCATCCTATGTCTTTACACGTGACCTCGCGAAAGGCCTGGCGGTCGCTGAGGCTATCGAGTCAGGCATGGTCGGCTTGAACCGCGGCTTCATCTCGGATCCCGCTGCCCCCTTCGGTGGCGTGAAGCAGAGCGGGCTCGGCCGCGAAGGCGCGCACGAGGGGCTGCTCGAGTTCCTCGAAACCAAGTACATCGCCATGACCTGGTAGCGGTCGCCGTTCCATCCCTTCTCGCTGAGCGCCGGGTCGCGGCGCGGCGACTTGACCTGCACCAGCGGTAACCATAGGATTGAGTTGCCCTGCCGCGGCAGGCTGAGCGAGGGATTGCCTTTCCGGTCTCCGGAGAAGGGGGGACGCCTATACGCTGAGAACCGCGCTGATCTGTCCTCGCGCACCACACACGGAGGGAGGATCCATGCGTCGAACACTCAGTATGCTCACAATCGCGACAGTCGTCATCGGCGCCGGTGCGATCGCAGGCTCAGCGGCGTCGCCCAAGACACCACCAAGCAGCCAGGAAATCGCCAAACGAATCCTGGCCACGCCGGCCGGAAACGCGCTGACGCCGACCGCCCGGATCGCGATGGAAGCCATGGCGCGCGGTGATCATCGCGCCGCACCGGACTCGACCGGCATCTCACCGGCGGTCGTCCGGCAAGCAAAGGGCCAGAAGCCGGGCGGCGGTCCGCTGCCGAATGTGCGAGTCAACGACCCGAGCAAGGACTCGAATCAGGTCGATCAGACGACCCAGAGCGAAACCTCGATCGCGGTTTCCGGCTCGAATGTCGCGGTCGGCTACAACGACTCCCAGCGGACGCTGCTTTTCCTGACGGCCGCCAGCGATTTGAGCGGAGTCTCATCCTCGGCCGACGGCGGCCAGACGTTCACCGACGGTGGCAGCATCCCGAACGCGCCGGGGAAGATCAACTTCGGTGACCCCTGGCTGGCGACCGACAGCACCGGGACGATGTACTACTCGAACCTGGTCCTGGATTTCACCACCTTCTCGCTGCTGGTGGGCGTGGCGGCGTCGCACGATGGGGGGAAGACCTGGAGCCAGGCAACCCCGATCCCACCGCCTCCCGGCAACCAGTTCGGGTACTTCGCGGACAAGGATGCCATGGTAGCGGCAGCAGGGCCGGGCAACCTCTACGACACCTGGGACGATTTCACATCGACGTTTGACCCGACGACCGGGGCCTTCACCGCGTTCAGCGGCCTGCCGGTGGCCCATTCCACCGATGGCGGCGGCAGCTGGTCGATCAACTACGCCGACAAAACCGTGCTGTTTTCGTTCGATCCCACCAAGCCGCCGGACTGCTCGTTCCACCAGTACATCGGCGCCATGCCGCTGGTTGCGGCGGATGGGACCGTGTACGAGGCGGCCCTCAAGTTCGGATTCAATGATCCGACCTGCTCTGGGGGCGTGCCCATCACAGAAGAGGAGTGGATCTTCGCCTCGCACGACGGTGGGCAGACGTTTCCCCAGAAGGTGAAGATCGCGGACGTGTCCGCGTCGACCGGCTCCTTCTTCGGTGCCTTCCAGCTCGGACCCAGCCAGTTGATGCGAAATCTCGAGTTTCCGACGCTGGCCGCAAAGGACGGCAACCTGTATGCCGCCTGGAACGATGGGGCGTCGGGTCACAGCCACGTGGTCCTCGCAACCTCAAGGGACGGCGGGAACACCTGGAAGACGTCGCAGGTCACCTCAGGAGATAACGATGAGGCGCAGCCGGCGCTCAGTGCCGATGGTGGCGGCCTGCACCTCCTCTATTACGAGATCAGTCCCGTGGGTGATGGCACCAGCCAGCTCGATACGCTGGTCTCGAACTCTCGCAATGGCTCGAGCTGGACGACCAATCGGGTGACCAGCCAGTCATTCCCTGGCGTCTTCACATTTCCGCAGTTCGACCCGATCATCGCCTTCACCTACATGGGCGACTACATCGCGAACGTGAGTGATGGGTCGCACCAGTACTTCGCCTGGGGCGACAACCGGGATATCGTCACGAACTTCCTGTGGCCTCAGGGTCGCCACGACCCGGACGTGTTCTTCGCCAAGCAGTAGACAGGCGCCGACGTAAATCAGAGAGCGGCCAGGCAGCCGCTCTCTGATTCCCACTACAGTGCAAGGCGACTTCGTCTCAGCCGTTGAGGAGGGCGCATCATTGGACGGTGGCCGAGATCCTCGTCGTCGCGACCGCTGGCGCCGGCGGCGACTTGCCACCACTCGTGGCCGCGAGCCTGGCGCTGCGCGACCGGGGGCATGAAACCACCTTTATCGGCGATGCGTCGGTGGAACGCATCCTCGCTCCGCTCCACGTGGGCGTAGAGGTCCTTCCGAAAGAGGTTGACCTCGGACCTCGCCTGGCGGGTGTCGTTCACGATGCGATGGCGGCGACGGGCGGCGACCTGGCGAAAGCCGGTCCGATGCTTCAACGCGGTATGACCGTGTGGGCGCACGATGTTGCTGAGCCGATCTCCCTGTCGATCGAGCGTCATCGACCCACCGCCATCGTCACCTCCCTGTTTGGCGTCGAGGCGGTCGACGCCACCTGCCCACCCTGTCCCTGGGCTGTAGTGAACAGCACCTTCTATATCGGTCCCAATCCGCCGCGGCCGGTTGAACAGGACGTCGGCCCGCGGGCGCTTCCGCTGATCAAGCGATATGCGGAACTGCTCGAGTCAGCGGACCTCGTGTTGCACGCAACGGACCAGGTCTTCGACTATTCCTTTGACCGCCTGCCGTCTCGTCATCGCTACGTCGGACCGCTGGGCATCTGGGAGCCACCTCGAGAACGTCCAGCCTACCTGGATGAACCCGGCAATCCGTGGGTCCTCGTGTCGATCAGCTCACAACGACAGGACGATATCGCGCTCGCCGAAGCGGCCCTTCAGGCGCTCGCCGATCAGCCGGTTCGGGTGCTGCTCACGCTTGGACCGGAACACGATCCATCGGAGCTGTCCGGTCATCCTCGGAACGCGCGCGTGGAGAAGACCGTTTCTCATTCGGCTGTCTTGGAGCGAGCCGTGCTGTTGCTGAGCCATGCGGGACATGGAACCGTGATGAAGGCGCTCTGGCAGGGAAAGCCGATGGTTCTCATCCCCTGGGGGCGTGATCAGCCCGGTGTCGCCGCCCGAGCCCAAACGTTGGGCGTCGCAGAGGTCGTAGCGTGCGCGGAGGCGACCGCCGAAACCATCGGCGCCGCCGTGAAGAGGTCGCTGGCCAGCCAACAGCCTGCTCGGAACGCCGCGAAACATTCCGCACGACTGCGCGCGACCAACCCACCGGCAGCCGCGGCGGCCCACCTCGAGTCACTGCTCGAGTGAGCGGTTAGGGAGTCGCTGCCGGAAGCCAGGCCGGTCGGCCTGCCTCGTAGCGCGCGATAGCGGCCTCCTGGCGCAGCGTCAGCGCAATTTCGTCCCAACCGTTCAGCAGGCACTCGCGGTAGAACGGGTCGATCGCGAATGACGTGGCGAGTCCGCCGGCGCCGATGCGCCGGGCCGCCAGGTCGACGGTGATCTCCGTGCCGGGCTCCTCGGTTGCGAGGCGGATCAGCTCCGCAACCTGAGGGTCAGGAAGCTCGATCGGGAGCAGGCCGGAGCGAAAGCTGTTGCTCTTGAAGATGTCGCCAAAGGACGGAGCGATAACGGCGCGGAACCCGGCATCGAGCAACGACCAGGCGGCGTGCTCGCGCGACGAGCCGCAGCCGAAGTTGGCGCCGGTGACCAGCACCGCGGCGCCACGGTAGGCAGGCTGGTCGAGGATGAAGTCGCCGTTGCGACGCCAGTCGTAGAAGAGGAAGGGGCCGTAGCCCGAGCGCTCGATCCGTTTGAGGAATTGCTTGGGAATGATCTGGTCAGTGTCGACATTGGTCCTGTCGAGAGGAGCGAGGACGCCGGTGACGCGGGTGAACGGTTCCATCAGCTGAACTCCCGGACATCGACGAGGTGGCCGGTGATCGCCGCCGCGGCCGCCATCGGCGGGCTGACCAGGTGGGTGCGGCCCCCACTCCCCTGCCGCCCTTCGAAATTCCGGTTGCTCGTCGAGGCGCAACGCTCGCCCGGCCCGAGGATGTCGGGGTTCATGCCGAGGCACATGGAGCAGCCGGCATCGCGCCATTCGAAGCCGGCCTGCCGGAAAACCGCATCGAGTCCCTCGGCCTCGGCCTGTCGCTTGACGCTCGCCGATCCGGGCACGACCATCGCCCGCACTTTTGGATGCACCGAGTGGCCGCGCGCTACGGTCGCCGCCAGGCGCAGGTCTTCCAGGCGGGCGTTCGTGCAGGAGCCGATGAAGACGCGGTCGATCGCGATCGCCTCCATCGCTGTGCCCGGCTCGAGTGCCATGTAGGCAAGCGCCCGCTCATCGGTCTCGGTTACCGGGTTCGGCACGCTACCGGTCACCGGCACGGACTGGCCGGGGTTGGTGCCCCAGGTCACATACGGCTCGAGCTGGGCGGCATCAATCGAGACGTTGCTGTCGAATTCCGCGCCCGCCTCTGTCGGCAGCGCCCTCCAGCGCGCGAACGACTCCTCCCACTGCTCACCGCGGGGCGCATGCGGTCGCCCTTTCAAGTAGGCGAACGTCGTCTCATCCGGCGCCACCATCCCCGCGCGGGCGCCACCCTCGATCGTCATGTTGCAGACCGTCATCCGCCCCTCCATCGACAGCGCCCGGATAGTCGACCCTCGGTACTCGATGACATGTCCCCGGCCGCCGTCGACCCCGATGCGGGCGATCATGCCGAGCGCGACATCTTTCGCCGTGACGCCGAGCGGCAACACGCCGTCGACTGTCACCGCCATCGTCTTCGGCCGGCGTTGCCGCAAGCACTGGGTGGCGAGGACGTGCTCGACTTCTGACGTCCCGATGCCGAAGGCGAGCGCGCCGAACGCGCCGTGGGTCGAGGTGTGGGAGTCGCCGCAGACGATCAGCAGGCCGGGCTGTGTTAGGCCGAGCTCGGGCCCGATGACATGGACGATCCCCTGGCGCGCGTGTCCCATGCCGTACAGGGAAATGCCCTCCCGCCGGCAGTTGGCTTCGAGCGCCGACATCTGGCGTTCCGCGATCTCGTCCGCCGCCGGTCGTCCGCCTCGGGTCGGCACATCGTGGTCCATGGTCGCCAACGTGAGGTCGGGCCGGCGGACCCGCCGGTTGGCCAGCCGCAAGCTCTCGAACGCCTGGGGCGAGGTCACCTCGTGAACGAGGTGGAGGTCGACGTATAGCAGATCAGGCTCGCCCGCCCGGGCGGCGACGATGTGCTCGTCCCATATCTTCGCGAGCATGGTCTTCATTACCGGGTCTCGGCGAGAGCCCGCACCCGCAACGCGAGCAGCAGGTCGAGCCGGGCGTCGGCGTCTTTCAGGTCGACGCCGGTGACCTCGCCGATCCGGCGCAGCCGGTAGTGAAGCGTGTTGAGGTGGATGTGCAGGTCGCGCGACGACTGCCGGACAAAGGCGTCGAGACCGGCCCGGTCTTCGACCTGGGCCAGCAATCGGTAGACGCCCAGCCGCTCGTAGTTGATGACCTGCTCACGTTTGCCGAAGCGCACCATCAGGTCGAGTGCCCGCTGGGCCTCGGCGAAGGCGGGCTTGAAGTCGTCGGGCTTGACGCAGAGGCGGCCGATTGAGACCGACACGGTGATGCCCAGCTCCGACTCGGCGACCGCCTCGCGGATACGCGCGGCCAGGGCCTCGGCCTCCGGGTCCTTGCCGTCGGCGGGTTGGGGCACGAGCACGATGACGCTGTCGCTGTGGGCGCTGACCAGGTGGCGCGGATGCTGCCGGCGAACGGCGCCGGTCACGACCTGGAACAGCTGATGCTTGAGCGCGATGACGCGCCCTTCCTCGTAGCGTCGCTCCCTGATGAACCGCCCGAAGTGGTCCACGTCCACCACGAGCAGACGGTGCGGCACCGAGAGGTCATACCGAAGGTGTCGCGCGCGGCGCTGGACGTTGGCCTGGTCGCCGAAGGTGCCGTTGAGCAGGTCATCGACCAGCTCGCCGCGCACCCGGTCCTCGGCTTCGGCGACCTCGCGCTGCTTGATCATCTCGAGCGCGATCACGGTGGCGGCGTGCTCGATCGCCATCATCGCCAGCTCCTCGAGGTGCTGGGGGTGATCGATGATCGACAGGTATCCGAGGTTTTCGCGCCCCGCCAGGACGGGAGCGATGATCCGAGGTGCGGTCAACCCCAGCTCGGGGAAGGGCGGGACCTTGTGTGGCGCGCGGCCGCGCACCACATCCTGCAGCATGCTCTTGATGGCGGCTGCCTGGCGGACCTTGAGGGGAGTGCCGTGGTGGGCCAGCGTTTGCTGCCGGTGCTTGTCGGTGACGCCCGGCACCACATGGCTGGCCAGCA
>WNEY01000475.1_pt1 | contig 26660 bp, 19 predicted proteins | sample 5400531 | NCBI WGS metagenome assembly WNEY01 (sample SAMN13153338, study PRJNA577476) | soil metagenome | isolation source: 200 cm saprolite under Douglas fir tree site 1 | place: USA:California | collected 2015-04-18
TCCTCGACGACAGGCCCCAACGTCTCCTTCTCTTTCTCGGATACGGAGGGTACGGCGACCTTCGAAGTCCGCCTCGACGGCGGCAGCTGGACGAGCGCCGCCAGTCCCAAGGCCTACAGCAGCGTCGGCGACGGCTCCCACACCTTCGACGTCCGCGCGCTCGACGGCTACGGCAACACCTCCAGCGCCACCTCGCGCACCTGGACGGTCGACGCCACCGCCCCGCCCGCGCCCACCATCGACTCCGGCCCGGCCGCCTCCTCGACCTCCGGCCCGAACGTCAGCTTCGGCTTCTCCGACAGCGAAGGCACGGCGACCTTCGAGGTCCGCCTCGACGGCGGCAGCTGGACGAGCGCCGCCAGCCCCAAGGCCTACAGCGGCCTCGGCGACGGCTCCCACACCTTCGACGTCCGCGCGCTCGACGGCTACGGCAACACCTCCGGCGCCACGACGCGCACGTGGACGGTCGACGCCACCGCGCCGCCGGCGCCGTCGATCGACAGCGGCCCGGCCGCCTCGTCGACCTCCGGCCCGAACGTCAGCTTCGGCTTCTCCGACTCGGAAGGCTCGGCCACGTTCGAGGTGCGGATCGACGGCGGCAGCTGGAACGCGGCGAGCAGCCCCAAGAGCTACAGCAGCCTCAGCGACGGCTCCCGCACCTTCGACGTCCGCGCGCTCGACGCGTACGGCAACACCTCCGGCGCCACGAGCCGCACCTGGACGGTCGACGCCACCGCGCCGCCCGCGCCCAGCATCGACTCCGGCCCCGCCGCCTCCTCGACTTCCGGCCCGGACGTCTCCTTCGGCTTCTCCGACACGGAAGGCACGGCTACGTTCGAAGTCCGCCTCGACGGCGGCAGCTGGACGAGCGCCGCCAGCCCCAAGAGCTACAGCAGCCTCGGTGACGGCTCGCACACCTTCGACGTGCGCGCACTCGACGCCTACGGCAACAACTCCGGCGCAACCTCGCGCACCTGGACGGTCGACGCCACCGCACCGCCCGCGCCCACCATCGACTCCGGCCCCGCAGCCTCCTCGACCAGCGGCCCGACCGTCAGCTTCGGCTTCTCCGACACCGAAGGCTCGGCAACGTTCGAAGTCCGGCTCGACGGCGGCAGCTGGACGAGCGCCGCCAGCCCCAAGGCCTACAGCGGTCTCGGCCAGACGTCACACACCTTCGACGTCCGCGCGCTCGACGCCTCCGGGAACACGAGCTCCGCGACCTCGCGCACGTGGGACGTCGACGCGACGCCGCCCACCGTCTCGATCACGAGCCCGACCGACGCCGCGAACGTCAACGGCACCGTCACGATCACGTCGAATGCCAACGACACGGGCGGCTCCGGCCTCGACACCGTCACCTACCAGTACTCGCTCCACAACCAAAACAGCTGGACGACGACGCCTGCCGCGTGGAACACGACCGGACTCTCCGACGGCGGCTACGACCTCCGCGCGATCGCGACCGACAACGGTGGCAACTCGACCACGTCCGCTCTGGTGACGAACGTCGCCGTCGACAACCACGCGCCGACCGTGACGCTGACCGCACCGCAGTACGTCAACGCGGCTGCGGCGGGCAGCGTGACGCTCACGGCCGCCTCGCCCGACACGGACGTCGCGAATGTCGACTTCTACGAGTGCTCGAACGCGAGCAATGACTGCTCGACCGGGTCGTGGAACCTGATCTCGACCGACAACAGCGCGCCGTTCAGCGCGAGCTGGACGGTGCCGCTCTCCGACGGCAACAAGGCCGTCGAGGCGGTCGCGACGGACAACGCAGCGAACACCGGGAACGACGTCAAGAACGTCCTCGTCGACCGGACTGCACCGAGCGGCGGGTCGGTCACCTACACCGACGGCTACGTCAACGGCGCCGTCACCGTGACGACCTCGAATGGCAGCGACTCCGGCTCCGGGCTCGATCTCGCGTCGGCCTCGCTCCAGCGCGACGAGACGACGCTCTCCAACGATTCCTGCTCGCCCGCCTTCCCCGGATCGTGGGGCGCCGCGAGCTCACCCGATTCCACAGTCCAGAGCGGCAAGTGCTACAGGTACCGCTACTCGATCTCCGACAACGCCGGCAACGTGCGCACGTACACGTCGACGAACGTGGTCAAGGTCGACACGAGCGATCCGACGCCGGTATCGCTCAGCTACAGCGGCCTATCGAACGCCTACGAGACCGGCGGCACGGTTTACTTCAAGCAGGGGAGCACGGGCGGCTTCACGGTCACCGCGACGTCGAGCGATCCGGAGTCCGGCATCGCATCGACGACCTACCCGTCGCTCGGAATCGGCTGGACGGGGAACGGGCCGTACACGTTCGACGGCACGGCGAACGCGCCGGGCGGCTCGAACATCGTCTCCATCGCCGACGGCGCCGGGCGCACAGCGACCGCGAGCTTCACGGTCGTCGGCGACTCGACCGCGCCGTCCGGAGGCTCGGTTGCCTACAGCGCCGGCTACCACTCGCTGTCGAACGTCGACCTGACGCTCGACGACGGAAGCGACGGCGGCAGCGGGCTCGACACCACGGGCGAGCTGCTGCAGCGCGCGGATGCGACGCTCACGAACGGGACGTGCAACGCCTTCGGCTCGTTCGCGACGATCGCGACCAATCCGACGCTCGCGTACACCGACCTGACCGTCGCGTCCGGCAACTGCTACCAGTATCGCTACGTCGTTTCCGACAAGGTCGGGAACGTCGTCACGTACACGTCGGCGAATGTCGTCAAGATCGACGCGGTCGACCCGACCGGGACGCAGGACGATCCGGGGCAGTACCTCCGCGGCCCGGTCACTCTCACCGCGAGCGCGAGCGACACCGGCGGCTCGGGCGTCGCATCGGTCACGTTCCAGCGTTCGCCGGCGGGCGGCGGCTCGTGGACGACGATCGGCACCGACACCTCGTCGCCGTACTCGACGAGCTTCGACACGACCGGCGTTGCGGACGGCCTCTACGACCTCCGCGTCGTCGTCACGGACGGCGCCGGCAACTCCTACCAGTCGGCGATCGTCAGCTCCCGCCGCGTCGACAACACGGCGCCGAGCGCGACGCTGAACAATCCAGGCCAGTACCTGCGCCAGACGGTGACGCTCGGCGCAACGGCGTCCGACGGCGGCTCCGGCATCGCGTCCGAGGTCTTCGAGTACAAGCCGTCCTCCGGCGGCAGCTGGACGACGACGCTCGCCGCGTTCAACACGACCACCGGCGCGACGCCGGACGGCCTCTACGACCTGCGGGTCACCGTCACGGACAACGCCGGCAACCAGACGACCGACACGCTCACGAACAAGCAGATCGACAATACGCCGCCGAGCGCGTCGATGGGCGACCCGGGCAATTACGTGCGCGGCAGTGTGACGCTGACGTCCACGTCGTCCGACCCGGGCGGCTCGGGCGTCGCGACCGTCGCGTACGAGAAGTCGCCGGCCGGCATCGGTTCCTACAGCAGCGTCCCCGCGACGTGGAACACGACGCCTGCCGACGACGGGCTCTACGACCTGCGCGTCGCCGTCACCGACAACGCCGGCAACAACGCGACGTCCGCGCCGCGGACGAACGTGCGCGTCGACAACACGGCGCCGACCGTCGCGATCACGAGCCCGGCCGCGAGCACGAACGTCGCCGGCACCGTCACGATCACGACGAACGCGAGCGACGGCGGCTCCGGTGTCCAGTCCGTCACCTTCGAGTACGCACATCACGGGGTCAACGACTGGACGTCGACCGCGGCCGGCTGGGATACGACGGGCATCGTCGACGGCTCCTACGACCTCCGCGCGACGGCAACCGACCGCGCCGGCAACTCCACCACCTCCGGGATCGTGATGAGCGTCGTCGTCGACAACACCGCGCCGGCCGTCGCGTTCATCGCGCCGACCGATGCCCAGTACGTGAACGCCGCCGCCCCGGATCCGTCGGCGCTGGCGGCGTCTGCGACCGACGCAGGCAGCGGCGTGGCGAGCGTCGAGTTCTTCACCTGCTCCGACACCTCGAGCGGCTGCTCGACCGGCTCCTGGACGTCGCTCGGCGCGCCCGACACCTCCGCGCCGTTCGACGGCTCGTGGCCGATCTCGGCGGACGGCAACCGCGCGCTGAAGGCCGTCGCCACCGACAACGTGGGGCACACGTCGAGCAGCGTCGTCAACGTCACCGTCGATCGCACTCTGCCCCAGACGACGATCCTCGCGAAGCCTGCGAACCCGTCGAACGTCGCGACCCCGGACTTCACCTTCAGCTCGAACGAGGTCGGCTCGACGTTCGAGTGCCGCATCGACGGCGGTACGTGGACTGCGTGCGCGACGCCCGACACGCTCGCCGCGCTCGCGGACGGAACGCACACGTTCGACGTCCGCGCGATCGATCCGGCCGGCAACACCGACGCCTCCCCCGACACGTTCACGTGGCTCGTCGACCTGACCGCGCCGACCGGTACGCTCGCCGATCCTGGCCGCAACGTCCGCGGCAGCATCGCGCTGAACGGCACCAGCGACGATCCAGGCGGCGCGAACGCCTCCGGCGTCGCAACCGTCGTCTACCAGTACTCGAGCGACGGCAGCACGTGGGTGACCACGCCGTCGACATGGGATACGGTCGGCCCGCCGGCCGTCGACGACGGCGTATACCAGCTGCACCTCGTCGTCACCGACAACGCAGGCAACGTCTACACGACGCCGGCGATCACCAACGTACGTGTCGACAACACGCCGCCGAGCACGTCGATCGACGATCCAGGCGCGAATCTGCGCGGAACGGAGAACCTGACGGCCGCCGCCTCCGACAGCGGGTCGGGTGTCGCCCAGGTCGACTTCCAGATCTCGCCGGCCGGCGCGGGTTCGTGGACGACGCTCGGCAGCTCGACGAGCTCGCCGTACGGACTCAGCTTCAACACCGCGGGCTACGCCGACGGCCTCTACGACTTCCGCACGGTCGCGACTGACGTCGCCGGCAACGTCTTCTACGGGACGCCGGTCGCGAACCGCCGGATCGACAACACGCCGCCGAGCGCCTTGATGGGCAACCCCGGCTCCCCGCTCCGCGCGACGGTCACCTTGAGCTCGACGACGAGCGACGCGGGCGGCTCCGGCCTCGCGAGCGTTCAGTACGAGGCCTCGCGGAACGGCGGCGCCTACGCCCCGATCTCCGGGACCTGGAACACGGCCGGCTCAGGCGACGGCACGTACAGCCTGCGCGTCGTCGCCACCGACGTCGCGGGCAACGTCACGACCTCCGGCGCCGTCTCCGGCATCGTCGTCGACAACACCCCGCCGACGACGACCGACAACGCGCCGGGCGGCTGGCAAAACTCCGCGGTGACCGTCGCCCTGAGCGCGGGCGACAGCGGCTCGGGCGTCTCCACCACCCGCTACTCGCTGGACGGCGGCTCGTGGACCGCAGGCAACACCGTCGTCGTTCCGGCGAGCGACGGCTCACACACGATCGCGTACTACTCGACCGACAACGCCGGGAACATCGAATCGCAGCACTCGGCGACGGTGCTGATGCAGGCGACTCCGCCGAGCTGCCCGACCTGCACCGCGGCCGACTACCTGCGCGGCACGGTGACGCTGACCGCCGATCCGCAGACGACGCTGGGCGGCGCGCCGATCACCTCGGTCGAGTTCAAGGCCGACGGCGCGACGATCGGCACCGACACGACCGCCCCCTACTCCATCGCCTGGGATACGCACAGCGTCGCGGACGGCATGCACGACATCACGGTCGTCGTCACCGACCAGGCGAACAACGTCAGCACGATCGACCTCGGCAACAAGGTCGTGGACAACACGGCTCCGACCGCAGCCGTCGGCGCACCCACCGCCGGCGCGCTCGTCACCGGCACGGTCAGCTTCAGCTCCACGGCGAGCGACACCAACCTCGCGTCCGTGGATTACTTCGTCAACGGCGCGCAGGTCGGCTCGACCGGCGGCGGCCCGGTGAGCTGGAACTCCGCGTCCGTCGCCGACGGCACCGCGACGCTCTACGTCGTCGCTTCCGACCGCTCCGGCAACTCGACCACGTCGGCGAGCATCTCCGTCACGGTCGACAACAACGCACCTTCGGTTTCGCTGAGCGCACCCGCGAACGGCAGCGGCCCGGTGACCCTCTCTGCAACCGCGTCGGGCGACACGACGACGGTCGAGTTCCAGCGCCAGAGCGGCGGCGGCTCGTGGACGACGATCGACACGGTGACGAGCGCGCCGTTTGCGACGTTGCTCGACACCACCACGCTCTCCGACGGCACGTACAACCTGCGCGCGTTCGCGACCGACGGCGCCGGCCATACTGCGGCGAGCGCCACGCAGTCGATGGTGATCGACAACACGCTGCCGACCGGCTCGATCGCTTCGCCCAACGCGGGCGCGACCGTCGGCGGCAACGTGTCGCTGACGGCGAACGCCAACGACGCCACGTCGGGCGTCGCAACCGTTGTGTACGAAGTGCGCCCGACCGGCGGCCCGTCGTTCACCTCGATCGGCTCGGCAGGCGGCGCGCCGTGGCAGGTCAGCTGGAACGCGGGCGCGCTGGCGTCCGGCAGCTACGACCTGCGCATCGTCGTCACGGACAGGGCGGGCAACGTCTACCACAGTGCGCCGATCACCGTCGCCGTCGACGCGACGCCGCCGGGCGTCTCGCTCGACGATCCCGGCGCGCTCCTCTCCGGCACCGTCACGCTGTCCGCCACGACGACCGGCAACGGCGCGACGAGCGTCGTGTTCGGCATCAGCCCGGCCGGCGGGAGCTCCTGGACGAACCTCGGCACCGATACCTCGGCGCCGTGGTCGACGAGCTTCGACACCACCACCGTCCCGGACGGCCTCTACGACCTGCACGCGAAGGTCTTCGACGGCGTCGGGAACTGGGCGTCGAGCGAGCGGACGGGCGTCCGCATCGACAACACCGCGCCGACGCTCGTCTCCACCTCTCCGGCCGACGGCTCCGTCGTCGCGAGCGCGTCCTCGATCGAGCTCGTCGCGAGCGAGGAGCTCGCCGCGATCCCGGGCGCGAAGCTTGACGGAATCGGCGTGGCCTCCCCCGTGCTGACCGGAACGCACGCGGTGTTCAACACCGGCGACCTCAAGAACGGCCCGCACACGCTCGCCGGCAGCCTGCGCGACGGCGCCGGCAAGGAGACGCCGTTCCAGATCCACTTCACGGTCGCCCCCGCCGGAGGCGGCGGCGGAGGCGGCGGCAACCAGCCGTACGTCGAGAAGAACACGACTCCGAACGAGGCCACGACACTGACCACCGGCGACGGCATGAGCGTGACGATGCCGGCCGGTGCTTGGCCGGGCGGCGGAGGCGACGGCGACTGGGTCATCCTGCGCGTCGATCCGGGTGCCGGGCCGGCGGCTTCCGGCCTGCTCGGATTCGAGCCCTCGTCGCCGGTCTACGACGTCACGGCGCGCTGGGCCCTCCAGGGCGCCCACATCCACTCCGGCTTCGGGCGGGAGCTCGTGCTCGAGATCCCCGATCCGGCCGGAAAGGCGATGCCGGCGACGTCGGACGGCGGCTCGTGGCGGCTGATCCCGCCGCTGCCTGCGAGCGCAGGCGGCAGGCTGCCCGACTCGTTCGTCGACGCCTACTACCACTCGGGCGGCAAGGTCGAGATCCTCTCGCGCCATCTGACGTTGTTCATGCTCGTGAAGGACATGCAGGCTCCGACGAGCCCGAGCGGACTGAACGGGACGTTCGGCGCTGACGGCCTGACGATCCACTGGGTAGCGGGCACCGACAACAGCAACCAGCTCGGGCCGGCGGTCGTCTACGCGAACGGGCAGCCGGTCACGACTGTCGATGCCGGGCAGACGAGCGCGAACGTCGGCCTCGTCGATGCCAACGACACGCGAGCCTTCACCGTCGTCCAGACCGATCCGTCTGCCAACGCGAGCACGCCGTCGAAGGCGCTGCACATGCTGCCCGATCTCACCGGAATGACCCAGGTGCAAGCCGCAGCGGCGCTGGCCCAGCGCGGCTTCGCCGTCGGCACCGTCTCGACTGCGTCCGCGCCGGGTGTCGCGCCGGGGACGATCGTCTCGCCGACGGGGCTGAACGCGGTGGTCGAAGGACAGCCGATCGACCTCGTCGTCGCCGCCCAGGGCGCAGGCACGAAACTCGCCTTCACCGTCGTCGGAACCAAGACCGTCAAGTCGGCACAACACGGGGTCATCGCCGCGCGGATCAACGTGTCGAAGTCCGCCACCGTGACGGCGACGCTCATCAGCCCGAAGCAGAAGAAGCTCCAGGCGTGGAAGTTCGCGGTCAAGACCGGCGTCGCGATCGTGAAGCTGCACCTGTCGAAGACCGTCACGCAGACGGGCCGCTACAAGCTCGTGTGGGTCGCGCGCGCGGGAAGCGAGCAGGTCACGCGCACGATGACCGTACAGGTCGTCGGCAGCGGCAAGGCAGCGCCTCCCTCGTCGAAGCACGTAGACGTCGTCCTCGTCGGGGATGCGCAAATCCGGAACGGCCTGGCAGTGAGCCTCACCGACACGCACGCGCGCGTTCTGAGCGCCGATGAGGAGGACGCGACGTTCCAACTCACCGGTGACGCGGCTCACAACGTCCAGGTCGTCGTCGTCGACGTCGACGCCTTCGGACTGAGCCTCGTCCGCGACCTGCGCACGGTCTTCCCGAACGTCGCCATCGTGGCGCTCACCGACGACCCGATGAAGCTGACTCGCGCCGTCTCGGCGGGTGCGACGATCGCACTCCCGCGCTCGACACCGCCCGACCAGCTGGCGAAGGTCGTCCGCAGGCTCGCCGCCGCTTAACCTCCGGGTTTCCAGAGCGTCTCGCGGCCGGCCGGGTTGGCCGCGCGCGCGAGGATGAAGAGGAGATCCGAGAGCCGGTTCAGGTAGACGGCGACGAGCGGATTCACGTCGGCGACCGCGAGGACGCTCCGTTCCGCGCGGCGGCACACCGCGCGCGCGAGGAACAGCCGCGCCGCCAACTCCGTGCCGCCCGGCAGGACGAAGGACTTCAGCGGCTCGAGCGCCGCGTTCACCTCGTCGCACTCCGCCTCGAGCCGGTCGATGAGGGCCTGTTCGATCCGGAGCCGTCCGTCGTCCTGGACGAAGGGCACGGCCAGATCGGCCCCGAGGTCGAAGAGCTCGTTCTGGATCCGCTCCAGCCGCCCGGCCTCCGGAGCAACGACGAGCGCCCAGCCAAGCCCAGAATTCAGCTCGTCGACGTCGCCGCCCGCCACGATGCGCGCGTCGGTCTTCGGCACGCGCGATCCGTCACCGAGGCTCGTCTCCCCCTGGTCGCCGCCGCGCGTATAGATGCGGGTCAGGCGGACCGGCTCGTCGCGCTTGCGCATGGGCTTAGATTACGGCCGTGATCCGACGGGCAACCCCGGAGGACGCGGCGGAGGTCGGCCGCATCTTCGTCGCGACGCGCGACCGGATGACCTATCTGCCGCGCATCCCCGACGAGGACCGGCCGAAGCTCGGCGGTTGGATCGTCGACCGCCACGAGGTGTGGGTCGCCGAGGAGGACGACCGGATCGTCGGCTTCGCGGGCCTCGATCCCGACAAGCTCGAGCACCTGTACGTAGATCCCGAGGCGCAGAACCGCGGCATCGGCCTCGCCCTCTTCGACCACACGAAAAGAGAGCGTCCCCAAGGCTTCGCTTTCTGGGTGTTCCAGCAGAACGACGGCGCACGGCGCTTCTATGAGCGCCACGGCTGCCGGCTCGTGAAGCTCACCGACGGCGCCGAAAACATGGAGCGGACCCCGGACGCGCTTTACGAGTGGCGACCCGAGACCTGAGCCGGGCGCTCGTGGTGCCCGAGGATTTGCCGCGCGATCACGAGCCGCTGGATCTCGCTCGTCCCCTCGTAGATCTCCGTGATCTTTGCGTCGCGGTAGTACCGCTCGACCGGGAACTCCTTCGTGTAGCCGTACCCGCCGAGGATCTGGATCGCCTCCCCCGTCTGCCGACGCGCCATCTCGGATGCATACAGCTTCGCCTTCGCTCCTTCCTCGGTGTGCGACAGGCCGTGCTGCTTGCGCCATGCCGCACGGTAGACGAGCAGGCGCGCGGCGTCGATCTCCGTCGACATGTCGGCGAGCTTCCATTGGATCGCCTGGAAGTCGCCTATGCGCTGCCCGAACGCGCGCCGCTCCAAAGCGTACGAACGCGCAACGTCGTATGCCGCCTGCGCGATGCCGAGCGCCTGCGCGGCGATTCCGATCCGCCCGCCGTCGAGCGTCGCCATCGCGACGGTGAAGCCCTTGTTCTCCTCGTGCAGCAGCCGGTCGCGGCCGACCTGCGCTCCGTCGACGACCAGGTCGCTCGTCACCGACGAGTTGAGCCCCAGCTTTTCCTCTTCTCTCGTCACGCGCACGTGCTCGGGGTCGAGGATGAAGGCGCTGACGCCACGCGCGCCCGCCGTCTCCTGATCTGTGCGTGCGAAGAGGAGGAAGGTGCCCGCGTACGAGCCGTTCGTGATCCATTGCTTCGCACCGGAAATCTTCCAGCCGTCGCCGTTCGCGTCCGCGCGCGTGCGCAGCGAGCCGGCGTCAGAGCCGGCCTCGGCTTCCGTCAGGGCGAAGGCGCCGAGCACCTCCCCGCGCGCGAGCGGGGGCACGAACCGCGACTTCTGCTCATCGGTCCCAAAGGTGAGGATCGGGAGCGTCACCGCGCTCGTGTGCACGGCAACGGTGACCCCGACGCCCGCGTCCGCGCGCGAAAGCTCTTCGAGGACGAGCACGTAGGCGAGGAAGTCCGCTCCGGCGCCGCCGTACTCCTCGGGAATGCAAGCGCCCATCAGCCCCAACTCGGCGAGCTGGGCGAAGAGGTCGCGGGGGAAGGTGCGCTCGCGATCCCACGCCGCCGCGTTCGGTTCGATCCGTTCGCGCGCGAAATCCCGCGTCAGCGCTTGGATCTCACGCTGGTCCTGCGTGAGCTCGAAGTTCACCAGCGCCAGTGTAGTTAGCCGCACGAAGTGCTTCGCATTTCGTGCGGAGTTACGCGAGCGGTCAAAAGCTGTTCCAGCTGTAGGCTCGGCTTGTGCGCATCATTGCCGCAGTCGTCGTCGCGGCGGTTCTCACAGGATGTGGCGAACGTCGTCCCACGACACCGGAGGCGGTCGTGCGGGCGTGGAGCGATGCGATCAACCGCGGCGACGACGCGTCGGCAGCGGCGCTGTTCGCGTCCGGCGCCGAGATCGTCCAGGGCGGTGCCGCTACGCGGCTCGAGACGCAGGAGCAAGCGCGCGCCTGGAACGCCGGCCTGCCCTGCGCGGGCAAGATCGTCGGACTGAGCACGACCGGCGAAGTCGTGACGGCAACGTTCCTCCTCGGCCACCGCAACGGACACACGTGCGACGGCCCCGGCGCGCGTGCGGTCGCGGCGTTCCGCGTCCACGCGGGCAAGATCCTCCTTTGGCATGAGCTCGGCGCCGAGCCGGCGCCGGATCAACCTGTCGCCTAAGCCGCGGCCTCGGCGAACTCGCGCTGGATCTCACGGAGCTCGCCGTCGCACTCGCGAAACGCGTCGACGACGTCAGGATCGAACTGCTTCCCGCGCTCGCTCATGATCTCCTCGACGGCGAGCTCCCAGCCCTGCGCGGCGCGGTACGGCCGGTTGCTCGTGATCGCGTCGAGCGTGTCGGCGGCCGCGAAGAGGCGCGCCCCGAGCGGAACGTCGGTGCCCGCAAGCCCGTCGGGATAGCCGCGCCCGTCCCAGCGCTCATGGTGCGAGCGCACGACGGCGAGACACTCGCCGCGCAGGAACGAAACGCTCGCGAGCATCTGCTCGCCGAGCAGCGTGTGCGTCTCCATCAGCCTGCGCTCCGCCGGCGTGAGCTGCGCGGGCTTACTAAGGACGCGGTCCGGGATACCGATCTTGCCGACGTCGTGCAGCAGAAAGCCGTACTCGGCGCTCGGCTCCTCGAGCAGCTGCGGCGACAGCGCGTTGCCGAGCACGACGGCGTAGCGCTGCACCCGCTGCGAGTGCGCGCGCGTTCCGATGTCCTTCGACTCGAGCGCGCTGGCGAGCGCGACGACCGTGTCGTGGTACGCGTTCCGCAGCAATGCGCGCTGGCCGCGCTCGATCTCCAGCATGTGCCTCAGGTCGCGCGCGTAGAGCAGCAGCTGCTCGTCCTCGCCCGCGGACTTCGCCGCGCGGAACGGAACGCCGTAGAGACCGCCGACGAGTCGCTCGACGACGGCGAGCAGCTCGAGCGGGCTGAACGGCTTCGTCATGACCGCGTCGGCCCCGGAGTCCTGCGGCCGCTCCACCGATCCGGTGAGCAGCACGACCGGAATGAAGGTCGTCGTCGGGTCCGCCTTCAGGATCCGGCAGTACTCGATCCCATCGACGCCGGGCATCATCACGTCGAGCACGATCGCGTCCGGAGGACGCTCGGCGATCGCCCTCGCCGCCTGCTCCGTGTTCTCCGCCTCGTCGATCTCGACGTCGAACACGTCGAACGTCGCGCGAAGCAGAGCTCGCAGGCCCGGGTCGTCGTCGACGAGCAACAAATGCATGTTCCCTCCTCATGCCCATTTTCGTCGCCAACCGAGCAAACGGAGGTGGAATTTCCCTCAAAAGGGGGACAGGTTCAGTATTCGAAGAAGCCCCGACCCGATTTTCGGCCCAGGCGGCCGGCCTGAACGTATTGGCGGAGAAGCGGACAGGGGGCGTATTTCGGGTCGCCGAGCCCTCGGAGCAACACCTCCATGATCGCGACGCAGGTGTCGAGGCCGATCAGATCGGCGAGCGCGAGCGGGCCCATCGGATGGGCGAACCCGAGCTTCGCGATCGTGTCGATCGCCTCCGGCTCCGCGACGCCCTCCATCAGCGCGTAGGCCGCCTCGTTGATGAACGGCATCAGGATCCGGTTTGAGACGAAGCCGGGGAAGTCGCGCGCCTCGGCCGGCTCCTTGCCGAGGCCGCGCGCGAGCTCGACGATTGCGGCCGCCGTCTCGTCGGAGGTCTGAACGGCGCGGATCACCTCGACGAGCTTCAGGACCGGAACCGGATTGAAGAAGTGCATGCCGATCACCTTGTCGGGCCGGTTCGTGACGGCGGCGAGGGACGTGATCGCGATCGACGACGTGTTCGACGCAAGGATCGCCTCCGGCGGGAGCGTGGCATCGGCGCGACGGAAGACGTCCTCCTTCGTCGCCTCGTCCTCGATCACCGCCTCGATCATGAGATCCGCCGCGACAAGCTCGTCGACGGGTTCGACGCGCGCGAGCACCTCGTCGGGGTCGGCGCCGCCTTTCCCGGCGAGCTTCGCCAACGACTTGCGCATCGTTTCGAGCCCGCGCTCGGTCGCCCCGGGAAAGGGATCGTGCAGCGAGACGCGACGGCCAGACGCGGCGACGACCTGCGCTATCCCGCCTCCCATCTGCCCCGCGCCGACGACGAGGACGTGTTCGAAGCGCATGCGAAGAGGCTAACGGCCCTTGTCTGCACGCGTCCGAAGGAGGATGCTGTTCGTTGCTCGCATGGCAACGCGAAAGGAGGCGAGGGATGGCCAAGGATCTGACCGTCACCGGCTTCGAGGACAAGCCCGGCGTGAGCGCCGGCATCGGGGAGGCCCTCGGCAGCGCCGGCATCAACGCCGCAGGATTGACCGGCTCGGGCACGCTCGGCGAGATCCACGTTCTCGTCGAGGACGGGGACGCCGCCGCAGCCCGCAGCGCAATCGAGGGCCTCGGCCTGCAGGTCGGGGACGCGCGCGACGCGCTCGTCGTGGCGGCCGACGACAAGCCGGGCGCGTTCGGCAACACAGCCCGCAAGCTCGCGGACGCCGGCGTGAACATCGACTACCACTACATCGCGGCCAACACGCGGCTGGTGTTCGTCGTCGACGACGCCGAGAAGGCCAAGGACGCCCTCGGCTAGGCGAAGGTCGGGGCGCGCGAATTTCGACACGCAGCCGGCACAGACACGTGTGACTTTCCCGCGTAACGTTCAGGTAGGGGCCCTCGCACACCCCCCAAGGGGGCTGCGGCCGTTCAGGCCGTAGTGACCCGACGTGCGCACGGAGCTCCGACACGCGGGCGCGCAGGTGTGCTTCGTTCTGCTCGACCTCGACGACGGCGAGCGGGCTGCCGCGCGGGACCTCGCCTTCGCTGCGCACGGTGACGTCTTCGTCCGCAGCTTCCCGGCCGGCGAGTCGATCGACGCGATCTACGCCCGCTTCGCGGCGACGGCCCCGGCGCTGCTCGCCCAGGCGGCGCGGCGTGAGCGCGCTCCCTGGGAACAAGCTCTCGAGCGGCTCGTCCCGCTCGCCGGCGGCGTCGATTGGTGGCTCGCCGGCAGCGCGGCTGTCGCCGCGCGCGGCGGCGACGAATCGGCACGAAGCTGACCCAGACACGCGCGGCTTTCCCGCGTAACGTTCAGGTAGGGGCGCTCGCGCACCCCCCACAGGGCTGCGCTCGGGGCGGCGAACTTCGGGCTCTAACTCCCGACCAGAAGCGACGTCGTACCCTGTGTCCGGGCCCGCCGGACCTCTCCGGCGGCCCCGCCCGTAGGAGGAGCGATGAGGCAGGTAGCGACACTCATCGTCGCCACAGCGGTGTTGGCGGTGCCGCAGGCCGCCGCGAAGGAGCCGCTTGCCCCGAAGACCGTGTTCGGCGTGTCCTGGAGCAACCGCCAGACGTCGTTCGCCGAACTCGACGCGTTGACGCTCCAGCCCGTGTCGAAGGCTGTTCCGCTTGGCAAGGCCGGCCGCTGGTACCTCGGGCGTTCGCCGGGCGGCGGCATGCGGGCGGCGTTCGTCGTCGGCGAGGGCGGCGATTCGATCCGCTTCGTCGACCTCTCGACGATGAAGCCCGAGAAGCGCGTGCAGCTCCCGTGCTCGATCAGCAGGCCCATGCTCTGGGAGACTGCGAACCGTCTCGTCGTCACCTGCGGCGGCTCCGCGTCGAGCGTCCTCGTCGTCAATCCGGTCAAGCAGCGCCTCGTGACGCGGAAGGCGCTCTCCGGCGAGCTCGGCGACGCCGAGGCGGCAAACGGACTGCTCGTCGGGGTGCTCGCGCCACTCGGCAAGGTCGGCGCTGCCCGGCTCGTCGAAGTCGATGGAACCGGCTACACGCGCATCGCCGCGCTCCCCGGCGTCCTCGCGGGGACGGCGGTACTCGACGAAAACACTTCACATTTCCGGGTCGAGCGGCCGGCCGTTGCGATCGAACCGGGCGCTCGCCGCGCCGCAGTCGTGCCGGCGGCCGGACCGGTTTCGATCGTCGACCTTTCCAGCCTCGCGGTCACGAGCCACAGCGTCCGCACCCTCGCCGCCGCGCGGAAGAACGTCGAAGGAAGCCAGCGCACGGCGATCTGGACGTGGGGCGACACGATCGCCGTCGGCGGCTGGGACTGGACCGCCGACGGTCAGCCCGATCATGCGCTGCCGCTCGGCATGACCCTCATCGACACGACGAACTGGACGAGCCGCACTGTCGACCGCAACGGCGCCGCCGTGTCCTACACCGGCATCGGCGGCATCCTGCTCACCTGGGGCTCTGTGTGGGACGCGTCGACGCAGAAGAGCGTCGGCAGCGGACTGACCGGATACAGCACAGACGGAACGTTGCGCTTCCACCTCTACGGCACCGATCCCGTCGGCATCGCGGCCATCGCCGGGACCTACGCGTACATTTCCGACGGATTCACCCACTACCAGATCTTCGATACGACGACCGGCAGGGTCATCGGCGACGTGCACACGGCGCGACCGACGACGCTCGCCGCGAGTCGGCCGAACCTCTAGACCTCGATCAGCAGCGCGTCGCCCTGGCCGCCGCCGGAGCAGATCGCGGCCAACCCGAGCCCGCCGCCGTTTCGGCGCAACTCGTGAACCATCGTCCCGAGGATGCGGCCGCCGCTCGCGCCGATCGGATGTCCGAGCGCGACTGCGCCGCCGTTCACGTTCACGATCTCCTCGTCCGCGCCTAGCATCCGCGTCGAGTTCAGCGCCACCGACGAGAACGCCTCGTTGATCTCGACGCGCTTGACGTCCTCCATGGTCTTGCCGGCCTTCTCGAGCGCGCGGTGTCCGGCCCGCGCCGGCGTGCGCGCGAGCCACGCGAAGTCGTCGGCGACGTATGCCTGCGAGATGATCGTCGCGAGCACCTCGAGACCGCGCGTCCGCGCGAACTCCTCTGACGTGACGATCACGCACGACGCGCCGTCGTTCACGCCCGGCGCGTTGCCGGCGGTCGTCGTACCTTCGGGATCGAACACGGGCGCGAGCTCCGAGAGCTTCTCGGGCGTCGTGTCGCGCCGGATCGACTCGTCAGCGACGACGTCGCCGACGGGGACGATCTCGTCGTCGAACCGTCCCGCTTCTTGCGCCGTCGCCGCGCGTTGGTGCGACCGGTACGCCCACGCGTCCTGCTCCTCGCGCGTGACGCCGAGCGCACGCGCCACCTGCGAGTTCTGCTGCACCATGTGGAGCTTGTCGAACGTGGACGTGAGACCATCGAAGACCATCGAGTCGATCAGCTCGCCGCTGCCGAGCCGGTAGCCGAAGCGCGCCTTCTTCAGGAGATACGGCGCGTTCGACATCGACTCCATCCCACCCGTGACGACACACTCGAGCTCGCCTGCGCGAATCATCGCGTCGGCGATCTCGACCGCGCGGATCGACGAAGCGCACACCTTGTTGATCGTGTCGGCCGGCGTTTCGACCGGCAGCCCTGCCCCGACCGCCGCCTGCCGCGCCGGCGCCTGGCCCGCGCCGGCCTGCAGCACCTGACCCATGATGGCGTACTCGGGCTCCGTCGGCTCGAGCCCGATCCGCTCGAGCGCCGCCTTGATCGCAATCGCGCCCAGTTCGGTCGCCTCGTACTTCGCGAGTCCGCCCCCGAGCCGCCCGAAAGGCGTGCGGACTGCGGCGAGGATGACTGAACGGGTCACGTCTTGAGCGTAGCCGAGCCGATCCTCCCTGCGAATGCGACGAGCAGCTTCACCGCGTTCTCGACGTCGTCGAGCGACACGAGCTCGGTCGGCGTGTGGATGTAGCGCGTCGGGATCGACACGAGGCCCGTCGGGATCCCCGCACGGCTGAGGTGGTACGCGTCCGCGTCGGTGTGCGTGCTGCCGGTGACGACCTCGACCGTGCACTTGATCTCCTCCTGCTCCGCGGTTTCCCACAGGAGATCGAACACCGGCGCGCTGAGCGGTGCGCCGCGCGAGATCACGGGACCGCCGGCGATGGGATTGTCGCCCGACTCCTCCAGGTCGGCGCCGGGAACGTCCTTCGCGTTCGTCACATCGATCGCGATCGCGACGTCGGGCCGGACGGCGTACGCCGTGGTGCGTGAGCCTGCGAAGTCGCCGACCTCTTCGCCGACCGCGGCGACGGCGACGACGTCACCGGCGACACCGCCGGCCTCGGCGACCCGGCGCGCAGCCTCGAGTGCGACGTAGCAGCCGATCCGGTTGTCGAACGATCGCGAGGCAACGCGGTCGTTCGGCAGCTCGACCGGCGCGCCCGCGAGCACCGCCGCGTCGCCGATGCGGACGCGCGAGCGCGCGTCGTCGCCGTCGCGCGCACCGATATCGATGAACAGATCCTTCAGCTCGACCTTCTCGTCCTTCTCCTTCTTGAACGGTCCGCGCTTCTTCCCGATCACGCCCGGGATCCGCCCGTCGCGGGTGAGTACCTCGACCCGCTGGGCGAGCAGGACCTCGGGCAGCCAGCCGCCCAGGCCGCGGAAGAAGAGGAAGCCCTTGTCGTCGACGTGCGTGACGGCGACGCCGATCTCGTCGATGTGCCCGACGAGCACGAGCGACGGGCCGTCTCCCGCTCCCTTCACGCGGGCCAGGGTGGAGCCGAGCGAGTCCGTCGAGACCTCCGCGAACCCCTCGGCAGCGCGCCGGAAGGCTCCGGCCGCGTCGGCCTCGTGGCCGGAGGGGCCAGGTGTCGTCAGCAGCTCTCTGAGGAGATCCGGGACGGGCACGGCCGGGGACGCTATCTGGTTTGACGCAGGGCACAAGGACGCCTACTCTGAGAGCGATGACTCCCATGTCCTGCAGCTGGGCCTGGCGCTCTGAGCGGGGCGGGAGCCTGCGCTGACCTAGCGCCCACAGCCCGTTCCGCTCTTCCAAGACCCCCGCCGGGGTCTTTTTCGTTTGCGATGACGACCGCGATCACAACCGACCTCCTCACCCCACTCGGGGCCTACCTCCGCCTGCGCGCGAACGGACGCGGCTCGTTCCTGCTCGAGTCGGTGGAGCAGGGCCGGCTCGGCCACTATTCGTTCGTCGGCGCCGGCTCGCGGCTCGTGTACCTGAACGAGGCCGAGGCGCTCGGCCTCCCCGTCGTCGGCTACGTCGGCTACGAGCACGCCGCGAAGCTCGAGCCGACGGTGCCGGTACCAGCCGACGGTCCCGCCCTGCCGGAGTCGCGCTTCCTCGTCGCCGACACGCTCGTGCGCTTCGACCACGCAAACGGCGTCGTGGACGTGATGTACGGGGACGGCGCGGAGCTCGAGGAGCCGCAGCCGCCGCTCGAGACGGCGGACGCGCAGCCGCGGCCGACCCGTCGCTTCCCGTCGCAGCGTGACTACGAGCAGGGCGTCCGCCGCGCGAAGCAGGAGATCGCTGCAGGCGAGGCCTTTCAGATCGTGTTGTCCCAACGCGCCGAGCGACCGACGAGCGCGTCGCCGGTCGAGCTCTACCGCGCCCTCCGACGGATCAATCCCTCTCCTTATCTCTTCCTGCTCGAGCTCGACGGCGTCTCGCTGGTCGGCTCGTCGCCGGAGACGCTCGTCAAGCTGGAGGGACGGCGCGCGAGCGTCAACCCGATCGCGGGCACGACGGAGCGCGGCGACGGCGACGCCGAGCGCCTGCTCGCCTCCGAGAAGGACCGCGCGGAGCACGTGATGCTCGTCGACCTCGGCCGCAACGACCTCTCGCGCGTCTGCAAGCCGGGAACCGTGCGCGTCGAACGCTTCCTCGAGGCGGAGCGGTTCTCGCACGTCACGCATCTCGTCTCGGAGGTCGCCGGCGAGCTGCGCGACGGTGTCGGCGCATTCGATCTGCTGCGCGCGTGCTTCCCGGCCGGCACCGTCTCGGGCGCGCCGAAGGTGCGCGCGATGCAGCTGATCGCCGAGCTGGAGGGCTACCGCCGGGGCCCGTACGCGGGCGCCGTCGGCTACGCGCTGCCCGACGGCTCGCTCGACACGTGCATCGCGATCAGGACGATCGTGCTCGAGGACGGGCTGGCGCGGCTGCAGGCGGGGGCCGGGATCGTGGCAGACTCCGATCCGACGGCCGAGCACGAGGAGTGCCTGCGCAAGCTCGCGGCGCTCGAGGCGGCGATCGACCTGGCGGAGGCGTCGTGATATTGCTTGTCGACAACTACGACTCGTTCACGTACAACCTCGCGCACTACCTGTGCGAGCTCGGCGCGGAGGTCGCGGTGCGCCGGCCGGACGAGCTGAACCCGCGGCTCGAGCCGTCGCACCTCGTCCTCTCCCCCGGCCCGGGCCGTCCGACCGAGCAGCTCGTCGGGCTCGTCCGCGACTCGCGTGTGCCGACGCTCGGCGTCTGTCTCGGGCACCAGGCGGTCGTCCAGGCGTTCGGCGGGGAGATCGGCAGCGCGCAGCGGCTCCTGCACGGGAAGACGAGCGTCATCGAGCACGACGGACGCGGTGTATTCGAGGGGCTGCCGCAGCAACTCGAGGTCGGGCGGTACCACTCCCTGGCCGCGACCACGATTCCCGACGAGCTCGAGGTCTCCGCACGGGCCGAGGACGGCGAGGTCATGGGCGTGCGGCACAAGACGCTGCCGATCCAGGGCGTGCAGTTCCATCCCGAGTCGGTGCTGACGCCGCTCGGCAAGGATCTGCTGAGGAACTTCCTGTCGTGATCCAGCGCGCGATCTCGCAGCTGCTCGACGGGCACGACCTGTCGCGCGCGGAGGCGCGGGAGACGATGCAGGTGATCATGAGCGGCGACGCGACGCCGGCGCAGATCGGCGGCTTCCTCGTCGCGCTGCGCGCGAAGGGCGAGACGGCCGACGAGATCACGGGCTGCGCCGAGGCGATGCGCGCGCACGTGCTCGCGGTGAAGCCCAAGCGAGACGACCTCGTCGACACCGCCGGCACCGGCGGCGACCAGCAGCACACGCTGAACATCTCGACCGCGGCCGCGCTCGTCGCGGCGGCAGCGGGAGCCGCGGTCGCGAAGCACGGCAACCGCGCGGTCTCGTCCAGCTCGGGCTCGGCGGACGTGCTCGAGGCGCTCGGCTTCGACCTCGAGCTCGAGCCGGCGCGAATCGAGCAGTCGATCGACGAACTCGGCTTCGGCTTCATGTTCGCGCCGACGCACCATCCCGCGATGAAGCACGCGGCGCCCGTGCGGCGCGAGCTCGCGACGCGAACGGTGTTCAACGTGCTCGGCCCGCTGACGAATCCCGCAGGTGCGCGCGCGCAGGTCGTCGGCGTGTTCTCGCCCGGGCTCGTGCACACGATCGCGGAGGTGCTCGCGCAGCTCGGCGCGCGACGCGCATTCGTCGTCCACGGCGCGCACGGGATCGATGAGCTGTCGCCCGCGGGGCCGAACCTCGTCTGCGAGGTCGTGGGAGAAACGGTCACGGAGCGGACGATCGACCCGCTGGAGCTCGGCGTCCCGCGCTGCGATCCCGGCGAGCTGCGGGGCGGCACGCCGGCCGAGAACGCGGCTGCGATTCACCGCGTCTTCGAGGGCGCGGACGGCGGCGCGCGTGACGCGATCCTCCTCAACGCGGCGGGCGCGATCGCCGCTGCGGGCCACGCGGCCGACCTGCGGGAAGGGCTGGACATCGCGCGGGTGGCGGTCGCCTCGGGCGCCGCCGCCGAGCGGCTCGCCGCGCTCGTGGCATTCTCACGGGCGCATGAGCTTGCTCATGCGCCGGGGAGGGGGGCTCGGGGGAACCGAGAGGTTCCCCCTGGCGCTGCACCGCGGGTTCCCCGCGGTGCAGCGGGAAAGAACACCGGCGATGCGCAGCTTTAGGGACGCGCTGGCGGCGCCCGGCCTCGGCGCGATCGCCGAGGTGAAGCGGCGCTCGCCGTCCGCGGGCGACCTGCGCCCCGACGCCGATCCGGCGCAGCTCGCCGCGGAGTTCGAGCGGGCCGGCGCGGCCGCGGTGTCGATCCTCGTGGACGAGCGCTTCGGCGGCACGCTCGCCGACCTGAAAGCCGCGCGCGCGGCGGCAACTCTGCCGCTGCTCGCCAAGGGCTTTTTTGCTGAGGAGTTGGACTTGTTGAGAGTAAAGATCGCTGGAGCCGATGCGGTGCTGCTCCTCCTGCGCGATCTCGACGACGCGCGCGCGGCCGCGCTGCTCGCGTACGCGGCGGAGCTCGGGCTGGATGCGCTCGTCGAGGCACACGACGCTGAGGAGCTCGACCGCGCCGTCGCACTCGACGCGCCGATCATCGGCGTCAACGCCCGCAACCTCACAGATTTTTCGCTGGACAGAGCCACTCAGCTCGCGCTGGTCGCGCGATCACCTCGAGATCGCGTTGTTGTTGCCGAGTCGGGCGTGCATTCGCGCGCGCAGGGCGCCGCGGCCGAGCTCGCCGGGGCGGACGCCGTGCTCATCGGCACGGCGCTCATGAGCGCGACCGATCCTGCGTCGAGGCTCCGCGAGCTGCTGTCGCGGCCGCTCGTCAAGGTATGCGGGCTCACCCGCGAGGAGGACGTCGCCGTCGCCGCTGAAGCGGGCGCCGACCTCGCCGGATTCATCCTCGCGCAGGAGTCGCCGCGCCGCGCCGACGAGGTCCTGCCCGTGCCGGAGACGATGCTGTCGGTCGCCGTCTTCGTCGCGGACACCTACGACGCCGGCTCCGACCTCGTCCAGCTCTACGGCCGCGAGAACAAGCACCGCAGCCGCGACGGCATCCTTCTCCGCGACACCGAGCAGGTCGCGGAAGTGATCGACCTACCGTGGGAGGATGACGATCCGACGCACCTCGAGCGAGCACGCGCCGTCGAGGGGCGCGTGATGCTCGCCGGCGGGCTCGCAGCGGACAACGTGCGCACCGCCATCGAGTCGGTGGCTCCGTGGGCGGTCGACGCGAGCTCGCGGCTCGAGGTTCGTCCCGGCGTGAAGGACCATGCGCTCGTACGCGCGTACGTGGAGGCGGCGCGCGCGTGAGCACCGGGCTGTACGGCACGTACGGCGGGCGCTACGTCCCGGAGACGCTGATCCCGGCGCTCGACGAGCTCGAGTCCGGCTGGCGCGAGGCGCAGGGCGACGACGCGTTCGTGCGCGAGCTGGACGAGCTGGGACGTACCTATGCCGGTCGTCCGACACCCCTCACACGCGCCGAGCGCTTCGCGCCGGCCAAACGGCTGTGGCTGAAGCGCGAGGACCTCCTCCACACCGGAGCGCACAAGCTCAACAACGCGCTCGGCCAGGCGGTGCTCGCGCGCCGCCTCGGCAAGCACCGCATCGTCGCCGAGACCGGTGCAGGACAGCACGGCGTCGCGGCGGCGACGGTCTGCGCGCGCTTCGGGCTCGAGTGTGTCGTCTACATGGGCAGCGAGGACATGCGCCGCCAGCGTCCGAACGTCGAGCGGATGGGACTGCTCGGCGCCGAGGTTCGTCCGGTCGAGTTCGGCACGCGCACGCTGAAGGAGGCGACCAGCGAGGCGATCCGCGACTGGATCACGAACGTCGAGACAACGCACTACCTGATCGGCTCCGCGGTCGGACCGCATCCATATCCCGAGATCGTGCGCGAGCTGCAGCGCGTGATCGGCCGCGAGGCGCGCGAGCAGTTCGTCGCCGCCGAGGGTCGCTTGCCCGAGGTCGTCGTCGCATGCGTCGGCGGCGGCTCGAACGCGATCGGGACGTTCTACGACTTCGTCGACGACGCCGATGTGCGCCTCCTCGGGGTCGAAGCCGCCGGCGCCGCGTCGCTCGGAACCGGCCGCCCCGGCGTACTGCACGGCGCGCGCTCGTCGATCCTCGCGGACGACGACGGACAGATCCTCGACGCGCACTCGATCTCCGCCGGGCTCGACTACCCGGGGGTCGGCCCGGAGCACGCGTTTCTCCGCGACACGGGCCGCGCGGAGTACGTCGGCGCGACGGACGACGAAGCGCTCGCCGCGTTCCACGAGCTCGCGCGCACCGAGGGGATCATCCCGGCGCTCGAGCCGGCCCACGCGCTCGCACGCGCGCGCGAGCTCGACGAGACGTACGTGCTCGTCTGTCTCAGCGGACGCGGGGACAAGGACCTCGCGGAGGTGCTGTCGCGATGAGAGGCAACGTCGCGAGCCCGCGTCCGACCGTGTACGCCTTTCCCGCCGAGCTGCACTTCGACGAGCTGCTCCTGCGGCTGCCGACGCCGGAGGATGCCGAGACAATCGCGCCGGCCTTCATCGATCCCGCCGTCGGCGGCGAGGCGGGACTGCCGCCGCTCGACGTCGACGAGCTCCGCCGGTTCACCGCGGACGAGCTCCCCGCGTGGCGCGCGGCCGGACGCTTGGCGCCGTACCTGATCGAGGATGTGACGAGCGGAAGAATCCTCGGCGGGGCTGCGCTCCACCACTTCGATCCGATGCGCGGCGCCGTCGAGCTCGGCTACTGGCTCTTCGCCGACGCACGAGGCCGCGGCGTGGCCACGCGCGCGGTGAACGCGCTGGCCGAGCATGCCTTCGCGAACGGCGTCTACCGTGTCGACGCGGTCGTGCGCGTCGGCAACGTCACCTCGGAGCGCGTGCTCGAGCGGGCCGGCTTCGTGCGCGAAGGCGTCAAGCGCCGCTATCTCCGCCACGGCGGCGAGCGCGTCGACGCGACGCTCTTTTCGCGCCTGGCGGACGACTGATGCGCTGGTCTTGTCCAACGCGCGCGGCGCACGTCGCCGCAGACACAGATCCTCGAGGCGCATTCGATCTCCGCAGGCCTCGAGTATCCGGGTCCGACCGGAGCACGCGTTCCTCCGCGACATCGTCCGCGCCGAATACGTCGGCGCGGCCGACGAGGAAGCATTGACCGCGTTCCACGACCTCGTGCGCACTGAAGGGATCATCCCCGCGGTCGAGCCGGCGCACGAGCTCGCCCGCACCAGCGAGCTGGACAAGACCTAGGTGCGCGTCTGCCTCAGCGGCCGCGGCGACAAGGACCTCGCCGAAGTGCTCGCACGATGACGGTGCACGACTTCGAGCCGACGCACTTCCATGTATCGATCGGCTCGCACGAGCCGGTGCTGCGCGTCGCGGGCGGCGACACGATCCGCACGTGGTGCGTCGACGCGACGGGCGCAGACGCGTCCGGCGAGCAGATCACGGACGGCGGCAACCCCCAGACCGGCCCATTCTACGTCGAGGGTGCGGAGCCCGGCGACACGCTCGGCGTCCGCTTCGACCTCATCCGTCCGAACCGCGCGCGCGGGCTGAGCGCCCAGCTGGTCGCGCCGCACGTCGTCGATCCGGACTTCGTGCGCGAGCTCGACTACACCGGTCTCGACACCGACTGGTGGGCGCTCGACCTCGAGCGCGGCACCGCGCGGCTCGAGGCGCCGCCGACCGGCCTCGAGTCGCTCGGCGAGCTGCCGCTCGCGCCGATGCTCGGCTGCTTCGGGGTCGCACCGCCGCGGGGCCAGGCCATCTCGACGGCAACGTCGTCGAGCCACGGCGGCAATATGGACTACCGGGGATTCCGCGAAGGCGTCACCGTCTTCTTTCCGGTGTTCGCCGAAGGCGCACTCCTGCACGTCGGCGACGGCCACGCGCTGCAGGGCGACGGCGAGATCGTCGGCACCGGGATCGAGGTCTCGATGGACGTCGAGGTGACGGTCGAAATCCTGAAGGGGAAGCACATTTCGTGGCCGCGGGCGGAGGACGAGACGTTCGTGATGGCCGTCGGCAACGCGCGGCCGCTCGACCAGGCGGTGCAGCACGCGACGACGGAGTTGATGCGACTGCTCGAGGAGGACTACGGCCTCGACCACCGCGCGAGCTCCGTGCTGCTGGGCCAGTGCATCCGCTACGACGTCGGCAATGTCTTCGATCCCGCGTACACGATCGTGGCAAAGGTCGAGAAGAGGCTGCTCCCGTGAGCAACACCGCGTACCCGGTACGTACCCGGTACGTACCCGGGGCCAGTGCATCCGCTACGACGTCGGCAATGTCTTCGATCCCGCGTACACGATGGTTGCGAAAGTGGAGAAGAGACTGCTCCCGTGAGCAACACCGCGTACCCGGTACGTACCCGGTACGTACCCGGTACGTGCCAGGTACCCGCACTGCCGAAGCGGACATGCCTTGTGGTCAGACCAGCGTGACGGCAAAGAGGAGAACGTTCCACAGGTGACGCGCAAGGCGCTCTCGATCTACCTCCGACCTGCTCGAGCTCGGCTTTCCGTTCTCCGATCCGCTCGCAGACGGGCCGGTGATCCGCCGCGCCGGCGAGCGGGCGCTCGCGGAGGGCATGCGCACCGGCGCGTGCCTCGAATGCCTCGCCGACACGCGCGAGCGCGTGGGCGCCGACGTGCCGCTGATCCCGATGACGTACGCGTCGATCCTCGAGGCCTACGGCTGGGACCGCTTCGCCGCCGATGCCCGCGCCGCCGGCGCGACGAGCCTGATCGTCGTCGATCTCCCCGTCGGCGAACGGCCCGAGCTGCGCCGCGTCCAGCTCGTCGCGCCGACGTCGACGGACGAGCGAATCCGCCGGGCGGCGGAACACACGGACGGCTGGCTCTACCTCGTCACGGTGACGGGCACGACGGGGACGCGCGACGAGCTCTCCCCCGCGCTCGCCGGCCTCGTCCAACGCGCGCGGCGCACGTCGCCGCAGACACCGCTCTACGCCGGCTTCGGCATCTCGACGCCCGAGCACGCGCGCGCCGCCGCCCAGCTTGCGGACGGGATCGTGGTCGGCTCGCGCGCCGTCGAGGTCGCCGAGGATGGCCCGCCCGCGCTGCAGAGCTATGTCGCGAGTCTGCGCGTCGCGCTGAACCGCTAGGGTTCGCGACGACGCGGCCGCAGCCGCGTCTTTCGTGTGTCCCCGTTTTCGAGGAGTTAGGTGCAGGTCGACCCGCCCGATCTCGGCTTCTTCGCGACCGCCGTCAGGCTGCTCCGCGTCTGGCGGGAGCAGTGGCGCCTGGTCCTCCTCGGCCTTGCGTGCGCGCTCGCGACGACCGGGCTCTCGCTGACGATCCCGATCCTGATCAAGCACGCGATCGACTCCTCGATTGCCCCGAGCTCTGTTGCCGGGGTAGTCCAACACCGCTCACGCCTCTGGCCGTACCTCGTCGCGATCGTGATCCTCGCCGCCGTCCGCTTCGCCACGAACTTCACCCGCCGCTACGCGACGGCGCGCGTCGGCATCCGCATCGAGGCGCGGATGCGCGAGCTCCTCTACCAAGCCTACTTGCGTTTCCCGCGCGCGTTCTACGACCAGCACGCGACCGGGCAGGTCGTGTCGCGCGCGACGAACGACCTCTACCCGATCCGCTACTTCATCGGCTGGGGAATGGTCCAGGGCGCGCAGTCGCTGATGATGATCGTCGGCGTCGCCGTCGTGCTCGTGCTCGTCAACCCGTTGCTCGCGCTGTACGCGGGGCTCGCGATGCCGCTCGTCGGCATCCTGACGTGGGTCTTTGCGCTCAAGGTAATGCCGGTGTCGCGGCTGGTGCAGCAGCTCAAGGCCGACGTGACGGAGGCGTCGGACGAGGCCGTCGTCGGCATCGA
>WNEY01000412.1_pt1 | contig 26618 bp, 22 predicted proteins | sample 5400531 | NCBI WGS metagenome assembly WNEY01 (sample SAMN13153338, study PRJNA577476) | soil metagenome | isolation source: 200 cm saprolite under Douglas fir tree site 1 | place: USA:California | collected 2015-04-18
GGTCGCGAGCGGATTCGGGAGCGGAGCGGCCAAACTCACCGCGAGCGTCTCCCGCCGCGCTCGCTCGCGGTCCACCCGTGAGAGCGTCACCCAGCCCTCTTTCAGCGCGCGCTCGAGGAGAGTTGGCGAGCCTCGGAATTTTCGGCGGACGGCATCAACCGTCGTCTCCGTTTGCCCGGCGAGGTAACGAAGAAACCCAGCTTCCTCGCTGCCTTGGACTTCTTCGAGGAGGCTGCCGGAGAGTTCTTCAAGCTGCTGCTTCCCGAGACTGGTAAGCTCCAGCACACGCGCCCGCCGGGTTTCCGCGCGCAGTGGGAGCATGGCGGAAAAGACTTCCCCGACGGGCGCCAGGTAGTAGTCCTGGATCCAGAGCCCCAGCGTCAGGAGCTCCGGCGAGAGGAGCTGGCCCGGCCGGACCTCCATCGAGTCCGGCACGAGGTAAGTGAGCGGCTGGCGGATCGCGGCCATCACCGCGACATTCACCAAACGAACTCGAGATTTCTTTCTGCCCATCAGGCCTCGAATTTACCCGGAAATATGTCTTTTCACTACGACCTTTCAGGCGGGCCACCGCGCGGGGTTTCAGCGGCCCTGGAGGGGCCGGCTCCGGCAGAGTCAGGCATCGGCGGAAGGTTCTCGTCCAGAAAGCCACGAGGTGCGACACCTCATTTCCGGGCTCTCGGCCGAACGATTTAAAGCCCGGCGAGGCTGGCGCGCGTGGCCACCAGATTCGCGTAAAGGTTGCCGAGCCGCTCGAGCATCTGGACCGCTGCGGGAAAATTCCGCCGGTTGATATGCTCAATGTTGAGCCCGAGCGGAGGAGGGTCAGGCGGGAGATTGTCGAACACATCCATGAGGATGCGCTGGGCGAGGTCGAGCGAGCGCTCAAGGCAAGTCTCCGCGGCCGCGGGCGAAGATTCCCCCGGACGCTCGCCGACGAGCAGAAAACGGTCGAGGTCAGGCGGAATGTCCACTCCCAGCCAGCGGAGGAACTCGAGGTCACGAGGGTGGCTGACGGGCGCGAAGCTCAGGAAAATGCGCGCCTCAAGCCCATTCAAGCGCTGGACCAGTCCCACGATGTCGTTTGAATCGAACAAAATCTGGGTGGTGAAGAAGACGACACCGGCGTCGTTCTTGCGCCGAATCCGGTCCGCCTCGTGAGCGCGGCTGGGAATTGAAATCCCGCCCAGGCTTATCGGGAGTTTTCGAGAAGCCACCTGCTCGGCGGCCTCGAAGACCGTCGGCCCGGGGTAGCGAACTTTGCTCGACTCTCCGCCGACCAGGACGACATAACGAATGCCGAATTCCTCGTGGGTCTCTTCGAGCCACCGGACCTGATCGGGCTCATGAACAACTACGCGGTTCAGCACCACATCGGTATCGAGGTCGCTCAAAATCCGCCTGCCCAGCAACCGCGGTTCAACACGCTCCACAAACCGGTGCGTGCGCTCCGAGCCGCGGTCTTCATCCCGTATTTCAGGCAGGTTGACCGCGTCAATCAGGTGCCCGACTTTTTTAATCTCGGAAAGAGTGGCCTCGATGGCCTCCGGCTTGCCCGCGGCGGGCGGCACCATCTCAAACAAGGTCAACGGAACCGCAGGATTCAGAAGCTTGTCCTTCAGTGTCATCGGTCGCTTTCTGCGCTTTGTCGGTGTAATGGCCGCCGCCGCAAGTCTTACCAGCTTAGACTGAAGCGCCGCAAATCGCAACAACCCGCCTTGAGCCGTAAATTCTCTCAGACTTTAACTGGACACCGCGGCCCGTCCAACCTAAAATCCCGCCGACAATCATCAGGGAGGTTCACCATGGCAGGCAACGGAATCAGCCGGCGAGGATTTCTCGGGAGCACGGCAGCGGTCGGGCTCGGCGTGCTCGCCCATCCTTCGTTCAGTGCAAAAGCGTTCGGGGCGAATGACCGCATCGTTTTGGGCATCATCGGCGCGGGCGGCATGGGCCGCGGCCATATGGAAAACTTCAAAAATCTCGGGGCCGAGTGGGGTGCGGTCTGTGACGTTTACGAAGTGAACCTGGAAGCCGGGCTGGAGATCGCGGGGCCTCAAGCGAAAGGCTACGCGGACCACAGAAAGCTGCTCGAAAGGAAAGATATTGACGCCGTGCTCATCGCCACGCCCGAGCACTGGCACCACAATCATCTGGTGGACACCGTCCAGGCCGGCAAAGACGCTTACTGCGAAAAACCGATGTCCTGGTCTATCGAACAGGGCGCGGATATGGTGGGCCAGGTCCGCAAGACTGACCGGATCGTCCAGATCGGAATGCAACGTCGAAGCTCCCCGGCCATTCATGAGTGCAAGCAACTGATCGAACAGGGCATGCTCGGTGAGATCAATCTGGTGCGCGCGGAATGGTACTGGAACGTCAACTTGAGGACCCGGTACGTGCTGCCCAACAAACTCGATTGGGACCGGTTTGTCGGACCGGCCCGCAAGCAGCCTTTCGACGCGGTCCGTTACCGCAACTGGCGCTATTTCTGGGACTTTTCGGGCGGCAACATGACCGACCAGGGCACCCACCTGATCGACGTAGTCCAATGGTTCACAAACACGACGCAGCCCCGCGCGGCTTATTGCTCCGGCGAGGTCTATAAACTCCAGCCCTCGGAGACCCCGGACACTTTTTGCGCCGTCTTCGAATATCCGCGATTTGCCTGCACCTGGACGCTCTGCTACAGTAACTCTTTCCAAAGCGGGTGGGGACTGGTCTTCCAGGGGCAGAAAGGGACGCTCGAACTTTGCGAAAGCGGTTATCGCATTTACGGGGAGCCTTGGACCGGCGGGGGGACCAGCTACAGCCGCTGGAGCGCGCCCCCTCCGCAGGTCGAAAAACTTCCAGGAGGGCTGACTTCAACCCTGCCCCACATCCAGAATTTCCTGGAATGTGTGAAGACCCGCAAGCAGCCGAACGCCACGGTGGAACTCGGCCATCAGGCGGTGCGGACCCTTCACCTCGCCAACGTCGCCCATCACAAGAGGATTCGCGCCGCACTGGCGGAGGACGGGACCACTGTGACCACTTGACGTCGCGCAATCGAAATCTACGCGGTGGGAAGAGTTTGGGCGGTCTCGATGCAGGGCCGGGTTCCGACAGCCCCGTCCAAGGACACTGCCGGTGTCGGCCAGAAAACCGGCTCTAGGAGGATTTGCTACGGGCGCGTCGCGAGGAACTTGCGGATTTTCTCAAAATCTTCCCGGAGGATTTTTTCCTCGCGCGGGTTGCGGAGAATATAGGCGGGATGGAAGGTAGCGAGAGCTTTCGCGCTCCCGTAGTCGAAGAACTGGCCGCGGATTTTCGTAATGCCTTCCTTTAATCCCAGAAGGGTGTGCACCGCGGGAGCGCCCAGACAGCATACAAGTCGCGGCCGGATGGCCTCAATCTGCCGGAAGAGGAACGGCGAGCAGGTTTCGATTTCGTCCCGCTCGGGAGTGCGGTTACCCGGCGGGCGGCATTTCACGACGTTGCCAATATAGACATCCTCGCGCTTCATGCCGATAAACTGGATCAGGCGGTTCAAGAGCTGTCCCGCGCGTCCGACAAACGGCAACCCCTGTTCGTCTTCGTCAGCCCCGGGCCCCTCGCCGACAAAGACCAGCTCGGCATGAGGGTTCCCCTGTCCAAAGACAATCGTCTTTCGCCCGGCCGCAAGCCGGCAACGTTGGCAGTCGCCGAGGTCCGCGCGGATTTCCTCCAGGCTCTCCGGCTTGCCGCGCGCGGGCGACGGCGGGGCTTCGAACAGGTTGAGCGACCGCGCGTGAAGACCCCCTATGACCGCAGGCGTTGCGTGGGCCGGAGGGACCGATTGTGCGGTTTTCTCAGGTTTGGGTTTTGTGATTGCCGGGGCAGCGGCCACCTCTGTGTGTCTCGCCGGTTTTTCTATCTGTGAACGGGCTTCGCGGGGATTTGACGGCGCCGGCTGCCGGACTTCGCCCACGCCGGGGGGTCTCCGATAAAAGTCCTCGATCCCAAGTTCCCGATAAAATTCGAGCCACGCAGCCAATTGCAGCCGCAGACGCTCATCCACAGGCATCACCAGGGAGTCTCAATTCGCTGGAACCCACCCGCCGGCTTCCCGAGCGCGAAAACTTCAGAAGCGAGCCCGCAGGCACCCGCCCGCCCGCTTACCGCCGCACCCGCGACTTCATTTCGACCACCTGATCGAGGACGCGCTTCGCGACGTCGAGTTTGCTCATTTTGTCGAGCGGAATCTCGCGCCCGTCGGGAAAGATGAGGGTCACAATGTTGGTATCTACTTCGAACCCGGCGCCTTCGCGCGTCACGTCATTGGCCACGATCAGGTCGAGCCCTTTTTCCCGGAGCTTCCGGGAGGCATTTTCAAGCACGCGTTCCGCCTCAGCGGCGAAACCAACGACCACCTGACTCGGACGTCGGCGCCGCGCAATTTCCGCGAGGATATCCCGCGTGGGCTCCACTTTTATCGTCGAGAAGCCGTCACGCTTTTTGATCTTTCCATTTTGAGATTCGGCCGGGCGGAAATCGGCAACCGCAGCCGCCATCAAGACGACCGAGGACTCATCCAGGTGGCGAAGGACCGCTTCAGCCATTTCTTCGGCCGTTCGGACGCGCTCGAAGTGGACGCCTTGTGGCGGCTCGAGACTCGCAGGACCGCTCACCAGGCTCACGCGGGCGCCGCGCCGCCGGCTGGCCTCGGCGAGCGCGTAACCCATTTTTCCTGAAGACCGGTTGCTGAGGTAACGGACCGCATCCAGAGGTTCCTCGGTCCTGCCCGCCGTTACCAGGACTTTTTCGTCCCGAAGGTCTTCTCGTATGCCCAGGGTATCGAAGAGCGCCCGGGCAATCGTTTCGACGGAGGCAAGGCGGCCCGGCCCCGTCATGCCGCAGGCCAGGTAGCCCTCGTCGGGATCGAGAATCGTGGCTCCGCGCCCGCGCAAAATATCGAGGTTTTCCTGCGTGGCGGAGTTTTCCCACATGTTCACATTCATCGCGGGCGCGATGATCAGAGGGGCCCTGGTGGCCAGGCAAAGGGTGGTGAGAAAATCGTCCGCGATCCCGCGAGCGATTTTGGCGATGATGTTGGCCGTAGCAGGCGCGACAACGAGCGCGTCAATGTTTTGCGCCACGGCGATATGCTCGATGGCGCTTTCGACATTGGGTTCGCCACCCGAAGTGGCGAACATGTCCGTGATGACTTTTCGGCCTGAGAGCGACGCGAGCGTGAGCGGAGTGACGAACCTGCGGGCGTTGCGAGTCATGATCACCTGGACTTCCAGGCCCTTATCCTGGAGCACCCTCACGAGCTCCGCCGCCTTGTAAGCAGCGATGCCTCCCGTGACTCCCAGCGCCACTCGCATAGCCAAGGTCTCGCCGTCAAGGACTCGCCGTCAGGCGCAAAAACATCTGAGCCAACCTGACCACTTCGTCCTGGTTCATCTTACACCCTATTTGGACAGCTTCGCCTTCCTGGCCTTCTCGCCGTTATTCGAAGCCAGTTCCAGGTTCTCGAAGGTCACCAGACCGGCTTCTACTTCCTGCTGGGCTACCTTGGTCAGCTTTTTGCTTTGAGTCTGGATCATAGGCTTGGCTCCAGCTTGCAGTTGTCGCGCCCTCTTAGCCGCGACCAGGATGTATCGAAATTTGCTGTCAATGCCCTGAGGGAGTTGCATTCGTTGTTATCCTCCAAAAGTCATGCAGATTTCGCGGGCTCGCGGGCTCTGGTGGTCTCGGCGTAGCCGAGTCGCCAGGACAACCGCCCGCAGCGCCTGCGTGGCCCGAGACACCCGGTCGTTCACCACCAGGTAGTCGTATTCGGTCCAGTGAGCGATCTCCTTCCGCGCGGCTGCCAGCCTCCTCTCGATCACCTCAGGGGGATCCGAGCTTCGCTGCCTCAATCGGCGCCCCAGCTCTCGGAGGGAAGGCGGCAGCACGAAGACGCTGACCGCGTCGGGCAATCGCCGCCGGACCTGCCGGTGGCCTTGCACATCAATATCGAGCAGGACGTCCCTGCCGGCCTCCCGGGCCGCGCGGACCCGCTTCCATGGAGTTCCATACAGGTGGCCGTAGACCCTTGCCCACTCGACAAACTCGCCCTCCGCGATCAAGCGCTTGAAACGCGGCGTCGACATGAAGTAGTAATCCCGCCCGTCCTTCTCGCCCGGCCTCGGCGGACGAGTCGTGCAGGATATCGAAAACGTCAAACCGGAAAGGGAGGTCCTGAGGCGTCGGATCAGCGTTGATTTCCCCGCTCCGGAGGGCGCCGAAATCACAATGACGCTCCCCTCCCGGAGCGCGCGCTTTCTGGACTTGACCACGTTCACTCGATGTTCTGTGCTTGCTCGCGCAATTTTTCAATCTCTGTCTTCATTTCTATGGCTTGCCGCGCGATCTCCAAGCCTGCTTCCGGCACGTCCGTCGTCTTGGAGAGCAAGGTGTTCGCCTCGCGGTTCATCTCCTGGAGCAGGAAATCCAGCTTCTTCCCGACTTCACTGGCTTCGCCCTGGTCGAGCAACCGCTTCGCCTGATCGAGGTGACTGCCGAAGCGCGTCAGCTCTTCCGATATGTCCGAACGCGAGGCCAGGTATGCGACTTCCTGGGCGAGACGCGCCCGATCGACTTCTACGGCCCCGAGGAGTTCCTTGATACGGGTCTCAAGCCTGTGCTGATAGAGCTGCGGCACTCTCCTCGCGAGGCCGTCTATATTTCTGCTCAACTCTTCCAGCCGCTTCAGCCGGGCGCGCAGGTCCGTTTCCAGCGCCTCGCCTTCCCGGGCGCGCATTTGGTTGAGCTGGTGCAGAGTTTCGGACGCCACACCCTCCATCGCTCGTTCGATGCGCTCAAGCTCCGCCGGCGTCAACTGGCCGTTTCCTGTCCCAACCATTCCCGGAATGCGAAGGAGCGAGACCGGGTCCGGCTCTGTCGTGAAGCCAAACTCGCTGCGCAACTGCTGGCAAGCCGAGGCATAGGCTGCGAGCATTTTCCGGTTGAGTTCGAGTCCGCCGGGGCCTGCCTGCTCGAGACTGATCGTGACCTCAACGTGGCCGCGGGTCACGTGGTCTTTCACGACCCGGCGCAGGTGGGGCTCCAAAGGCTCGAGGGCGGCCGGCAGGCGAACTTGCAAGTCAAGGAAGCGGTGGTTCGTGGCTTTAATCGAAGCGGAAAGAGAGAAGTCCGCTTCCTCCGCCCTTACACGGCTGTAACCTGTCATGCTTCGAATCATACCGGGTTCCCGGGACCGCACGCTTGCGCCTTATAAATTGAACGCCTCGGACTCAACTCGGCACGGCGGACCTGTTCCAGGGGTTCTCAACCTACCTCTCGTCAATTTTACGGCTCGACGTCCACGAACTGCAGCTTGTGGAGTCGCTGGTAAATTCCACCCCGATTGATCAGGTCCTCATGCGTTCCGACTTCCGAAATACTGCCGCGGTCAAGAACAACGATCCTGTCAGCCCGTCGAACAGTCGAGAGCCTGTGCGCAATCACCAGCACCGTGCGTCCCGCCATGAGATTGCTGAGGGCGCTCTGGACGAGGAGCTCGGACTCCGTGTCCAGTTCCGACGTCGCCTCATCCAGGATCAACAGTGGCGGGTTTTTCAGCAGGGCCCGAGCGATGGCAATCCGTTGCCTCTGCCCGCCGGAAAGCCGCTGGCCGCGCTCGCCGATCTCCGTCTGGTATCCTTTCGGCAGCTCCATGATGAAGTCATGGGCCAGCGCGGCGCGGGCCGCCTCGACGACCGCCGTCTGACTCCAGGACTGGCTCCCGTAACAAATGTTGTTGAAAGCCGTGTCGTTGAAAAGGACCGTCTCCTGAGTGACCAGCCCGATTTGACCGCGCAGCGAACTCACCTTCACGTCACGCACGTCGTTGCCGTCGAGGAGGATCCGTCCATGGGTCACGTCGAAGAACCTGCCAATCAGGCTGGCCAGAGTGCTCTTGCCGGCACCGCTCGAGCCGACAATGGCCACCACCTCGCCTTTCCTGATCCGCAGATTGACGTTGCGCAAGAGCGGGATGCCATCCTCGTAGTCGAAATCGACTTGTTCGATAGCGATTTCGTCCTGGAACGGAGGCAACTCGACAGCGTCCGGTTTTTCCGCAACGTCCTGGGGGACCTCGAGATAACGGAAGACCTCCTCAGAAGCGCCCACGGCCTGTTGGACGGCGTTGTTCACTCCCGAAAGCCGCTTGATGGGCTCGTACATTTTGATCAGCGCGTAGAGAAAGGCCACGAACCCCCCGGCGGTCTGCGCGCGGTGGAGAATTTCATTGCGTTCGTAAAGCAGCAAGCCGGCTATGGTGATGGCGCCGAGCAGTTCCATCAAAGGAGAGGTCGCGGCTTGCGCGCGCACCCATCGCAGGTTGGTCTTCAGGAGTCGCCGGGTAGCTGCCTTGAATTTGGCGACTTCGAACAATTCCATGACGAACGCCTTCACGATTCGAATCCCGGTGAATGTCTCCTGAAGCACGCTGTTGAGTTCAGCCATCTTGTCCTGGCTGGAACGGCTGGACTTGCGGATGTAACGCCCGATGTTCACCGAGGGGAACACGACCAGAGGAACCAGGAGAAGTGAGACGAAGGTCAGCTTCCAATCGATGTAGAACACCACGGCCAGCAGGCCAACCAGGGTGAAGACCTGCTTGAGGAAATCCGCTGAGACCTGCGCGACCGCATTCTGGATTTTGTCGATGTCGCTGGTGATGGCGGACATCAGGCGTCCCGTAGGGTTCTTGGTGAAGAAGGCGATGGACTGCTGGATGATCTTGGAATAGACCAGATTGCGCAGGTCCCGTACGATGGAGTGTCCGATGAAATTGACGAAGTAGGTGGCGAAGAATTCCGAGAGTCCCTTGACCAGCGTCACCCCGATGACTGCGAACGCGACGACGGTCCATTCGTTGTGGATCCGGCTGGGAATAAAGTCCTGCAGGTAAATTCCACGGCCGTCGAAGGGCAACTGGAACAGCAGGATCCTTGACACGGCGGGAGACTCAGGGCCGAGAACGCGGTCGAACACCGGCCGGATCAAAAGCGCGGTGAGCGCCTCGCAGGCTCCTACGACGGCCATCAAAATCACGGCCGCGAAGAAACGCGCAGTGTAAGGACGAAGGAATCCGAGGAGACGCTTGAATTGGCTCATTCAGTGTATAGCACCCAGTCCAGGGACACGATACTGGGGCCTGCGGCGCTCGTCGAAAATCTCCCTATAGTAATTCCTCAGTGAACCGACCGTCAAGCAGCGGAGAGCGACCCGATTGCGCGCACATCTGCTCGGAGAGACCTAAGTGCTTCCACTTCAATTAGTTATCAGGAAACAGGGCTTAAGAATCCGCCCCGGCCGGAGCGGCTCCAATCAAATCAAGCGCCATCGCCGCCGCTCCATATAAGGGAGAGTAAATTCCCAGCTCGGAAAGAACAATTTCTGTTGTGTAACCAATCGAGGGCGAGCCTAATTCTTCAAGAAACTCCCGCACCGGACCCAGCAGTACGCCGCCCGCCTGCGCCACCCCTCCGCCCAAAACGATTTTGTCCGGGTTTACGACCCGGATGATGGTCAGGAGCGCGCGAGCGAGCCACCGCGAGGATTCCCGAAGGATTTGAGAAGCCGCCATGTCCCCTTCGGCTGCCGCCTGGATGACGGACTTCGCGGTGATTTTTCCAGCCCTGCCGCCGCTGAGCTCGACGATTCGGGAAACCTGCTCGGGCCTGCGAGAAGCCCAGTCCTGGCCTCGGCGGGCGATTGCGGTTCCTGAACAAAATGTCTCGAGGCATCCCCTTCCCCCGCAGGAACACACCGCGCCCGAATCAGACACGGGAATGTGCCCAATCTCCCCGGCCAGATTGTCTTTCCCGCGGAATATCTTCCCGTCGCAGATCAACCCGCTCCCAATCCCGGTGCTGACTGTCACATAGACCATGGAGTGGGACCCGCGGCCCGCGCCGTAGCGATATTCTCCGAGCCCGCCTGCGTTCGCGTCATTGTCGAGACGGCACTCCAAATTCAAGTTCTCCCGAACCCACTGTGCGAGAGGGAAGCTGGCCCAGCCCGGCGCATGGATGGAGTTGACTTGTTGGCGTCCAATATCCACCGGGCCGCCGAAGCTCACACCGCACGCCTTCACGGTGTAATCGGCCCTTTCCGTCAGGACGCGTGACCGCTCGCGGACTTGTTGGAGCATCCAGTCGCGGCCGCCCGAGCGCAACGTAGCGTCTTCGGATACCAGCAGGCGCCCTCCATCCTGATCGAACAGCCCTACCCGGAAGTGCGTGCCTCCAATGTCTATTCCAATCACGTAATTCACGAGATCCTCGCGCAATCGGGCCCAAGCCCTTCCGTAATTCGAGCTCGGGTGCTCATTTCAAGAAAACGCGACTTTTAGCTCCGACCGAAGTCGCGGTGCACGATTTTGATCTTGTATCCCTCGCGCTGCAAACCTTCGCCGATTTCCTCCGCCAGCGCCACCGACCGGTGTCGCCCGCCGGTACATCCGAGAGCAATGGTGAGGTAGCTTTTCCCCTCGCGGATGTAATGCGGCAGCAGGTAGAGGAGCAGGTCCATCACGCGCTCCGTGAATTCTTTCGTCTGGGGGTAGGAATCCATAAAATTCCGCACAGCGCGGTCGCGGCCGGTCTTGTTCCGCAGCCGCGCCAAGTAATTCGGGTTTGGGAGAAAACGCACGTCAAAGACCAGGTCCGCATCGGGCGGGACGCCAAAGCGAAACCCAAAAGAAAGGACGGAGATCAGGAGGGCCTTGCGGGCGGACAATCCGCCAAACCGCGTCTGGATGAAGTCCCGGAGCTCGTGGACGTTCATCCGGGTGGTATTGACGACGGCGTCGGCGAGCTGGCGCATGGGCTTGAGCAACATCCGCTCGAGTCGAATTCCTTCCCGGACGGGCAGGTCGCGACCGAGGGGGTGAGGTCGCCGCGTCTCCTCAAAGCGCCGGATCAGCGCCTGATCGGCAGCCTCGAGGAAGACCAGCGAAAGTTTCATATTGTCGCGCGACAGGCTGCGGTACATGCCGGGAAGCTGGCTGAGGGCTTCTCCTTCCCGAATGTCCACGACCACCGCGGCCCGGTCAATGCGACTCTGGGGCTCGGCGCACAGGTCCGCGAACTTGGGGATCAGGTCGATGGGGAGGTTATCCACACAATAAAAACCAAGGTCCTCGAATGCTTTCAGGACAGAGCCTTTCCCCGATCCGCTCAGGCCGGTGATGACGACAAATTGTCTGGAGGTTTTACTGGAAGCGGCTGTTTTCATGAGCACCCAAGCGGGGCGAAGCGGATCGGAGAACCTGTTCAGGTGCCCGAAATCCCCCGCTTCCCCTGAGTTTCAAAGCCTTCGTTCGCTTGAGCGAAACGGGCGGTCTGAAGCACGGCTGCCCTTTGACACTTATTGCGCGGCCGAGTCAAGGCCTGAGGAGGCCTTTCCCAGCCGGTTCGGGCAGAAGTCCAGGAATATTCTCCTAGGGCTCGGGTTCGACCAGGCCCAGCTTGCCGTCAGGTCGCTGGTAGATGACGTTGACGCGCTCGGTCGCCGGGTTGCGAAAGACCACTACGCCGCTGCGCGTGGTGTCCAGGGCCTCCACGGCCTCATGAATCGTCATGGGCTTGATGGGGATTCTCTCCGTGGCGAGGACCCGGCGTTCTTGATGGCTCGAGCGTCCGGCCTCCGCGAGGACGTTCAACCGGATGGCGGCTGCAGGCTTGGGCCGGCGTTTGCGCGTCCGGCGTCTTTCGAGCAGCCGGACCGCCTGCCGCTCCAATTTGTCCAGCGCGCCCTTGATCGCGGTGCGGGCGTCACCGGTCTCCTCGATCCCCACCAAAGTGTGGTCCCGGATGGCCAAGGCCAGTTCCGCGATGCGCCGGTGCTTCTCCGCCGTCAAGATCACTTGCAACCCGAATCCTTCCCCGAGCAAGCGAACGAGCTTGCGCAGGCGTTCTTCCGTGTACTGCCGCAAATCAGGTGTGATTTCCATCTGCCGGCCGGTGTAATCGATTCGCATGCAGAGACCTCCTCGAACCTCGGCGACGGAAATAAGAGCTTTGGTTTGCCCGTCAAGTTTTCACTCGGCGCTGGTGGGTGCTGGGAATGCGGAGATCTTCTCGGTACTTGGCCACCGTCCGGCGGGTCACGCGATAGCCCCCGTCGCGCAAGCGCTGGGTAATCTGCTCGTCGGTCAGAGGGTGAGTCGAGTCTTCTTCGTCAATCATTTTTTTGACCAACCGCTTCAGGTTGAGCAAGGAGGTGGTGGCTCCGGACGGGCCCTGGACCGCCTCGGTGAAGAAGAACCGGAGTTCGTAGACTCCCTGGGGCGTGTGGACGTATTTGCCGGCAACGGCCCGGCTGACGGTTGAGGGGTGGACGCCGACCTCCTCCGCCACTTCTTTAATCATCATCGGCCGCAATTTTTCAATCCCAAAATCGAATAAGTCCTTCTGCCGGCGAATAATGGCCTCACAGACTTTAATGATCGTCTGCTTGCGCTGCTCGATGTTCTTGATGAGCTGGATGGCGGAGGAAAACCGCTCCTTGACGTAATTCCGGACTTCCCGGCTGGTCCCATCCTGTTGGAGCATGCGGCGGTAATGCCGGCTCAGGCGTAACTGGGGCAGGCCGTCCTCGTTCATGATCACCTGATACCCGTCGCCCGTCTTTACGATGGCCAGGTCAGGCTCAATCAGCCTCGGTTGGGCGCTGTTGTAGGGCTGGCCGGGCCGGGGGTCGAGCTTGCGGATAATTTCCACCGCCCGCTCGACGGCCTTGACGGGGCGGTCGAGCGCACGGGCAATCTCCCGGTATTGCTTGTTCTGGAGCTGCTTCAGGTGATCGGAGACGATCTGCGCGGCGAGGGTGTTTTCGGGAGCCAGCGTGCGCAACTGGATCAAAAGGCATTCCCGCAAGTCCCGCGCGGCCACGCCCAGCGGGTCAAATTCCTGGATGAGCGTGAGCGCCCGCTGCACGTCCTCGAGCCGGTGACCTCCGGTCTGCGCGATCTCTTCGGGACTTGCCGAGAGGTAGCCGTCCTCGTTCACGTTGCCGATAATGGAGTTGCCCGCCTCGCAGACCGCGTCGCAACACACCGACAAGCTGAGCTGCCACGTCAGGTGGTCCGCCAGTGAAACAGGCTGGGAGAGAAAATTTTCGAAGGAGGGTTTTTCCAGGACTTCGGCGGCAGGAGACTTATAACCCGGGTCGAGGTAGTCTTCGAAGAAGGACCCGAAGTCAATCTCCTCGAATGAATCGTGATTGTCCTGGGAGCGGATTTCGCGATCGGCCGGAGGTGCGACCGGTTTCTCGCCCTCCGTCTTCTGCGTGGACTCCTCGATCGAAGGGACCGTCTCAGAGAGCTCTTCCAGGACGGGGTTTGACATGATTTCCTGGTTGATCATCTCGCGCAATTCAAGCTTGTTCAGCGCGAGAACGCTCACCATCTGGACCAAGCCGGGTGTCAGAATCTGCCTCTGCGCCACCTTCAGGCTCAGCCCGATTCGGGGTTGTTGATTGCCGCCCATCGCAGCCTATTTTACCGGTCAGATCGCCAACTGAAAATTATCACCCAAATAAATCTTCTTCACTTGGACGTCGTTGCCCAGCTCCTCCGGAGTTCCCGAACGGAAGATCCGGCCGTTGTTGATGATGTAAGCCTGGTCGGTCACTTGCAATGTTTCCCGCACGTTGTGGTCCGTCACCAGAACGCCGATCCCGCTCGACTTGAGACGGCCGATGATCTTCTGGATGTCCAGCACCGTCAGCGGGTCGATCCCGGAAAAGGGCTCGTCGAGAAGCATGAACGAAGGAGAGATGACCAGAGACCTCGCGATCTCGACCCGCCGCCGCTCCCCGCCGGAAAGCATGTAGCCGTAGCTGCGGCGGACCTGTTGCAAGCCCAGTTCCTCGATAAACTCCTCCAGCCGCTCGCGCCTCTCGTGCGGTGACAGCGGCAGCGTTTCGAGCACCGCCAGGATATTCTCTTCCACGGTGAGTTTTCTGAAGATGGAGGGTTCTTGAGGGAGGTAACTGATTCCGTTCCTCGCCCGGAGGTACATCGGGAGGTGGGTGATGTCCACTCCGTCGAGGAGGACTTGCCCTGAGTCGGGGCTCAACAGCCCCACAATGATATGGAACGTTGTGGTCTTGCCGGCTCCGTTCGGCCCGAGCAGACCCACCACCTCTCCCTGAGCGATCCTAAGATTGATGTCGTCAACAATCTTGCGACCCTTGAACGCTTTGGTCAGATCGACGGTGGAGAGAATCTGCATGGTCGCTCATTGCGCGACGCGGTGTTGCGATAAAGTTGGCGACTTATCACCTCCGTCTACGAACAGCCTATCATCGTGAACAAAGAAAGTCAAACGCTCGCCCGTCACGAAGCCCTTTTGCTCGTCGTAAAGAGCGGGCGGGCCGCCCGTCACCTGAATTCTTCCCGGCCCCGCGTCGTATTCGGCGTGCTCGCCGGTGGCCCGGCGCCCCGGCTCGACCACCAGGACGTGACCGTCGGCCACGGCGCGCTGGATTTCCGAAGCTTCCGTCGCCCTCGCAAGCGAAAAATACACATCCAGGCGGTCCGCCTTGAGGACGGTGTTCTCCGTCTGGAATTGCACGTTGCCGCGGTAGGCCGCCTTGCGCCCCTGGTCGAAATACTCCAGCCGGTCCGCGCGGATCGTAACCGGCCGGGTCTCACGCGCGGGGGGAGAGTTCGTCCCTGCCGCTTTGTCCAGATGGACCGACTGGAAGTGGGACGTTACGACTCGCGACCCCGAACTGATCCGCCGCTCCGCCCGATAGACGTCAAGTGAAGGCGATTCCACAACGTCGGTGCCGTGCCAGGCGCGCACGTGTCCCCGGTATCGCACGAACTGGCTGCGGCGGTCGGCCAGCGCCCGGTCCGCCAGGACGTGCGTCGGGTCATCAGTCCCCGTGGACCCCGCGCTGCGGCCCGCCTGCCCGTCCCCGTTCTGCGCCTCAAACTGCATGGACTCGACCTTCCCTTCGCCCTCGGCGGTGTCGGCTCGGAGATCGAACAAGATCCGCTCGGCCTTGAACCGCGTGGTGGCGTCGGAGACTTCCGGATGGCCGATCAGAGTGAAAAGCTCGGCGGCGGGCGAGTAAGTGGCCTGCTGGGCGCTGCCTCGGCGATCACCCTCCTGAAACTGAAAATTTTCGATCTGGTCCACTTGCCTGAGCGCCTGGGTCGCCGGATCGAAGCTCGCCTCGAGACGCTCGGAAAAGCTCTCCTGCGGCGGCGTGCCGGCAGGAGCGTTGGGCGAGGGCCTGAAGACGATGTGCGCCCCGAGAAAACCGCGCAGGCTCGCCAAGCGGCCAGCCTTGTCGAAATCCATCACGAGCTGGCCCGCGGTGATCTCTCGTTCACCGAGTCCCGGGTCCGCCGGCAGCACCGTCAGTTGACCCGTTCCGACTGTCGCGATCTGACTGAGGCTCACGCTGCCCGGTTGGAAAACGAATCGCACCTGCCCGGCCGATAGCGTCTTCCTTTCGACGGAATGCTTGTCATTGGCGCCGCGACCCGCAGGCTCCGTGAGCAACGCGCCCGGAGACTCGAGCGCCAACTGGACATTGCCTGAGGCTGTCCCGACCTGAGGCCGCGGACGGACGCCGAGGAAGGTCAATACGAACTGCTGGGCGACAAGACGAGACGAGGTCTTGTTGGGCGCGCCGCGGTGCGTTTCCGCCACCACGTTGCCCTCCGCCAGCATGGTGCGCAATTGGCCCGTCGCGGGATCAAATTCGCCCTCGACGCGGTCAGCCCTGCTGTCGATTGCGAGGGATTCAGAAGAATCGAGACCGCGGACGTTTCCTTCAAGAACCACTCGGGTGACGCGTTCGTGGTTGTCCAGGAAGACGGTGCCGCGCTCGGCCAGCGCGCTCCGGGTGCCCTGGACAACCTGGAGCGGCCCATCAAGCTTCACCGTCGCGGTGCCTCCTCGCGGAGCGTCGTAACGGAGGTGGCTGGCCGCGAGGCGGATGGACTCCTGCGAAATCAAACCGCGAGTTACGCTTTGAACCGCCAACTCAGCGATCACATCTTTTTTCAGCTCGAGCCAGCCGCCTTGTGTGGCGTACACCATGCCGCGCGCCGAGCCTGATGCAGGACCAACGCGAAACTGGACGGGCTCCTCAGTGATGACCAGCGATCCTTTCTGCCTGAAGAAGAGGCGCGCCGTTTCAAGATGGACGGGGTCGCGCCTGCGGCCGGCCGCCGGGCCTGGCTGTAAACTTGGTCCACCGAGCGCGCTCACTCGTCGGCTCAGGTCGATCTCGACTTTACCGGAGCTGAAGAGGTCGCCCGATTCGGGCCTGTACTCGCATTGGCGCGTGCGGAGGATGTCTTGGCGATTGCCCTCCCGTCCGAAAACTTCCACCATGACGTCCTCAAGCACCGTCGTGCCTCCTTCCTTAAAAGCAACGGTGCGGGCGGCATGGACGGTAAAAATCTGGCGACCCTCGATCGACCGGGTAAATGAATATCCGGCGAGCTGCTGATGGACATTCGTGGGCAAGACCTGCGGGACGGGCAGGGGCGTTTCCTTCCGGGCATTACTCCACCAAAAGGCCACCGCGACCACCAACGCCGTGGCCGCCAGACCCCAGACCGCAAGGCCGGCAATCCGTTTCTTTCGCCGAGCCGCTTGCTCTGCAAGACTCGTCGTACCCACTTGGCTGTATATCCTATCCGTGTCGCCGTGCCTCTCGGCCCCGGCCTGATGAACCATCGGCCCGGGGATGACAGGCTTTCGGGGTTAAGCCCCTTGGACTCGGAAATCCTTCATGACTAGCTGAAGAGTGGCCACCCCGTGGTACACATTCTGGTCCAGTGTAAAAACCATGTCCAGGCATTGCCCGCAGGAGACGCGCGACCCTTGTTCGGCCCTCCCCCAACCTAAAGCGTCGAATAGTTTGCCGGCCTGCCCCACTTTCAGTTTTAGATGCTTTTCCTGGAGGATGCGAGGGGGCAACGCCACGATGAGACCGCGCGCGAGAAAGACAGGGGCTGCGTTTCCGCAGCCGAATGGCTCAAGCCTTTCCACGTCTTCAAAACCGCTCCAGTCAACCCCCGCCAGATCGAGCTCCGCATCAATCTGCAAGACCGGCTCGAGGTCCTCAGGGGTGAGATTTGACCGGGCGCAGTTTTCGAAGCGCGTTTCGAGCTCCTCGATGCGCCCGGACGGCAGCGTAAAGCCCGCAGCTTGCGCGTGGCCGCCATACCGGTCGAAGAGGTCGCTCATGGCAGCCAGCGCGTCAAGAAGGTGGAACCCCCTGATCGATCTGCCGGACCCAACGCCGACTCCATCCTCAACGCCGATCACCAGCGCCGGCCGATGATAGCGGTCCACCACGCGCTGCGCGACGATCCCGATCACGCCCCGGTGCCACCCGTCGCCGGAAATGACCAGAGAATATTTTTGGACCCTCTGGGGCGACTGGCGTAATTGGGCCTCGATCTGGCGCAGAATTTCGTCCTCCACACTCTGCCGCTCGCGGTTCAGCGCTTCAAGTTTCTGCGCGATCTCGCGCGCCCTCGAGGCCTCACGCGTCATGAAAAGGTCAATGACGTCCCTGGCGTTTTCCATGCGCCCCGCGGCGTTGATCCGTGGAGCGATTCGAAACCCGATTTCTCCGGTGCTGACGGGCCGCCCGCAAACCCCGGCCACCTCGAGGAGGGCTTCCAGTCCCGGCTGTTCCGGCTCGGCGAGCGCCCTCAATCCGAAATGCGCGATGATGCGATTTTCCCCGAGCAGCGGCACCACGTCGGCGACAGTCCCGATCGCGACGACCTTCAAATAAGAAAGGACCTGGCGCTCGGAAAGCCTTTCTCCGAGCATCGCCTGCACCAGTTTCCACGCCACTCCCACTCCGGAAAGGTTCTTGTCCGGATAGGAGCAGTCGGGGCGCCGCGGGTTCAGAATGGCTTTGGCCGGCGGCAGGTGACTCTCCGGCAGATGGTGGTCGGTCACGATGCAATCGATCCCGAGCTCGCAAGCCCTCTTAATGACTTCGTGCTCGCGGACTCCGGTATCGACGCTGATGATCACGCGGACATTTTCAGAGGCCGCTCGTTCGATGACGGGGATCCGCATACCGTAACCCTCGGCAAACCGGTCGGGGATATGGGCCTCGACCTTGGCTCCGAGAGACCTGAGGGCGGTCAGCAGGACCACCACGGCCAGGGTGCCGTCCACGTCATAGTCCCCATAGATCAGCACCTTTTCATTCCGATCAATCGCACGCCGCAAACGCTCGACGGCAGCCGGCATGTCCGCCATCAGGAATGGGTCTGGGATCTGGTCAAGGGAGGGGCGAAGGAAGCGCTGGGCGGTCTCGGGGTCGCGGATTCCGCGCCGGACCAGCAGCCGGGCGAGGAGTGGGGAGAAGCCAAGCTCGCGCGAAAGACTCGCAATTGCGTCGGGGTCAACGGGAGGGACTAACCATCGCATGAGTCAGACTCATCGTGACAGAGGACGCAGAGGGTTGCAAGTCCCCGCACCGCGCGCGCGAGCATGAGATATATTGAAGTCCCCGAACGAACGACCTTGCTCGGGGAAAACTGCAGGGAGACGAATATGAAAAGGCGAGCTTTCTTGAAAACCATCACGACTGTTTCGAGCGTATCGTGGCTGGCAGGAAGCGCGGCGAGTCCAGCCGGGTCTCGGGAGGGGCCGCTCGACCGCTTCAAGCTCGGCTCCATCAGCGACGAGTGGTCGCAGGACCTTGAAGAGGCGCTCAAGGGCATGAAGGGCTACGGACTCCGGTGGGTTGAAGTCCGGAACGTATGGAACATCTACAACACCGAAGCCAGCGCGGAGCAGGTCCGCCGCATGAAAGACCTGCTCGCCGGATACGCGTTCAAGTTGTCGGTCCTGGACACTGCTTTCTACAAGTGCGCGCTGCCCGGAACGAAACCCGTGAGCGGAGACAAGGACGTTTATCCCTATCCCGAACAGATGGACCTGCTCAAACGCGGCATCGAGAGAGCACACGCGCTCGGGACGGACAAAGTGCGGGTGTTTGCCTTCTGGCGCGTTGCCGACCCCGAAAAACACTTTTCGCGAATTTCGGAAGAGCTTTCAAAGGCCGCGGAAGTCGCGAAGGCCGAGGGCGCGCGCCTGGTGCTCGAAAATGAAAGCTCGTGCAACGTGGCGACCGGCGGCGAGCTCGCGCGCATCTTGAAGCTCGTTCCCGCCGATAACCTTGGAGCCAACTGGGACGTCGGCAACGGCGCCTGGCAGGGCGAGGTTTCGTTCCCGGCGGGCTACGGGGCCCTCCCCAAGAGCCGCATCTGGCATATGCACCTGAAAGACGTGCGCTGCGGAGCCGGGTTCACGAACTGCCAGACGGCCGTCGTCGGCACTGGAGAACTCGACTTGCTGGGACAATTTCGCGCGCTTCTCCGCGACGGATACCAGGGGACAATGTCCCTCGAGCCCGAGTACGAGACCGCCTCCCTGCCTCACGGGGCGGCGACCCGGCGCTCGCTCGAAGGCTTGCTCAAAATCATGGCCGCCGCACTCGCCTAGACTCGGACCTTAACCTTTCACGCGGCGATACACCACCCGGCGCGCGCAGGCAGGATTCCGTCCAAACTTATTGGGTCATCACGAAGACTTCGTGGGGCTCACCGAGGTCGCGCGCGGAGGGCGTGATGATCGTGCGCGGGCTGACGTATATCTTGGCGCCTTTCAGGATGGCACGGCGCACGTCATCCTCGCTGACGAAGTCCACCGCGCTCGGCGAAGCGGGCTCTGCCGCAAGTTCACTGCGGGCAGGAGGGACACCGGAGGCTGGCGGAGGCGTCGCAGTCGTCCTGGCTCGCGCGGCAACAAACCGCTCAACGATGTGAGAGATTTCATCCTGCGTCGCCGACGGCCGCGATGCCGCGAAGGCGCCGGCCGGCTCGTGCGACGCCTGAAGAACGGGGGAACGGGCTGCCTCGACGCTTTCCGGCCGGTTGATCGGGCGGCGCTCATAAGCCAGCCGCTTGACGTTGAGGAGATGCATCGGCGAGATGTTGTCCGAAGTAATGTTGCCGCCCGGCGTGCCGCAGCCGAGCGACATCGAGGGGAAAAGCCTGGTCGTGTGGCCGACGGAGCCGTGAGGTGCGGGAGTATTCACCACCATCCTGAAAGCCGGCAGCTTGAGCGCAAACTCGCGGATCACGCTGTCGTCTGTCGCATGGATGGACATCGTGTGGCCCATCCCGCCGAACTCCAGAAACCGCCGGCAAACGTCCAACGCTTCGCGGCTGTCCCGCACAACATAGAACGACAGCACGGGTGACAACTTTTCCGCGGAGAGCGGATACTGTCTTCCAATGCCTTCGAGCGGAGCAATCAACGCGCGCCGGTCGGGCGGGACCGAAAAGCCCGCGGCTTCGGCAATCTGTTGCGCGGAATGGCCTACGAGCCCGGCATTCACGCGAAAATTGGGAAGGATGAGCGCGCGGGCCACGGCCTCCGACTGCTGGCCTGTCAGGAAAAATCCTCCTTGCCGCTCGGTCTCCGCCTTGACCTGGTCGGCAATCGCCCGGTCAACCACCATGTGTTGTTCGGCGGAGCAAAGGGTGCCGTTGTCAAAGCATTTGCCGGTTAGGATATCGGCCACCGCCTTGCGGACCCGGGCGGAGCTGTGAATGTAAGCAGGGACGTTGCCGGGCCCCACGCCGAGGGCGGGCTTTCCTGAGCTGTACGCCGCCCGAACCAGCCCCGCGCCGCCGGTGGCGAGGATGATGGCCGTCAGCCGGTGCCGCATCAACTCTTCGGTGGCCTCCGGCGTGACTGTCGAAAGGCAGGCGATCGAGCCCTCCGGGGCGCCCGCTTTGACCGCCGCCTCCGACAAGACCCGAGCGCTTTCGCGGATACAGCGCACGGCGCTCGGGTGGGGACTCATGACGATTGCGTTGCAACCTTTGAGGGCAATCAACGCCTTGAAAATGGCGGTCGAAGTCGGATTCGTGCACGGGATGATCGCCGCGACGACGCCCGCCGGCACCGCGATTTCCACCACGCCGTTTTCCGCGTCCTCGCGGATGACGCCGACGGTCTTCAAGTCCTTGATGCCGTTATAAACGTCGCGCGCGCTGAAAAGGTTCTTCTCCACCTTGTCCGCAACGACGCCGTAAGTGGTCTCTTCCACCGCGAGTCGGGCCAGGGGCTCGGCGTTCTGGCGGGCCGCTTCCGCCATGGACGCGACGACCGCATCAATCCGTTCTTGGGAAAATCCTTCAAGGATTTTCCGGGCCTCTGCGGCCTTCTCGACGAGCCTGCGGACTTCCTGGATGGACTCGAGGTCTCGATCCATACTCACTCGGCGATCAAGCGCACAATGCGTTCCGCCTCGATGTATTCAACGATGGGGTCGAGCGGGCGGATCCCCCGCCGCCGGCGCGGGTCTCGGAGATAGTGGCTGCGTTCGCCCTCAAGCGGGATCCCATGTCCTGAAGAAATGAGCGGGGAAGAAGCTAGCACGTTTCCGCAGGAAGGCGCAAGCAAGGGGAGAAGGGGAAGAAGGGGAGAAGGGGGGATAGCGAGCGGGCCTAGCAGACGGGGCGCCACTCAAGGGGGCCAATAAATTCGCAGCACGTTCGCCGGTCGACATCCATGTCGCCCGGTGAAGGTGTTAAAATGTTCGCTCCCCGCTCCAGGGGTGTGGCAAACCCGAGGAGGAGCCGTCATTTTCGGCTGTGCCCGCTCGCTGAGAGCGTCGGAACAACGGAAATTCTGAGACGCGTCCCGCGGAACCAAGAGACGGGCCCCAGCCAGAATCCCCTTTGACTGGAGGCGGCCGATTACAATCTTTAATCTCATTACGGGCACCAACATCGGCGGTGCTGAGCGAGCACTGGCAAACTTGGTGCGGGCGTCTGATGTCTCGAGATTCCGCCAGGTCGTGGTCTCCATGAGGGCTTTGGGGCCGGTGGCCCACCAGTTGAGGGAGGCCGGCATCGAGGTGCACACCCTGGGGATGAAAGCCGGGGTCCCGACGGTTGGCGCGTCCTGGCGACTCGTCAAGTTGCTCCGCCGCTCGAAGCCGGACCTTTTCCTGTGCTGGATGTACCACGCGAACCTCCTGGGACTCCTGGCGGGCAAGCTGGCGAGAGTCCCCAGGGTGGTCTGGGGCATCCGTTGCTCCAATATGGACTTTTCCTGCCAACGTCTTATGACGAGACGAGTTGTGAAACTTTGCGCGAGCCTTTCGAAGCTCCCTGACCTCATCATCGTCAACTCCGAGGCTGGAAGAGACGTTCACGCCGAGATGGGCTACGCCAAAGAAAAGATGGTAGTCATACCGAACGGAATTGATACCGACGTCTTTAAACCGGACCCGCTGGCGCGCCGGCGGGTTCGTCAGGAATTGGGGGTGAGTGAGGATGCCCTCTTGATCGGGCTGATCGCGCGCCTCCATCCCATGAAAGACCACGAGACTTTTTTCAAAGCGGCCAGGCTGTTGGCCGAGAAGCGCCCGGAGGTTCACTTTTTGCTGGCAGGAGCCGAAATATCGCCCAAGAACCCCGAGCTAAGTCGAATGGTCCGCGAATACAACTTGGATCGGCACGGTCACCTGTTGGGTGCACGACAGGATGTTCCGGCGTTGACGGCGGCGCTCGACATTGCGACCTCATCGTCTGCATTTGGCGAAGGCTTCTCGAACGTACTGGGAGAAGCCATGGCCTGCGGCGTGCCCTGCGTCGTGACGGACGTTGGAGACTCGGCTGCCATCATCGGCGATACTGGGAAGGTGGTGCCGCCGAGGAGTCCCGAAAAGCTGGCTTCCGCATGGCTGGAGTTGATCGAACTGGGCCGCCCAGGGAGGCTCGAGCTCGGTGCAAAGGCCCGAAAGCGCATAGAGGACCGGTTTCATTTAAAACACGTCGTGGCGCAATACCAAACCCTGTACGAGTCATTGTCGGTTAAGAAATAAAGCAGCCGCGAATCTCGGCAATTAGCAAAGCCGCAAGAGCGCTCTAGGAGGATGTCGGTGCCGGGGACAGCCCAAGGCTTCTACGGCGTGACCGCAGCGGGATGATTCTTCCGGCCGAATTTGTGATGCCACGTACAGGCTTGGTTTGGAGAGAGGGACTCGCGGTCCTCAAAGGGCTGGCAACCTATGTTGGGCCGCTGGATTGGTACCGAAAACTGGTCAAGCGAGGGGGCAGCACTCAAGACCCCCTGTATTGCTACACGGTCTGGATGCGCAATCTCTGCGTAATGAGGAAGTTCGGCTGGGATCCTCAGGGGAGAGATGTCTGCGAGCTCGGCCCTGGGAATTCCATCGGCACCGGCATCGCGGCGCTGTTTTCCGGGGTGAACTCCTACACCGGCTTGGACGCGTTCCCGTATTCTTTCGCCACCAACAAGAAACGTATTGCGGAGCTCATTGTTAGGCTTTCCGAGTTCTTCTCCTCCCGGCGCGCCATTCCCGGAGCAGACCAATATCCGCAAATTAACCCGGAACTCGACAACTATGACTTCCCGGTTTGGCTCGTGGACGGGCGCGCCTTTTATGAGAGGATCGCAGCAATCCGGTCGGCGCTGCTGAGAGATGTCGAGAACGAATTCGCATCGGGGCGATTGAATTATCTTGCTCCCTATCACGGGTTGGACCTGTCGAAGTATGGGGGCTCGTTTGATGCGGTCTTCTCGCAGGCGGTCCTTGAGCACGTCGAGGACCTTGGCGGGACTTACCGGCTCATTTTTAGCCTGTTGAGGCCCCAGGGCTGGTCGTGGCACGTCATTGATTTCCGTTGCCACGGCGTCTCGTCCGACTGGAACGGCCACTGGCGTTATCCTGAGTGGCTTTGGAAAATTGTGGCCGGCCGGAGAGAATTTCTCCTGAACAGGCTGACGCTTTCGGAGCACCTGGCGCGTGCCCGAGAGGCCGGATTCTGGATCGAGTCTGTTTTCCCATACCGCGACGGAGAGCATCCCCGTTTGGCGGCCAAAAGTCACCTGAAGCCGAGCTCGTTTGTCCATCCCTTCAATCGCATGTCGCACGAAGACGCGACAACGATGGGGGCCTTGCTGGTTATGAGGAAACCTTAAGGCGCTGGCCGGAATGGTGCACGCGTTTGAGTCGCTTTACGAACGGGTCCATGACGGCCAGGAATTTAAGGCAATGAATGGCGTCCGGGCTTAAGACGTCTTGACACATCTTCCTTAACCCCCCCTGACCTCGCTGCATCGCATTGTGACCTTACAGAGGGCGTGGGGGGCATGTCGGCCGGCAAGCCGATCGCATAATTACCGATGTTGAGACCTTTTATCCGCTGGCAAACTAAGCTCAGTGACGCGTTCGATAAGCTCCTGCCGGAAGAATACCGGTTGGATGGAAACACGCACTTTGTGCGGGAATTTGTGAATCCGTACCTTTCATCCGGGAAGGTCATTTACGACGTCGGAGGTGGAGGGAGTCCCCTGATTTCCGCAGACCTGAAAAAAAGGTTTCAACTCAGGGTTGTCGGCCTCGATGTCGATCCTCGTCAACTTCAATTCGCGCCGGAGGGGGCATACGATGAAACGATATGCGCGAATGTTACCACGTACAAGGGTAAAGAAGATGCGGACATAGTGATATGCCAGGCGGTTTTGGAACACGTTGAGGATACCCAGGCGGCGATCAGAGCAATATGTTCGATTTTAAAACCTGGAGGAGTGGCGCTTATCTTCGTCCCCTCCCGCAACGCGCTTTACTCGCGGCTGAACCTTATCCTTCCTGATTCCCTCAAGAGGGCGCTCCTATATTACGTATATCCACACACAAGGGAAAGGCAAGGGTTTCGGGCTTACTATAATCGGTGCACCCCTCATGACATTAGGAAGTTGGCGGAGTTGAGTGGAATGACAGTAGAGAACCAAAAGCTCTATTACGTCAGCAAGTATTTTTCATTCTTATTCCCCATGTATTTGATTTGGAGGTTGTGGCTGATCCTCTTTCGTACCTGGTTGGGTGACCAGGCAGCGGAAACGTTTTCCATGGCCCTCCGCAAAATTGCGCCGGCAAACGTTTTGAGCCTCGATGGCGCGTCCGAGGCCGAAAGATTTTCCCGGGGCGCCCGCAGTGACCGGGGCCTCTTTTAGACCCGGCACATCTTGGACTTGCCGCGAAGTTACTGAGGTCTGGTAGTCTTTCTTAATCAACCGTTTTTCTGCGATGAAGATCCTCTATCTTGTTGCCAACGACTGGTATTTCTGGTCCCACCGCTTGTCTTTGGCGCGCGCAGCCCGAGACGCGGGCGCGGAAGTGTTCGTGATGTCGCGCCTCCACAGCTTGCGGGAGAGGCTGGAACAGGAAAGGTTCCGGGTCATCGACTGGAATATTTCTCAGGGGAGCCTGAATCCCCTGCGAGAACTCCTCGCCTTCATTCAGGTCCTCAAGGTCTATCGCGACGTTCGACCTGACCTCGTCCATCATGTTGCAATCAAGCCGGCGGTTTACGGAGGCGGGGCGGCGCAGTTTTGCGGCCAAATTCCTTCGGTCAACACGATCGCGGGGCTCGGGTCGGCATTCACTTCTGGAACCTGGAAAGCGCGCCTCGTTCGGCCCGCGCTCAAGGTCTTGCTCCGGCTGGCGCTGGATTCGCTCCGCTCCCGCACGGTCTTTCATAACGATGAAATTCGGCAGGCGTCCATCGGCGCCGGTGTCGTGCGTCTGGAGCAGACGGCCGTCATCCGTGGCTCCGGCGTAGACTCGGAGGAGTTTCTGCCGCATCCCGAGCCCGAAGGCGTTCCCATGGTGTTGCTCGCCTCGCGGATGCTTTGGGAAAAAGGCGTGGGGGAATTTGTTTCGGCGGCAAAGATTCTGCGAAGCCAGGGCATGGCCGCGCGCTTCGTCCTTGTGGGAGATTCCGACCCGTCCAATCCTACTTCGATCCCTCGTGACCAACTTACCGCATGGGCGAAATCGGGTTGGGTTGAGTGGTGGGGCCACAGAAGCGATATGCCGCGGGTCTTCGCCCAATCGAGCGTCGTGTGCCTCCCTTCTTATGCGGAGGGATTGCCGAAAGCGTTGATTGAGGCGGCCTCGTGCGCGCGGGCCATCGTAGCGTGCGATGTGCCAGGGTGCCGGGATGTGGTCCGTCACGGCTACAACGGCTTGCTCGTGCCGGCCCGCGATGCCGATGCTCTCGCTCGAGCGGTCTCCAGGCTCTTGAGCGATTCCTCGCTTCGCCTGAGCTTCGGCGCGCAGGGAAGGGATCTCGTACTCCGCGAATTTTCGAACGAATTGATGATCCGCGAGGCGTACAAAATCTACGAGGAAGTCTTGGGGTATCCCTGGCCCAATTCTTCGGCGATTCGCCAGAAATAGCGACACGGATTTCGCTCTGGCTTGCGCGGCGCCGGATTCGGCCGCGGAGGTTGATTATTTCGGGTAGCCCTCTGAAGCCTCGACCCTGTGAAACCATGGCCCGCCGGCTCAGCCGATACGCCCTTGCAAGTAAAGCCTGTTATCATTAGAATTCGCTAATCTCCATGAGCACTCATCCACATATTCTGGACTCGACTCGCCCGGAGTAACTCGCCGGCCTGGGTAAGGACTGGTACATGCGCTGGGGTAAGCAGGCGTTCGATTTTGTCGCGGCGGCTGTTGCACTGATATTTTCGAGCCCT
>WNEY01000405.1_pt1 | contig 26548 bp, 29 predicted proteins | sample 5400531 | NCBI WGS metagenome assembly WNEY01 (sample SAMN13153338, study PRJNA577476) | soil metagenome | isolation source: 200 cm saprolite under Douglas fir tree site 1 | place: USA:California | collected 2015-04-18
CCCGCTGGGGGACGATAAGGCGCCTCGCAAGCGCCTGGCGTGCCGCGCAAAAGCGCGTTCACGCGCGTCTTGGACGCGCTTCGGCACGCTGCGGGTGCCGCTGCACCCGAGCGCCGTCTCGGCGCTCCGCCACCCCTCGTTGGGTGGCAAAGGAAAGTTTCAAACCCCGGGCGCCGTGCGTCGCGGGAACGAACAGGGCTGTTTGACATCGTGAAGAGGACGACGAGGGCCGAGCCGCGTAGGGTGGGCAAAGGCGCGGGCCAAGGATTCAGCTTTCGCCACGCGAGCGGTGCAGCGCCGTGCCCACGCGGATCGGGCAGAGATCGTAGGTTGGGTCGAGGTCTTCACGAGACCCAACATCGCGCGACCGGACCGGGATGTTGGGTCTCCCCCGGGTCAAGCCCGGGGTCGACCCAACCTACGGACACGCTACGGACGTTCGCCATTCGCCGGGCGGGTCAGAGGCTGGTATCGATGCGTGATTTATGCTGTGACGACGGGCCCGTCACCGTTGGAAGAACCGTAGGAAGGTTTGAGGTCCTTACACTTGCTGACCAAAACCGAAACTGAAAATACGCCCCGCGTCGCCGCCGCCACGCTCCGCGCGTTCCTGACCGACGCGTTGCGCGCCTGCGCCCTTGCCGAGGCCGACGCCGCGACCGCCGCCGGCGCGATGCTGGAGGCCGACCTCACCGGCGCGGACGCGCACGGCGTGTTCCGCCTGGCGGGCTACGTGCGCCAGCTCCAGCGCGGCGCCATCAATCCGAAGGCGCGCATCACCGTGGTCGAGCGCTCGCCGTCGACCGCGCTCGTCGACGGCGACCGCGGCATGGGACACGTGGTGATGACCTATGCCGCCGGGCTCGCGGTCGAGCTCGCGCGCGCGTCGGGCATCGGCTGGGTCGGCGCGCGGCGCTCCAATCATGCCGGCGCCGGCGCGAGCTATGCCGCGATCCCACTCGCGCACGGGATGGTCGGCATCTACGGCGCAGCCTCGAGCGTCAACCACATGGCGCCGTGGGGCGGCACCGAGCCGCTGCTCGGCACCAATCCGATCGCGGTGGCGATCCCGGCCGGGGAGGAGGCGCCGGTCGTGCTCGATATCGCGACCTCGCTCGCCTCGAACGGCGCCATAAGGACCCATGAGCTCGAGGGACGGCCGATGCCGGAAGGCTGGGTGCAGGACCGCAAGGACGGCTCGCCGATCACCGATCCGCGCCGAATCAACGAGGGCACCTATCTGCCGATGGGCGGCTACAAGGGCAGCGGGCTCTCGATCATCATCGGACTCTTGGCGGGCCCGCTCAACGGCGCCGCGTTCGGGCGCGACGTCCGCGATTTCGCCGCGCCGCCCGGCGGCGAGCTCAATGTCGGCCAGTTCGTGATCGCGCTCGACGTCGCGCGCTTCGTCCCGCCCGACCGGTTCAAGGCCGAGGTCGATCGCCACGTTCGCGAGCTTGCCTCGTCGCGGCGCCTGCCCGGGCTCGAGGAGATCCGCGTGCCGGGCCAGGGCCGCGTGGCACGCCGCAGCGAGCGGGAGCGAAACGGCGTGCCGCTCAATGGCGCGCTGCTGGCGCAGGTCGACGAGGTCGCGCAGGCGCTGGGGATCACGCCGCTTGGCGCGCGCATCTCGAGCGTTCGCCGCGAGCATGCAGGCACATGAGCATGCAGGGCACATGAGATGAGCGCGCCCGAGCCTCCGTCCGCGTCGGGATCGCCGTTCTGGCGGTTCTCGCTGCGCCTCTACCGCCGGCCCGAGGTAGCCGATGCCTGCATCGCCCTGCAGGATGAGGCCGGCGTCGACGTCAATCTGCTCATGTTCCTGCTCTGGCAGGGAACGCTCGCACGCACGCTGTCGGCCGCCGAGGTCGCCGAGCTCGAGCGACGCATCGGCCCATGGCGCAACGCCACGGTCGTTCCGCTGCGCGCGCTGCGGCGCGCCTTGAAGTCGCCGCCGGATCTCGTCGCGCCGGCGACGGCGGAGCACTTTCGCACCAGGATCAAGGCCGCCGAGCTCGAGGCCGAGCGCCTGCAGCAAGAGGCGATGTACGCGCTCGCCGCGTCCGTGGGCCGACAGGCGCCCTCGCCGGAAGCGGCGGCGCGTGCCAATGTCGCGGCCTATGCGGCGATGGCGGGGACGACGTTTCCCGAGCCCGCGATCGACACCCTGCTCGCGGCGCTCCGCGGGCTCGAACGAAAGCCGGAGGAATGACCCATGGACAAGGACACCTACGACCGCGGCCTCACCATGCGCCGCAAGGTGCTCGGCGAGGAGTACGTCGACCGCGCGCTCAAGAGCGCCGACGACTTCAACCGCGATTTTCAGCGCATCGTCACCCAGTATTGCTGGGGTGAAGCCTGGGGCGACAAGACGCTGACCCCGCGCGAGCGCTCGATCCTCAACCTCGGCATGATCGCCGCGCTCGGAAAGATGGAGGAGTTCCAGACCCACGTCCGTGGCGCGCTCCGCAATGGGCTGAGCCCCGACGAGATCCGCGCGGTGCTCACCCAGATCGCGGTCTATTGCGGTATTCCGGTCGGGGTCGATTGCTTCCGCATCGCGAAAGCGGTTCTGAGCGAGGCCAAGAAAGCGTGATGTTTCCGGCCGCCGGGACCCGTCCCCGAATCGCCCATAAGCCATTGAATCGCGACGGGTTCCGGCGCCGCGGATCTGGCAAGATGTTGGTTATTTTTTCCGCCTATGGTCTTGAATGCGCCTTGTTCCTGGTTGATCCCAACCATGGTTTTAATGGCTTGCGTCAAGGGGGGTTGGGGAATGGTGTTCCGCACGGCCGGTGCCATCGCTGCGCTGTTGATCGGGTTGGGGGGCGGCCAGGCTTTGGCGCAATACTATCCCGCGCCGCCGCAGGCCTACCCACCGCAAGCCTACCCGCCACAGGCTTATCCGCCCCCGCAGGGTTATCCGCCGGGCTATCGGCCGCTGCCGCCGATCGCCGAGGCCGATGATCCGCTTCCGCTCTCCGACCCACCGATCGTGGAGAGCCGACCGCTTCCGCCGATGCCGGTCGGACCGCAAGCGAACGATCCGCCGCCGCCCGGCTATGGACGTGGCGCTCCGGGCTACCCGGAGGAGGCTGCGCTCCCGCCGCCGTCTGCGCCCGCTCCCTACGCCGAGCCGCCGCCCGGCGTGCAAGGCTATGAGCCGGCCTCCGCCGCGACCCGTCCTTATACGCCCGGCGGGTTGCAGCCCATTCAACCGGGTGCTCCCGGCCCGAGCGAGCAGGATGCCGCGCGGCCGCCGATGCCGATCGGGCCCGGCCAGTTCCTCGGCCCGACCGGTCCCGCCGACGCGGCCGCGACCGGATCGGTGCGCGGGGACCCGCGCATGGCGGCGCTGCCGCCGGACTATCGGCCGGAGACCGGACCGGTAAAGCAACTGCCGCCGCAGTTCCGCCGGACGCTGGTCGAGTACCACGGCAAGGAGCCGGCTGGCACGATCGTCATCGATACCCAGAACACCTATCTCTATCTCGTGCTGGGCGGCGGCCAGGCCCTGCGCTACGGCGTGGGCGTCGGCCGCGAGGGCTTCACCTGGGCCGGCGCCGAACGGGTGACGAAGATGGCGGAGTGGCCGGACTGGCATCCGCCGGAAGAGATGATCGAGCGCCAGCCCTATCTGCCGCGCTTCATGGCCGGCGGTCCCGGCAATCCGCTCGGCGCGCGCGCGCTTTATCTCGGCAAGACGATCTACCGCATCCACGGCACCAATCAGCCCTCGACCATCGGCACGTTCGTGTCGTCGGGCTGCATCCGGCTGACCAACGAGGACGTGATGGACCTCTACAGCCGCGTCAAGGTCGGCAGCCGCGTGGTGGTGCTGCCGGGCAGGCCCCCGGCCACCGCTTCGGCGGCGCCGATGGGGGCTCCCACGGCCGCGCTACCCGGGGCCCCGCCGGTGTCGACGGTCCCGCTCGGCCCGCCGCCCTCGGCGATGGCGCGGTAGCGATCCCAACGTTGGTCGTCCCCGCGCAAGCGGGGACCCCATAACCACCAGCTCTGCAGCATGGGTCGCCGCTTGCGCGGGGACGACGGTCGCGTCGTGTCACTCCAAGACGCGCACCGGCTTGCCGTCGAGAAAGGCGCGGATGTCGTCGACCACGCCGCCGAAATAGGCGCGGTAGTTCTGCATCGCCACGTAGCCGAGATGCGGCGTGAGCACGACGTTGTCGAGCTTGCGCAAGGGATGGTCGGTGGGGAGCGGCTCGACGTCGAACACGTCGAGGCCGGCGCCGGCGATCTTCTTCTCGCGCAGCGCCGCGAGCAGCGCCGCCTCGTCGATGATGGGGCCGCGCGAGGTGTTGATGATGTAGGCCGACGGCTTCATCAGGGCGAGCTCCTTGGCGCCGACGAGGCCGCGGGTGCGCTGCGACAGCACCACGTGGATGGTGATGAAATCGGCCTGGCGGAACAGGTCCTCCTTGCTCACGTAGCCGACGCCTGCCTCCCGGCATTTCTCCGGGGTGAGGTTCTGGCTCCAGGCGATGACCTTCATCCCGAACGCCTTGGCGATATTGGCGGTACGGGTGCCGAGCTTGCCGAGGCCGAGCACGCCGAGCGTCAAGCCCTCGAGGTCGACGCCGATCGTGCTCTGCCACGGCACGCCGGCCTTCATGCGCGCGTTCTCGTAGCCGATCCGGCGCGTCAGCTCGAGCATGTGCCCGATGGCAATGCCGGAGGTCGGACTGCCCACCGCCGGCGTGCCGCAGACCACGACGCCGCGTTCCTTCGCCGCCGCGACGTCGATCGAGGCGTTGCGCAGGCCGGTGGTGATGAGGAGCTTGAGGTCCTTCAGCTGCTCGATCACCGCGCGCGGAAAGCCGGTGCGCTCGCGCATGGCGCACACGATGGCGAAGCCTTGCAGCGCCTTGACGAGGTTGTTGGCCCCGCCGAGGTGCTCGTTGAACACCTTGATGTCGAGATCGCCCGCAACTTTCGACCAATCGGTCGCGGTCAGCGCAACGTTCTGATAGTCGTCGAGGATCGCGCAGCGATAGCGAGGCATGGCGAATGTCCGTGGTTGGCCGGCGAAGGCGGCGGGAAGGGGAGACCCCTACAACACGCGCGACATCACGCCAAGCCGCAACGGCTTGGCGGTCGATCGGAAATTGGGTTTGGGTCGGGCAGCCGGATCAGCGCTTGACGCGCACGCGCACGAGGGCCGGCATGGCGTCGAACGGACCGGGCGCCGGATCGTGCTTGGCATGCCACTTGGGGCCGGGTCCGCGCATGTAATGCAGCTCGGGCCGGTAGGGGTCGAACAGGCGACTGGCCAGATCGTGGACGAGGTCGGCGAGATCGGCGACGCCGGGGGAATCGTGGCGGGCGGCGAACCTGCGGGCTGACGTTCTGTTCATGACCCTCTCCGGAATGTGCCGGTTATTGTCCTTGCCGGTCGTCCGTTCGTGGCTTGTCTGCGCGCGGATCGCCCCGGTTGCTCCCGCCATAATCTGGCGAAATATGTTAAAATCCGGTACGAATTCGCCAGCGATTTCAGTTTTCTCCGGTACCGTTGCAGAAAAGTTACGGTTAGCGTTAACATCTGATGCAATCAGGTCACAGTGTTCGCGCGAAATGCAGATCGCCGATGCGTCGTCGATGGGACCGGGAATGAGCCCGCCTGATTCCGTCCGATCAATCGCTCGCCTCAGCGCACCATACCCAGGCGAATCACGTTTGCATCCGACACGGTCCGATCCGAATCGTGCTTGGCGCGCCATTTCGGTCCTGGGCCGCGCCTCGCGGCGGGCGGCGAACAGGCGAGCTGAATTGGTTGCCATGGCGCGCTCCGATCGAGCTTTCCCGTGAAAGCTACGTCGAGCGCGCCGCCGCGGATGTGAGCGACGTCACATCGTTTCGTTTTTGTGATCGCCGATAGCGGCGGCCTTGCCCCGGCCGGTCGGCGTCGCTACATCAGCCCCGACTTCCCCACATTCGGTGCCGCTGGGCGCCCAACGGCAGAGGGCAGGGCGTGGCCCGTCAGTTCATCTATCACATGCAAGGTCTGTCCAAGACCTTCCCGGGCAACCGGAAGGTCTTGGAGAACATCAACCTGTCGTTCTATCCCGACGCCAAGATCGGCGTGCTCGGCGTCAACGGCTCCGGCAAGTCGACGTTGCTGCGCATCATGGCCGGCATCGACCAGGAGTTCGCCGGCGAGGCCTGGGCGGCCGAAGGCGCGGGGGTCGGCTACCTCGAGCAGGAGCCGCAGCTCGACGCCGCAAAGAGCGTGCGCGCGAACGTGATGGACGGCGTCGCCCCGCAGAAGGCGATCCTCGACCGCTACAACGAGCTCGCCGTCAACTATTCCGACGAGACCGCGGAGGAGATGACCAAGCTGCAAGACGAGATCGAGGCCAAGGGCTTGTGGGACCTCGATTCCAAGGTCGACCAGGCGATGGACGCGCTGCGCTGCCCTGCCGAAGACGCCGACGTGACCACGCTCTCCGGCGGGGAGCGCCGCCGGGTCGCGCTCTGCCGGCTGCTGCTCGAAGCCCCCGAGCTCTTGCTGCTCGACGAGCCGACCAACCATCTCGACGCCGAATCCGTCCATTGGCTCGAGGGCCATCTTCGCAATTACCCCGGCGCCATCCTGATCGTCACCCACGACCGCTATTTCCTCGACAACGTCACCGGCTGGATTCTCGAGCTCGATCGCGGCCGCGGCATTCCCTACGAGGGCAATTATTCGGCCTGGCTTACCCAGAAGCAGAAGCGGCTCGAGCAGGAGGGCCGCGAGGAGGAGGCACGCCAGCGCACCTTGGCGCGCGAGCAGGAATGGATCGCGGCCTCGCCGCGTGCGCGGCAGGCCAAGTCAAAGGCCCGCTATCAGCGCTACGAGGAGCTGGTGAAGCAGGCCGCGGAAAAGGGCCCGCAGACCGCGCAGATCGTCATTCCGGTGGCGGAGCGGCTCGGGCAGAACGTCGTCGACTTCGAGGGGCTCGCCAAGGGGTTCGGCGACAACCTCCTGATCGACGATCTCACCTTCAAGCTGCCGCCGGGCGGCATCGTCGGCGTGATCGGCCCGAACGGCGCCGGCAAGACCACGCTGTTCCGCATGATCACCGGCCAGGAGAAACCGGACAAGGGCAGGATCGAGATCGGCGAATCGGTGCGTCTCGGCTATGTCGATCAGTCGCGCGATGCGCTCGAGGGCAAGCACAACGTGTGGGAGGAGATCTCCGGCGGGCAGGACCTGATCATGCTCGGCAAGCGCGAGGTGAACTCGCGCGCCTATTGCGCGAACTTCAATTTCAAGGGCGCCGACCAGCAGAAGAAGGTCGGCTCGCTGTCCGGCGGCGAAAGAAACCGCGTGCATCTCGCCAAGATGCTCAAGTCGGGCGCCAACGTGCTCCTGCTCGACGAGCCGACCAACGATCTCGACGTCGATACGCTGCGGGCCCTGGAGGAAGCGCTCGAAGACTTCGCCGGCTGCGCCGTCCTCATCAGCCACGACCGCTGGTTCCTCGACCGCATCGCGACCCATATCCTCGCCTTCGAGGGCGACAGCCACGTCGAGTGGTTCGAGGGCAACTATCAGGATTACGAGAAGGACAAGATGCGCCGGCTCGGCACCGATTCGACCATTCCGCATCGGATCAAGTACAAGAAGTTCTCGCGCTAAGGCAGCTTCAGTAGGGTGGGCAACAGCGCGATACTCGGTCTTGACGCGTGGGCAAAATCGCGCGCGCTGTTGCCCACGCGTCAATGCCTCGGCGCGCGATTTTGCCCACCCTACAGAAGGCGCTCCGATGGCCGACGACTGGAACGCGTGCCAATACCTCAAGTTCGAGGACGAGCGCACGCGCCCGCCGCGCGACCTCCTGGCGCGGGTGCCGTTGCAGGCGCCGCGCCGGGCGATCGATCTCGGCTGCGGACCCGGCAATTCCACCGAGCTCCTCGTCGCGCGCTATCCGCGCGCCGAGGTGATCGGATTGGATTCCTCGCCCGACATGCTGCGCCAGGCGCGCGAGCGATTGCCCGACTGCGTCTTCGTTCAAGCCGATCTCGCCGAGTGGCAGCCGCCGGATGGCACCGACCTGTTGTTCGCCAACGCCGTGTTCCAATGGGTGCCAGACCATCCCGCGGTATTGCGGCGGCTGCTCGCGGCGCTGCCTCAGGGCGGCGTCCTGGCGCTGCAGATGCCCGACAACACCGCCGAGCCCGCGCTCGCCTTGATGCGCGAGGTGGCCAGCAAGGGGCCGTGGGCGAAAACCCTGGCGCTGGCGGCGGCCGCGCGCGACGATCTGCCGACGCCCGGGGCCTACTACGATCTGCTCAAGCCGCTCGCGACCCAGCTCGACCTCTGGCATGCGGTCTACAACCACGTCATGGCGGGACCCGAGGGCATCGTCGAGTGGTTCAAGGGCTCGGCGCTGCGGCCGTTTCTCTCCGCGCTCGACGACGGCATGCGCGCGGGCTTCCTCGCCGACTATGCCGCGCGCGTCGCCGAGGCCTATCCCGCCCGCTTCGACGGCAAGGTGCTGCTGCCGTTCCCGCGGCTGTTCATCGTGGCGGTGCGATAGCGTCGCTAACCACCGGCCGCGCTCTTCGCCTTCACCCGCACCTTGGTCGCGATCGGGCCGGTGTCGCCGACGGACTCGACGTAGTGCACCTCGTCGCCGCGCTCGAGCTTGTCGAAGTCGCCGTTGAGCAGCGAGTTGCGGTGGAAATAGAGCAGGGTCCCTTCCTTGGTCTTGAGGAAGCCGAAGTCCTCATCGTGGTTGATCTCGGCGACCTCGCCCAGGAATTGCTGCTCGGATTCGTGCACCACGCCCTTGCTGCGATCACCGCGTTGCTCCTTGAGGTCGAGCAGCTGCCGCTCGGCGATGCGAAAGGCTTCGTTGATCGCCTTGTGCAGATCGGGATGCCGATATTTCCGCAGCAGGTGCTCGGGCTCGTGGCTGACCACGAGCTCCCTGCGGCCGGGAATGCCGAGCTCGATATGGACGACCGGCGGAATAGTGCCGGTGAGATCCTTGGCGCGCTGGTCGATGTGCACCCGGCAGGAGATGAGCCGGTCGTAGCGCCGCTCGAGATCGGCGACCCGCTCCCGGATTTGCCGTTCCGCCCAGTCCGAGCTCTCGATGTTGTGGAAGGCGATTTCGAGCGGCACCTGCAGCATCGGCGGCTCCATATCTTCGGCGCTTTTGTCAGCTACTGTTAACGTTCGGCCGGCGCGAATCGTTGCAGGCGCCGGCGGGTCGGCGAGACCCGTGTTCCCCTGCACGCGAAAGGATGGGATCATTGCGCGCCTATGCGGCTCTCTTCGTCGTCGCGCTTGCGATTGCCGCCTCGTCCTCGGCCAGGGCGGCGGCCGATCCGGCCTTTCACCAATGGCTCGAGGCGCTGTGGCCGCAGGCGCAGGAGCTCGGGGTCTCGCGCAGAACCTTCGACGCCGCGATCCGCGGCGTCGAGCCCGATCTGACGCTCCCCGATCTCGATCTGCCCGGCCGCGGCGGCGCGCCGCCGCGCGGCCAGGCCGAGTTCGTGCAGACGCCGGCCGACTACATCAAGGAGGCAAACATCGCGCGGCTCGCCGAGCAGGCGAAGAAGCTCGCAGCCGAGCACAGCCGCACGCTCGCCGCGATCGAGCGGCAGTTCGGCGTGCCCGGCAACGTGCTGCTCGCGATCTGGGGCCGCGAGACCGCCTTCGGCGGCTACAAGCTGCCGAAGAATGCCATCACGGTGCTCGCCACCCAGGCCTATTACGGCCGGCGCAAGGATTTCTTCCGCCAGGAGCTGCTCTACGCCTTCAAGATGCTGGAGGAGGGGCACGTCAGGCTCGCCGACATGCGCAGCTCCTGGGGCGGGGCGATGGGGCTCACCCAGTTCCTGCCCTCCGAGTTCTACAAATACGCCGTCGATTTCGACGGCGACGGCAAGAAGGACATCTGGAATTCGGTGCCCGATGCGCTCGCCTCGGCCGCCCAGCAACTCGTCGGCAAGGGCTGGCAGCGCGGCACGCGCTGGGCCTACGAGGTGCGGGTGCCCGGCGGCGTCGATTGCACCGTCGGCGTCCCGGAGATGACGAAGCCGCTCGGCGAATGGCTCCGCCAAGGTTACGCGCCCGCCTATGGGCGCAAGCCCGCCGCCGCGGAGCTCGGCGAACCGGCGTCGCTGCTTCTTCCCGAAGGCACCTATGGCCCGGGCTTCCTCACGCTCAAGAACTATTACGTCATCAAGGAATACAATTTCTCGGACCTCTACGTGCTGTTCGTCGGCCATTTGAGCGACCGCATCGACGATCCGCGCCCGTTCGAGACGCCGTGGAGCAAGAACGCGCAGCTGCGCACGGCGCAGGTCGAGACCATGCAGCGCGTGCTCACCAAGCTCGGCCTCTACAAGGACAAGATCGACGGCAAAGCCGGCATGCTCACGCGCTCGGCGCTCGGCGCCTATCAGAAGGCGAACCGGCTGAAGGTCGATTGCTGGCCGACCACCGCGGTGCTCGAGGACATGCAGCGCAAGGCGGCAAAAAATTGAGCTCGCCCCCTGCGCGCGCCGACGCAATCGTAGCGCCGCGGCAAAACGAAACCCGGCGAGCGCTGGGCTCGCCGGGTCTTGCGCCCCGTGCTCGGGGCCGAAAGTGCGATTGTGCAGCCCTGATCTAGGGGCAGACCACCACCGGCCGGCCGCGGTATCCGACCACGTTGCCATAGTAATCATAGACGGGCATGCGGGTCCAATAGCAGCCGGGCGCCGGCACGGCCGCCGCATATCCCGGATAGACCACATAGCCCGGCGCCGGCGCGACGGCATAGGCCGGCCGCGAATTCGCGATCGCGCCGCCGATGATGGCCCCGCCGACGAGTCCGCCGACTAGGCCGGCCGCGAACGCGCCTCCGCCGCGCTGGGCCGAGGCATCGGTGGCGGTGCCCGCCAGCGACACGGCGATGGTTGCTGCCGCGAGTAAGGGCATGAGAGTCTTCTTCATCAGCGTCTCCATGGGCGCCGGCTGCTGCCGAGCGCGGAACGGGTTGCGTTGCGATGTTCGAAACAGCCCCGAAATGAGCCATTAGCCCCCGATTGAGCCGCAGCCGATCATCCAGGTTAATTTGTCGGAATTGCGGTAAGGCGATCTTCGCCCCAGGCCTGTTTTGGGCCGACTTTGCGGCTTGATCGCGTGGTTGTTGCGGAGAAAAAAAGGCCGGCGTTCGCAGGAACGCCGGCACCAGAGGTCCGCCGATCAGCCGGCCGTCGTCGCTCAGCAAACCCGATAGCGATAGCCGTAGCGCCAGCGCCAGCAGCCGTAATACGGCGAGGGGGCGTAGTAGTTGTAATAGACCGGCGCCGGCGCGTAGTAACCGTAGTAGGCCGGAGCCGGGTAATAGCCGCCGTACCCGCCGTACCCGCCGTACCCGCCGTAGCCGCCGTAGCCGCCGTAGCCGCCGTAGTACCCGCCATAATACGGGCGGGCGAACGCGCTGCCGATGATGGCCCCGGCGGCCAAGCCGCCGAGGAAGAAGCCACCACCGCGCCAGCGGGCATCCGCCGTGGTGGGCGCGGCAATCGACGCGGCAGCGAACGTCGCGGCCGCGGCAAGAGCAGTCAGGGTTTTGCGCATGGCGTCACCTCGATTGGGTGGAGTCCGATGGTCGACCTTTCAACGTAGGCGCCAGTCGTAATGTTCCACGCCGACAGTGAATAGATGCTGAATGGAGTGTCAATACTTGGCCAGACGCAGCCGGTGTTGCGGTGCGGCATCGCGCTTCATTGCGGAATCGGCACGTCGTGCACCTTCATGCCCAGCGCCACCGACGTGTAATAGCCGAGCAGGACGAGCACCTCGGCGATGCCCTCGCGGCCCAGCACCGCTTCGATCTCGCCGAACTCCGCGTCCGAAAGTTTCGCGCCGCCGACCAGCGCGGCGGCGAAACGGTGAACCGCGCGTTCGTGCGGGTCGGTTAGCTTCGGGTCGTCGCCGGCGAGGATCCTGTCGATCGTCTCCTGGGTCAGCCCGGCGGCCTTGCCCTCGCGGATATGCGCCTGCCTGACGTAGTCGGCCTGCCAGTGCTGCGCGATCACCAGGATGCCGATCTCCACCTCGCGCTTCGAGAGCGATGCGCGCTTGTTGAGAAAGGTGCCGATCTGCTCCATCCCGCGCGCGACCGCCGGGCTGTGGATCCAGATCTTGTAGGGGCCGAGGATGCGGCCGCGGCCGGCGGTGAGCTGGTCGAGCACGGTCGTCTGCTCGGGCGTGAGCTTCTCGGGCGGGATTTCCAGGATTCGGTTCATCGGGTCCTCGGTTGGCTCAAGCATCCAGCACTATCTCATCGTCGATCCGGACCGGCGGTTCATGATGCTCGCGGCGAGAGCGACGGGGGAAGCCTTCGGCTCGCCCCGCCGGGAGAATCGCGCTGATGGTCGCGGAGTCCTTCGGCACGTAAGCCGGAGTTTTGCTCGATCCAGTCCGACACGAACCGTCCCGGCCGATGCGCGCTACAGCGGCTTGACCTGCACCTTGCGGAATTTCACCACCCCGGCGCCGTACTGCAGCGCGATCCGCCCGCTCGCATGCTTGCTGTCCTCGGCGCCGTCGACGGTGCGGATGCCGTTGAGCGTGACGGTGAATTTCGGACCTTTGGCGATGATCTCGTAGACGTTCCATTGCCCGCCGGCCTTCGGCATCGGCGACACCTTGGCCACGTCGACGATCGCGCCGGTGCCGTAGCTCGGGTCGGGGCGCTTGTCGAAGATGTTGACCTCGTAGCCGTTCTTGGAGGTGACCTTTTCGGGATCGGTGCAGCGAATGAAGATGCCGCTGTTGGCGTCGGCATCGACCCAGAACTCGGCCCGGATTTCGAAATCCGTATAGGAATTCTTCGAGACCAGGAAGCCGTTGCCCTTGTCGGCCTGCACGACGCCGTCGGCAAGCGTCCAATTGGCGTTGCCGATCTGTGCCCAGTTGTCGAGGCTCTTGCCGTCGAACAGCGTGATCCATCCGGCGTCGCCCTGACCGGAGGCCTCGTGCCAGAGACCCGCGAGCCCCATGACGAGCAGTGCCGTGGTGAGCCAGCCTTTCATTTGATTCCTCCCGCCTTGCTGAACATTGAATCGTTGCCGAGGGTCCGGATCACGCTTCGCAGCTGCGCTTTGCTGCGATCCGGAAGCTCCCCGGAGTCGACGAGGGTAGCAAACCGCAGGCTGCCCCTCCAGCCGCCAGCCACGCGGCGCGGGCCCCGCTCGACACGGATTCGTGATGGCGCTCCGCTGGCGCCCGCCCGGAACGATCGCGATATCGGAGCGGGAGGGATCGCGGGTCGATGGAGGCTCAGCCATGCCGCGTACTCATGGAACGTCATTCGTTGCCGGATGGGTGGTTTCCGCCGTCTGTCTCTCGGCGCTGCTCGCCGCGCCGGCCAATGCTCAGCAGGCAAGCCGGCAGCAGCGTGCGTATGCCAACCAAGGCTACTATGGGGCGCGGAATACGCCGAGCTCCAATGTCGTATGTTGGAACGGATGCGGCCATCCCGCGTCCATCGTGATGGGCGCCGATCCCGATCCGTTCATTCGCTCCCAGATTCTGCGCGACGCGAGCGGCTTCTTCGGCGGAAACCGGTAGCGGCGCTTTCCATCGTCGATGCCGGCGGTCCGCGCGGCAAGCACGCGCGGACCTTTTCCTCGCAGGCGTCGGGAGGGTAACCGGGGACCGCCGGGCCTCGAGATTCGAGCCTGCGGCGTCGCCCGCGGCCACCGTCACAGCCCGGCGGAATTGACGTTTGAGATCCGCGCACCCTATCTCTTGAATCGGCCGCGGCATTGCTGAACGCCCGATGGCCGACGGGAGATCGCCGTGAGTCTCACGCTCCGGCTGGTTCTGATGGCTGTGATCGCGGCCTTGCCCGCCGTCGGCCTGCAGTTTTGGAACGAGCACGATCTTCGGCTCGCGCGCACGCAGGAATTGCAGGAGCAGGTACTGCGGCTCGCGCGCCAGCAATCGGCGGAGATCGACCGGCTGGCGGAAGGCGCGCGCCAATTCCTGGTCGCGCTCGCCCAGATCCCGCAAGTCAACGGGGCCGACACCGCTGGCTGTGCCGACCTGCTGATCCAGATTCGGGCGAATTACCGCGCTTATCGGGCCATCATCGTCGCCGATGCCGACGGCAACGTCGTGTGCAGCAGCATCGGTCCGGGACCCGGCATCGCGGATCGGGCCTATTTCCGGCTGGCCGTTCAATCGAACGACTTCGCGATCGGCAACTATGTCGAGGGTCGCGGAACGAATGCGCCCGGCATCCATTTCGCCTATCCGCTCCACGATCAGCAGGGCAAGATCACCGGCGTTGTCGCCGCCGCCCTCGATCTCGATTGGTTCGCCGCGCGATTGCGCGACAAGCTGCCACAGAACGCCTCGCTCACCGTGGTCGACCGCATCGGCACCATCGTCGTGCGGTTTCCCGAGAACGACCTCGTCCGAAGAGGTCGGCCTGTTCCGGACGAGTTCCGCCCGCGCATCTATGCCGCCGAGCCCGGCGTCGTTCACACCCGGGGCCTCGACGGGAACATGCGTGTCGTCGGCTACGTGCCGATCGCCGCTTCGGAGAACAGCGTGTACGTCAGCGTCGGCCGCGATTGGGATGCCGCCTTCGCCGATCTCAATCGCTCCGTGCGGCGCGCGGCGCTCATCATCACCGCCGGCTTTGCATTCTCGCTGCTGCTGGCCTGGGCCTGGAGCGAATACGGGATCCGACGTCCCATCAACGAGCTGCTCGGCGCCGTCGAAAGCTGGCGCGGCGGGCGTTACGCCCGCGTCGGGCGCGAGCGTAGCCGGTCGGAGCTTGGCCGGCTCGCCCGCGCTTTCGACGAGCTTGCGCAAAGCCTGAGCGCTCGCGAACGGGAGCTGGTGGAAAGCGAGGAGCGGCTCAAGGACCGGGAGCGCTACCTGTCATTCGTCCTCGACCGGGTGCCGGCCGGCATCATGCAGACGAGCCCGCAGGGAGCCTATCTATTCGTCAACAGCGCCTTTTGCAGATTGGTCGGCCGCTCGCGCGAGGATCTCATGGGGCGGCCATTTTCCGAGATCACCCATCCCGACGACGCCGTGGCGGACCGCGCGCGCTTCGCCAAGGCGATCGAAACGCGGCAGGACTACACCCACCGAAAGCGATACGTCCGCCCCGACGGGTCCACGGTCTGGGCGGAGAACACGGTCAGCCATCTCGATGATCCCGAGCAGGGCGTCATCGCGGTGTCGGTCGAGCTGACCGAGCGCCTGCGGGCCGAGAACCAGCAACAACGGCTGGTCAACGAGCTCAACCACCGCGTCAAGAATACGCTGGCATCGGTGCAGGCGCTGATGGTGCTGACCAATCGCTATTCGCAATCGAAGGAGGACTTCATTCGCGCCTTCTCCGCCCGCCTCAACGCGCTGGCGACCGCACACGATCTGCTGACCGAGGGCGGCTGGGAGAGCGTATTGCTCGACGGGCTCGCCCGCTCCGAGCTTGCGCCTTACGCCGGCGGCGACATGCTCCGGATCAGCGGCCCCCCGCTCGAGCTCAAGCCGGTGGTCGCCATCGGGCTCGGCATGATCTTTCACGAGCTCGCGACCAACGCGGCGAAGTACGGAGCGTTGTCGAGCCAATCCGGCAGCGTCGCCGTGAGCTGGGCGGTCGACGGGACGACCGCGCCGGTGCTCGACATTCTCTGGCGCGAGCAGGGCGGCCCGCCGGCCTCGACCCCGGCGAACAAGGGGTTCGGCTCGCACCTGATCGAGCAGACGGTCGCCGACTGGCGCGGGTCGTTCAAGCCGAGCTTCGAGGCGGAGGGGTTCGCGTGCACCATCTCGCTGCCGTGGACCTGACCTCGGCCGCGGCAGGCAAGCGTGGGGACGATGCTGGCTTAGTAAGCGAAGGCGTTCAGGACGAGGCCCAGGGTGAAAACCACGCCCAGGATCGATCCGAACAGCCGTGCGATGCGTCGCTCGCTCATGATTGCCCTCCAACCTCCTGACATTAGTCGGCCGAGCGACCGCTCCGGTTCAAAGCCCGGGACGCCCGCAGGCGCTCGAATTCGCCCGGAGCCCGATCGCCGTCCGCCTACCGGCGAGGCCGCGCCTCGCCATGTCATTGGGGTTCCGGAGATTTTTTGCGTTCGCCGGTACCAAAGAACCGCGGCCGGCATCGTCATACCGATCCGGCAAAAAGATTTTTTTCTGCTTACACAGTTAAGCAACAATTGCGGGGCAGCGTCGCCGGCATCGTTCAACAGTACGAGTATGCGTATGTCCTACACCCTCGCAGCTGCCGCAACGGCAACCGGCTTGAGCAAGAAGGCGATCCTCCGGGCGATCAAGGCCGGCAAGATCACCGCCACCAAGGACGAACTCGGCGAATGGCACATCGAGCCCGCCGCGCTGCACCGCGTCTTTCCAGCGGTCGCGGAGGCGGCCGGCGACGTCGGCCCGCCCTATTCGGAGATCGATGTCGAGGCGCTGGGTGCGCAGATCGAGGCGCTGCTGCGGCAGGCCGGCGCACGCCTGCGCCAGCAGCTCGACGACGTGCGCCGCGACCGCGAGGCCGCCCACGAGCCGGGCGGCGCCCACCTCCAGCTCGCCGATCAGCACGAGCGAATTCGCTGATCGAAGGTGCAGGCCGAGCTCCCGCGCGAACGACGACAGCGGTGGAGAGGCGGCCGACGCCTCGATGTCAGCCGGTCCACTCTCTCGGCGGCTGCGTCATGCGCGCGGGATCGATGGGGCTCATCAGACCGATCGCAATTCCGTCGGGGTCCTCGACGATGGCGTAACGCGCGCCCCAGAAGGCATCGAAGGGCGGCTGAAGCGCGCGGCGGCCGGCGCCCGTGAGCTCGTCAAAGCGCTCGTCCACCATTTCCCTCGTGGCGAGACGGAAGCCGAGGACGACCCGGCCGACGAGATCGGTGCGTTCCGCCCAGCCCGCGTTCCATATCGGCGCAAAACTCGGGCTGTCGAGCTCGAGCTGAGCGCCGTCTTCGGTCTCGCTGCTCGCATGAAACAGCTCTCCCGCCGGGTTTTCGAGCGGCCGCGGGAACGATGCGCCCAAGCGGCGATAGAAATCCAGCGAACGCCGTAGATCGGTCGCGATGATGTTGATCTGGTCCAACACCGGACTGTCATCGCCCATGCGGCTTCTCCCTTCGCATGTTCTGTTCTTCTGAAAACGCTCTAATCTAAAATCTAGAGCATGTTTCGGTCAGGTTGATGCACAAATCGCGCGGCACACTCGGTGCATTCCCTCCCCCGCTTGCGGGGGAGGGTTAGGGTGGGGGCATGCACGAAGATTCGCGCAAGTCCGCCCCCACCCCAGCCCTCCAGCCGAAGTCGGATATATCCGACTTCGGCCAGTCATTAAGTGACCGAACTCGGGTAAACCCGAGTTCGGTCGCAAGCGCGGGGGAGGGAGCAGACCGAGTCTGCCGCTCGCGCTGACCACATCTCACCGGAACGTGCTCTATTCCATCGAGATGCCGGCGGCCTTGATCGGCCCTGCGTTTTTCGCGATTTCGCTGTCGACGAATTTCTGCAGATACTCCGGCGATCGGCGCTCGGGCGCGACGACGATCGCGCCGACCTCCTTCAGCCGTTCCTGCACCGCGGAAGTCTCCATGGTTGCGACGGTCGCGTCGTGGAGCCTTTGGATGATCGGCTCCGGGGTGCGCTTCGGCAGGAAGAAGCCGAACCAGGTCGTGGCCTCGAAATCCGTGAGGCCCTGCTCGTGGGCGCTCGCCAGGTTCGGCAGCACCGGCGAGCGGTCGCGCGTCAAGATCGCGAGCACCTTGATCAGGCCGCCCTCGATCTGCGGCATGGCGGTCGCGCTGAGCGTGCAGAAATAGTCGATGCGGCCCGCGATCAGATCCTGCATCGCTGGTCCGCCGCCGCGATAGGGGACGTGGGTGACCTTGATCCCGATCGCGGCGTTGAGCAGCCTGCAGTCGAGATGGCCGGTCGAGCCCGCTCCCGCCGAGCCCATCTGCATCGTCGACTGGTTCGCCTTCGCATAGGCGATGAACTCCTGGAGATTGCCGGCCGGCAGGTCCTTGCGCGCGACCAGGATCGTCGGTTGCTCGGCTATCAGCACGGCCGGCGCGAGATCGGCGACGAGATTGTAGAGCGGGGTCTTGTAGAGCGTCTGGTTGATGGCGTCGGCCCTGCTGCCGAGCACGAACTGATAGCCGTCGGGCGCCGCCTTGGCGACCCGCGCCGAGCCCACCATGCCGCCGGCGCCGCCGACGTTCTCGATGATCACCTGCTGCCCGAGGATCTCGGAGAGGCGGCGGCCGACGATGCGTCCCAGCACGTCGGTGCCGCCGCCGGGCGCAAACGGGACCACCATGGTCACCGGACGGCTCGGCCAGGTCTCGGCCGCCGCCGGACCGGCGCAGTCCAGCGCGCCGGCCAATCCGGCAAGCAGCATCAGCGGTCTCGCAATCACGGTTCTTCTCCCTCGGTCCCGGCGCGCCGGCATTGTCGTATGATCGGGATGAACGCGCCAGGGCCGTCGGATGCCACTGTGCGATGTGCGCTGGCGCGCGATCGCTCCGCCCCTTGTGGAAGGTGCTGCGCTGTTCGGTGTAAGCGACGCTTGCATTTTCCCTGTCTGCATGCCCCCATCGATGCCGTTTTCGTAGCACGACCGAGGCCCGCGGCAGGGAGGCATACGGTGCGGACCTTCGCCATCATGGTCCTGGTTTGCCTGTCCGCGACGGTCGCCCGCGCGGAAGACCGAGCAAGCTTGCGATCATTTCTTGCCGTCTATCGCTGCCCGGTCGTCGACCGACTGGAGCGCGTCTACGAGGGCGGCGACCGGTCCGTGCACAGGGACCGCTACCTCGCGGTGACGGTACCGGAGCATCCGCACGGCTACGTGCAATGCATGTTCTACGATCACGCAACCAGGCTGCTGTGCGAGGCTTCGTCGGGCTTTTATTTCGACAAGCCCGGCGAGCCGCGGACCTTCCGACTCGCCGCCGACGCGATCGCCGCGTTGGGCCGGCTCGGATTTTCGACCGATGATTCGCAGGGAAATTTTCGAGCTCGATGGCGCGTGGGAAAATCGCCGGATTTCAACGCCATCGCTGACTTCATTCTGACGGCGCTGCATGACGCCTACGGGGCACGTGCGGAATCGAGTTTGAGCTTCAATGCCCCGTTGGCGCCGCGAGAGTCGTCGAGCTGCAAGCCGGTGAGCTGAACAGCCGTAGGCGAAGCGGGACGCTTGCAGACCGTGTCAACGGGGCCCGTAGGGAAGGGGACCGGCATCGGCCGGCACGATGGTCTTGCCGATCGGCCACAGCGCCAGCGCGGCGAGCTTGATATGCGCCCATGCGAAGGGAATGCCGATGATGGTCATCGCGAGGACGATCGCGACGATGATGTGGCCGAGCATGAGCCACCAGCCCGCGAGAACGAGCCAAATCAGGTTTCCGAGCACGCCGAGCGGGCCGGTGCCGATGTCCTCCCGCCCGGAATAGGCGGCGCGCGACACCGCCTTCTGCCCGAACGGCAGCAGCGTGTAGGCGGCGATGTTGAACGCCGCCCGCGCCCACGGCAGACCGATGATGGTGATGGCCATGATCACCCCGGCGATCACCCAGCCGATCGCCATCCAGAGGCCGCCGCACACGATCCACAGAAGGTTGAGCAGCAGCGAGATGACGGACATGGCTTCCTCCACGCTCGAGAGCCCGGGCGTCGCCGCCTGGGCGCAGATGATGTAGAGATGCCGCCTCCTCTCCGCCACCCGTTGCCGCAGCGCCGGCAGGCGCCGCGCTATTCCGGCTTGATGTTCGCCTCGGCGATGATGCGGCTGTATTCGTCGACCTGCTTTCGCAGGTAAGCGCCGAATTCTGCACCGCACGTTCCGACCGGAAACAGCCCCTGCTTGGCGAGCTTCGGCTTCATCTCGGGAGCCTTGAGGGCCGCGCTGAAGGAGCCCGTGAGCTGGGCGATCGCGTCCGGCGGCGTCTTCGCCGGCGCCACGATCCCGTAGAAAATGTCGGCCTCGTACTGGCTCACGCCGGTCTCGGCGAGGGTCGGCACGTCCGGCAGCGGCTCGGCGCGCGTGCGCGACGCGGTGACGAGCCCGCGCAGGCTTCCCGACTGCAGCTGCGACACCACCGTCGGATAGTCGGCGAACACCGCGGTCACATGCCCGCCCATGAGCGCGTTGATCGCCGGCGCGGTGCCCGCATAGGGCACGTAGGTCACGTTGATGTCGGCCGCCCGCTTGAGCACCTCGATGGCGATGTGCAAGGACGACGCCGGCCCGCCGCTCGCGAAGGCCAATTCCCCGGGCTTTACCCGCGCAGCGCCGATGAGGTCGGCGAGCGTGCGGTAGGGCGATGCGCCGTTGACCACGAGCACCAGCGGGGTCGCCGCGAGATAGCAGATCGGCTCGAAGCTCGTCGACGGATCGTAATTCTGCCGCTTCAGGGCCGGATTGACGACGAAGGAATTCGCCACCAGCAGCACCGTGCTGCCGTCGGGCGCAGCGCGCGCGACTGCTTCGGTTCCGATCACGGTGCCGCCGCCCGGCCGGTTCTCGACCACCACGGTCGGCCCCTGCGCCCGGCCGATCTCGTCCGCCATCAGACGCGACAGGATGTCGGGGCCGCTGCCGGGCGGGTAGGGAACGACGATCTTGACGGCGCGCGTCGGCTGCGACCATGCGGCGTGGCCCGCCAGCGCGGCCACGATGGCGGCTGCGAGCGCGACGGCCAATCGATCCCGGCGATGTGCGCTCATGCGGTTTGTTCCCCGGAGCGCCACGGAAAGTGGCGCGGCACGCCGAGCATACGTCAAGGTCGGTAGGGTGGGCAAAGGCGCGGTGCAGACAAGTTTACGCGGGTCTCCCAAGCTTGACCGCGCCGCGCCGTGCCCACGCGTCGCGATTGCCCCAAAGGGCCATCTCGCGGCGGCTTTCGCACGTGGGCACGGCGCTGCGGTGGCCGCGCGTCGAGAGCCGAGTGCTTGGCACGCGCCTTTGCCCATCCTACCGCTGATGGCCGCCGCGCGCGCCCGTGCTACGTTCGTCCGCGTCACATGGAAGGCACGGGGAATGCTGCCGTCGCAACGCGCGCTGTTCGATATTCCGCGCGAGATTTGCTACCTCAACGCCGCCTCCTGGAGCCCGCTGCCGATCGCGACGCAGGCAGCGGGACGCGCTGGCGTTGCGCGCAAGGGGCGGCCCTGGCTGATCGATCCGGCGTTTCCCGCCGGGCAATACGAACGCGCCCGCCGCGCCGCGGCAAGCCTGATCAACGCCGACCCCGCGGACGTCGCCCTGATTTCCTCGGTGAGCTACGGCGTCGCCAGCGCGGCCAAGCTCATCATCCTGCCCCCGGGCTCGCGGGTGCTGGTGTTGCAGGACGACCATTCGTCGGCGGTGCTGGAATGGATGACCCGCGCGCCCGCCGGGCGGTTCGTCGTCGAGGTCGTGCCGCAGCCCCAAGAAGGCGCGCATGCCGGCGATTGGATCGCGGCGGTGCTCGCTGCGATCGAGCGGCCGGCCGCGCCGCCGGTTTCCCTCGCCTCGCTGTCGTCCGTGCACTGGTCCGACGGCGGGATCATCGACATGGATCGCGTCGGCGCCGCGTTGCGCCGCCACGGCGCGGCGCTGCTCGTCGACGCGACCCATGCCGCCGGCGTCGTCAAGATCGACGTGCGGACGCTCGATCCCGACTTCCTCGTCTTCCCGACCTACAAGTGGCTGCTCGGGCCCTACGGGCGCGCCTTCCTCTACGTCGCCAAGCGCCGCCAGGACGGCGTGCCGCTCGAGCAGACGAGCTACGGCCGGCGCGCCATCAGCTCGGAGCGGGAGACCTATTATCGCGACGTCGCATTCGTCGCCGGCGCGCGGCGCTTCGACATGGGCGAGCGCGATCATTTCATCTCGCTCGAGATGGCCTCGATCGGCATGGAGCTGATGGCGGAGTGGGGCTGCGACGCGGTCGCCACGCGGCTGCGCCTGCTCACCGGGCGGCTGGCCGAGGGGCTCTTCGATTGCGGCGCGACCATCCCCGACGCGGCGGTGCGGGCGCCGCACATCCTGAGCTTGAAGTTCGCCATGCCGGAGAAGCTGATCGAGCGGCTGGCGGCGGAGCAGGTCTACGTCGCGCGCCGCGTCGGCCGCATGCGCATCAGCCCGCACGTCTACAACGACGAGGAGGACATCGACCGCTTCCTCGCGGCCTTTCGCCGGCTGGCGTGAGCACCTCGTAGCCCGGATGAGCCAACGGGTCGGCGCCAACGGGTCCGCGCGAAGCGCGGCCCGATGACAGGCTCAGCGCCGCCCGATGACAGGCTCCGCGAAATCCGGGATAAATCGATCCATCGTCAGGTGGTGGCGCAGAAGGGCTACGGCGAAGGCCGGGACACCCGGATGTCGCTTCGCTCATCCGGGCTACTTGCGGCTACCGCTTCACCCGGTCCATCACGTAGCACGTCGCCACGATCGAGCGGGTCGGGCTGGTGCCGTTGTGGACGTAGCACTTCTCCATCCGGTCCGGCGCGATGAGGGTGATCCGAAAATAGCCGTCCATGTCGGCGCCGACGATCGACTTGTTGTCGCTCGCAAGGGCCCAGGCGAACGGCTCCTTGGTGTCGGCGACCGCCGACGACGAGTGCCCCCACGCGAGCCGGCCGTCCTGGCCCTCCACCGTGTGGGTCGCCTCGATGTCGCGCACGCGCGGCGGATCGGTGACCGTCTGCGTTCCGGGATGATGGGGATGGTTGCCGAATACGATCGACTTGCCCTTTCCCGTCCAGGTGCCCTTGAGGTCGGGAATTGCATCCTGCGCGGGCGCGGCGGTGGCGGCGGCGCCAATGAGCGCCAACGCGAAGACCAAACGTCTCATCGCTTCTCTCCATGCTGAGGTGGATCGAGCCTGTCTTCAAATCGTGATGGCGCGATCTTAAGCAAGTTGGAATCCCCTTGCTACCATTGAGATGGCCATGCGAGTTGCTGGCGTGAGCGCGTCCGCAGGGCGCAATCGGGAAGCGTATTGCGCCGATGTCATGATTCATGGCGGAATACGCCGCGCCATTGCGCCCTACGCAATCATCTCGATCGAGCGAAGGAGGCACCCATGACGTCCGAATTCGATTCCGGCACGCCCGATGCCGCCGAGCCGCTGGCATCGCGCCGCGAGCTCGTCGCCGCCGCGGTCACTTTTGCCGCCGCCGCCGGCGCGAGCGGCGGCGCGCAGGCGCAGACCCCGGGAAACCTGCGCTTCTCGAACCCGCCCGGCCTGTCGACCCCGCCGACCTACAGCCATGTCGTCGAGGTCAACGGGCCGCACCGCACCGTCTACATCGCCGGCCAGACCGGCGTCGACGCCGGCAGCAAGGTCGCCCAGGGCTTCCGCGCCCAGGCGGTGCAGGTGATGGAGAACCTCAAGACCGCGCTCGCCTCGGTCGGCGGCGGCTTCGAGCACGTGGTCAAGCTCAACAGCTACCTGATCGACATCGAGGCGAACGCTGTGGAGTTCCGCGAGGTGCGCGGCTCCTACTTCCCGAACAAGGCGGCGTTGCCCGCCTCGACCCTGGTACAGGTGCCGCGGCTCGCCAACCCGGCCTTTCTGCTCGAGATCGAGGCGATCGCGATCCTGCCGCCGAAGGCGTGACCACGAGTTCGTAGCCCGGATGAGCGCAGCGACATCCGGGGCCAGCCTTCGCCACACCCGCATTTCGCGGAGCCTGTCATCGAGCCGCGCTTCGCGCGGACCCGTTGGCGCCGACCCGTTGGCTCATGCGGGCTACTTGCCCATGCTGAGAAGGCGGCGAAGCCGCCGTCTCGAGGCATGAGCATCGCCCTCATCCTTCGAGACGCATCGCAGCGCAACGGCGCTCGTCCGCGCTGCGGAGCGTGCCGGCGCTGCGATGCTCCTCAGGATGAGGGCGGACCGAGTGCGGCGCGTAGGATGAAGCAGCAGGCGCAGGTCGCTCGCACGAATGGAAGAAACCCTTGACATGTTCCCGTTTTGTTCTACCCTCTCCCCAAGTGTGTTTTTGTGGAGAGCGAGCATGTCGATTGAGATATTCGTTCTGTCGGATCGGCGATTGGGCTCGATTGCCGAATGGCAACAAGCCATTGACTCCGAAGGATTTGACCTGCGGCTCGATGCATCGCGCCCGTTCGAGGCGTTGAGCGGTCATCTGCCGGCGCACCGCGGCGAGCAGCATGCCGGCTTCGAATGCGACCACTGGGACCCCAAGGACGTGATGGACGAGGAGAGCTGCGCGGACATCGACTTTGGTCGCCGCTGGACGCAGGCGCTCGCCTTCCGTTTCGGCGGCGACTTTTATGCGCTGTGGGGTGCTTATGCCGCGGCTGCCGCCTACGCCAAGGCGACGGAGGGGGTCGTGTTCGACGGCGAGTCCGGCGAAGTCTTGGCGCCGGAGCAGGCCGCACAGGCCGCGCGCGAGATCGAGCGGGATTTGCCGAGCGGATAGCGCATTTCTCGCATACAGGGCACCGACTTGCTTGGCGAACCGGCGTGGAAGGATGTCGCGCATATGGCCGGTGGGAAAATCCTGCAGCGCATGTTGGACATGCTGCTGTGGTGGAAGATACGCGATCCGCGCCGGCGCGCGAGACTTGGCCGCCTGATCGTGCAGCTGCGCCGCGAGCGCGAGCGGGATGCCGCTGCGCCGGATCCGTCCGGCCTCGTCATGCTGGAGCCGGACGCGTTGCGCAGCCTGGGCATCGGCGATCTGGTCGAGCGCTTCAAGGCGCTGGCGATCGCCAAGGACGAGGCCGATGGCATCCCGCAGCACGAGCGCCTCTATTGGCAGCTCGACCATGTCGTGCGCGAGCTGGAGCGCCGCCGTGCGGAGCACGTGTTGATTCCGCTTTATGCCGATCCGGATATCCGGGTCAGGGCCGAGGCGGCCGATGCGACGCGCACGCTGATGCCGGAGCTCTCCCGCCGCCGGCTGCTGTCGGTCGACGATCCGGACTGGTCGCAACCCGCAAGCGGCGGGCCGCCGCAAGGCAAATTGCAGGGCATGACCACCGAGCAGCTCGTCGACCGCTTCATTGCCATCGCCCTCGATCAAGATGATGCGTTGCTGAAGGACAAGATCCCGCGTTTCAATCGCCTCTATGGATTGATGACAGCAGTCGAGGAGGAGCTGAAAGCGCGTAGCGGCGATCAACGGCGGGCCTTGCTTGCGCTACTGAACCATTCCAATCCGCAGGTCCGGCTGAAAGCCGCGATTGCGACCCTTGCCGCGGCGCCCGACGCAGCGCGCCGGACGCTGCAGGCGATCGTCGATCGCAACGAGGATCCCCAAGCCGTGGATGCGTCCGGGATGCTCCGCTCGCTCGACGAGGGGCGATATGAGCCGAGTTAGTTCGCAGCCGGGATGAGCGCAGCGAAATCCGGGATAGATTCGGTGTTGCGGTAGATTCTCCGGAGGGACTACATATGACCCGGCAAGGGTGGGCTTCGACTCTGGCGCTGGTCGCTGTCAGCCTCGCGCGCGGAATTTTGGCGGCCGACGCTTCGGAGATCGCACTGTCATTCGTTCACAAGGAGGTGCGTATCGATGTTCCGGCGGACGCAGTTCGCCGTATCGAGGCCTATGCGACGCTCACGATCGTCAACAGGGAGACGCGACAGCGGACGGAGCTCGAGAGTCCCAGGGTGGAGATTTGTCTCTCCAAGGCCATTCGCGACAAGCTTAGTCAATTGACGGCACGCATCGTCGATCAGCCCCTCGACATCGTAGTCGGCTGCGAAGTCGTCTCCCGCCCCGTGATTCGTGAGCCGATGGGCGTCTCGCCCTGCTTCCAGATCACAGCCAACGACGCAGCGGAAGCGGATGCTATCGCCCGCAAGCTCCGCAGCGGGTCGAAGAGTTGCCGAGCGCCGACATCCTGATGCTGCCGACGAAGCGGCCCGTGTCGAGCGAAGCGGAAAGGCTGGTCGTCCGTGATGCTTCGGAGCACGGATGAGCGCAGTGGATCCGGGACGAATTCGGGAGCAGCCCTAGCCGTCGCGTGCGGCCAATTCGTGAGGTGACGCCCATGGCCGGTGACATGACCGCCGACGAGATTCGCAGCCTGCTCGCGCTCGAGCCCAACGCCACCTGCGGGTTCGTGCGGGTGACGTTCGTGAGCCAGCAGTCGATCGCGGCGGGCGGATTGCCGGCGCCGTTCGCGGCCGGGCGGCCGCTGGGGTCCGCGCTCTACTTCATGGTGACGCCGGGCGCGCCGGTGCGGCTCCATCGCATCCGCAACGACCAGCTCTACCACTACTATCTCGGCGACCCGCTCGAGGTCTTTCTGCTGCATGCCGAGGGCTCGACCGAGCGCATCGTCGTCGGGCCGGACTTGCGCGGCGGTGAGCGCGTGCAGCTCTTGATCCCCGGCAATACCTTCCACACCGCACGAGTGGTCGGGCGCGGTCGCTGGTTCCTGGGCGCGAGCACGGAATGGCCGGGCGTGGTGCCGGCCGACGTCGAGATCGGCAATCTCGACGAGCTGGCGGGAAGATATCCGGCTGTCGCCACTGAGCTGCGCGCAATCGCCGCGTCGGTGCAACA
>WNEY01000420.1_pt1 | contig 26528 bp, 22 predicted proteins | sample 5400531 | NCBI WGS metagenome assembly WNEY01 (sample SAMN13153338, study PRJNA577476) | soil metagenome | isolation source: 200 cm saprolite under Douglas fir tree site 1 | place: USA:California | collected 2015-04-18
GGCGAGATTGCCTGGAAGGTACCGCTCGGATTCGTGGAGTCGCTCAAGGCGAAGGGATTTGCCAACACCGGCACGCTCAACATCGGCGGCAGCATCGCCACGGCCAGCGGCCTGATCTTCATCGGCGCGACGATCGACTGCCGGTTCCGCGCATTCGAATCGCGGGACGGCAAGCAACTCTGGGAGACCGAGCTCGACGCGTGCGCGCACACGGTGCCGATGACGTTCCTCGGCAAAGACGGCCGCCAGTACGTGGTCGTCGCCGCCGGCGGCGGCAGCTTTCTCGGCGCGAGGCCCGGCTCGAAGATCGTGGCGTTCGCGCTTCCAGCAGGGACGAAGTGACTGAGGATTTCAGCCGGGCCGTTGCAGTCGTACGTAGTGTCCGGCTTCAGCCGGACCGTGACGGTCCGCCTAAAGGCCAGCACGACTCCATCTCGCACGCCGTCGCGACCGTCGAACGGCTCGGCCGCGAATCGGGCGCGTACGACACGTTCATTCGCACCGACTCGCAGCTGATCACGAAGCATCCGATCACGTTTCCCGCGGGGACTGGCATTGCAACCGGCGAGCAGTTCAATGTTCGCAACCTCGACTACTTTGATGCGATCTTCTTCTTTGGCGTTCGGGAGATCGATCTCTCGGCGGAGCAGCGTGCCGACCTCCTGTCGTTCGTGAAGGACGACGGGAAGGGATTCGTCGCAGCGCATTCGGCGGCGACGGCCTTCTTCTCCTGGCCGGAGTTCGGCGAGATGCTCGGTGGCCGCTTCGACGAGCACCCGTGGGACGTCACCGACGGCACCGTCGTGGTCGACGACCCGAAGTTCCCGGCGATGCGCCACCTGCCGCGCTCGAAGGTGTTTCACGACGAGCTCTACCAGATCAAGGATTTTTCACGCGACAAGATCCGCGTGCTCGCCCACCTCGACGCCTCGAAGCTGGATCTGACGAGGCCGCTGGTCCATCGCAAGGACGGCGACTTTCCCGCGGCGTGGGCGAAGACCTACGGCAAAGGGCGCGTGTTCTATTCGATCCTCGGCCACGACGCCGAGGCCTGGGACAATCCGGCGTTGGCGCAGATGTACATCGAGGCCATTCGCTGGGCGCTCAGGCTCGTTGAGGGCGATGCGACGCCCTCGAGGTCTTCGTTGCGCCGGTAACCTGATTGGACCCACCACTCGAACCTGCCAGGCGACTGGTCAGCCCATCACGCGATTCACTCGCCGACATCGCCGTCGAAGCCGGCTTCGGCACAGAGAGCCGGCTTACGACCACGTCAGAGATCGAACCATCAACTGCCACCGACCTTGCGTGGCGTGCGCAAGCGCGGAACGAAGCCACGAGTGGAGGTCGTCTTCCAAGGCTGGTCCGTTCGTGGCTTGGGCATCGGTGTAGGTGTTGAAGTGGCGTCCGCGGGCGACTCAGCAGGAGCTTCTGCAGCGGCTTTGGCTCGAGCGGCAGCCGCCGCTTTGGCGTCCTTGTCAAGACAGCAATGTTTGTACTTGCGGCCCGAGCCGCAACGACAGGGCTCGTTGCGCCCAGGTCGTGCAGCGATCTGAGCAGTCATTGAGGAGAGTGTACCGTACCCGTTGGTCTTGAACGACGCCGGGCCTCGAAGGCAGGCAGTCTCGCGAGCTGAGCAGATCAGCTTCGCGCTACTCATCGCCGCCAGGGGCACCTGCGCTGCATTCGAACGAACTCGAGTGGGGAGTGTTGCGCCCGTGTACGCAGCGACGAGGTGAAAGCGGGCGGGCGGCATTTCATGCTTGAAGCATCTGCCGATATGGTGCAGCCTGATCGTCGATCTGAAAGGACCAAGGCTGATATGCGCATTGCATGTCTCGGCGGGGGACCGGCGGGACTCTATTTTGCGATCGCCATGAAGCGGCGCCAGCCCACTCATGAGATCGTCGTCGTCGAGCGCAACCGGCCGTACGACACGTTCGGGTGGGGCGTGGTGCTGTCGGACGAGACGCTCGTCAATCTCAACGCGAGCGATCCGGAGAGCGCCGAAGCGATCCGGCGCGCGTTCGTCTACTGGGACGACATCGCCGTCTTCTACCGCGGCAGCGTGACGCGCTCGTCGGGCCACGGCTTTTGCGGCATCGGCCGCAGGCGCCTGCTCAACATCCTCCAGGATCGGGCGCGCGCGCTGGGCGTCACCCTGCAGTTCGAGACCGAGTTCGAGAGCGCCGACAGCTACCGCGGCTACGATCTGGTGGTGGCCGCCGACGGCGCCAGCTCGAAGATTCGCAGCGCACTGGCTCACGTGTTCAAGCCCGACATCGATGTGCGGGCCTGCAAATACATCTGGCTCGGTACGCGTCAGCGATTCCAGGACGCATTCACCTTCATATTCGAGGAGACCGAGCAGGGCTGGATCTGGGCGCATGCCTACCAGTTCGATGCCGATACGGCGACGTTCATTGTCGAGTGCTCGGAGGTCACCTGGCGAAGGTTCGGCTTCGACGCCATGAGCCAGGAGGAGACGCTCGCGGCGTGCGAAAGAATCTTTGCGAGGCACCTCGGCGGGCACCCTCTGGCGACCAACGCCACGCACGTGCGCGGATCGGCGTGGCTCAACTTCCGTCGCGTGCAGTGCGAGCAGTGGTCGCACGAAAACCTGGTGCTGATGGGCGACGCCGCTGCGACCGCGCACTTCTCAGTCGGCTCCGGCACGAAGCTGGCGCTGGAGAGCGGAATCGCGCTCGCCGAGTACCTCCACACCGAGCCGACGCTGGCGGCGGCGTTCCATCGCTACGAAGAGGAGCGGAGAACCGAGGTGCTGCGGCTGCAAAGCGCGGCGCGCAACTCGACCGAATGGTTCGAGCACATCGAGCGTTATCTTCATCTCGATCCGGTGCAGTTCAATTACTCGCTGCTCACGCGGTCCCAGCGCATCAGCCACGAGAATCTGCGGGCGCGTGACAAGGCGTGGCTCGAGAGCGCCGAGATGTGGTTCGAGGAGCAGGCGACGAGAGAGAAGCCGCGCCAGTCCCGCCCGCCGATGTTCACGCCGTTCCGCCTGCGCGAGCTGCGCCTCAAGAACCGGATCGTCGTGTCGCCGATGGCGCAATATCGAGCGGTCGACGGCACGCCCACCGACTGGCACCTGGTGCATTATGCCGAGCGGGCCAAGGGCGGGGCCGGGCTGGTCACCACCGAGATGACTTGCGTGTCGCCCCACGGCCGGATCTCGCCTGGCTGCGCAGGCCTCTACGCCCCCGAGCACGAGGCCGCGTGGAAGCGAATCGTCGATTTCATCCACGCGGAGACCGACGCCAAGATCGGCATGCAACTCGGGCATTCGGGGCCGAAGGGATCGACTCAGCTGGGCTGGCAAACGATGGATGCTCCGCTTCCGGACGACAACTGGGAGGTCATCGGCCCATCTCCGGTCGCGTGGTCGCCGCACAATCAAGTGCCGCGCGAGATGACCCGCGCCGATATGGACGTGGTGCGGGATGACTTCGTGCGGGCGGCGAAGATGGCCGCGCGCGCCGGCTTCGACCTGCTCGAGCTGCATTGTGCGCACGGCTATCTCCTGTCGGCGTTCATCACGCCGCTGACCAACCGCCGCGCCGACGCCTACGGCGGCTCGCTCGAGAATCGTATGCGGTTTCCGCTCGAGATCTATCATGCAGTGCGGGCGGTCTGGCCGCCGGCAAAGCCCATCTCGGTCCGTATTTCCGCCAGCGACTGGGTTGGCGAGGAGGGGATCACGCCGGAAGACGCCGTCGAGATTGCGCGCCTGCTGGGCGACGCCGAGGTCGACATCATCAATGTCTCGGCGGGACAGACCTCGATGCGAGCACGACCGGTATACGGCCGCATGTTCCAGACTCCCTTCTCCGATCGCATTCGGAACGAGACCGGCATCGCCACCATGGCTGTCGGCAACATCTATGAGCCCGACCACGTGAACTCGATTCTGATGGCGGGACGGGCGGACCTGTGCTGCCTCGCGCGGCCACATCTTGCCGATCCCTATTGGACGCTTCATGCCGCGGCGCAACTCGGATATCGCGGCGAGATCTGGCCCAAGCCGTATCTTGCGGGGCGCGATCAGCTGCACCGGGTCGCCTCACGGTCTGACGCATCAACCGCGAACGTGTGATGACGGTCCTCGAGGGACCCCAGCATGACCATACGAGATCTTCAGTCGCCGCATCTCAACTGGCGGGTGGCCGGCAGCATCGCCGTGGTCTCGCTCACCCGACCCGAGCGGAAGAATCCGTTGACGTTCGACTCGTATGCCGAGCTTCGCGATGCGTTCCGGGGCCTCGCCGGAGACGAGGACATCAAGGCGCTCGTCTTCGCCTCGAATGGCGGCAACTTCTCCTCAGGGGGAGATGTGCATGACATCATCGGACCGCTGCTGACGCGCGACATGAAGGGGCTTCTCGCTTTCACGCGCATGACAGGCGATCTCGTCAAAGCGATGCGCGCCTGCCCGCAACCCGTCGTCGCGGCCGTTGACGGCGTATGCGTCGGCGCGGGCGCCATGATCGCGCTCGCGGCAGACCTGCGCATCGCCACACCGGCGGCCAGGACCGCCTTTCTCTTCACGCGCGTCGGCCTCGCAGGCTGCGACATGGGAGCCTGCGCGATGCTGCCACGAGTCGTCGGTCATGGACGCGCCTCCGAACTGCTGTTCACCGGTCGCACGATGTCGGCGGAGGAGGGCGAGCGCTGGGGATTCTTCAACCGCATCGTGGCGGCCGATGCGCTGGAGACCGAGGCGATCGCGCTCGCCCAACAACTCGCCGAGGGGCCGACCTTCGCGCACATGATGACCAAGACCATGCTCAATCAGGAATGGTCGATGACGCTGGACCAGGCGATCGAGGCCGAGGCCCACGCGCAGGCCATCTGCATGCAGACCGAGGACTTCAAGCGCGCTTACCACGCCTTTGTGGGAAGGCAGAAGCCGCAGTATTCAGGCGATTAGGTGTCGTGATTTGCCGTGACGTGCTCAAGGGAACCACAAGAGATATAAAGACAGGAAACACACGAAAGACACGAAAACACGAAACATATAACATGTGAACAAGAGGTCAGGAGGTTCTCTCGTTTCCTTTCGTGGGTTCGTGCTTTTCGTGGTGTGGTTTTAGATTCAGCGCACGAGGAAACTCCCATGGTCACCAGACCGTCGTCGCGCGAGGCCCAGAGCGTGACGGGTCGGCGAAATGAGATGTCGACAGGTCGATCTGTGCTGGGTCCGACTGCGCACGTTGATACGTTTACGCGAGACCGTCTGCCGCCCTTCGACCAATGGCCCGACCTGCTGCTCGACCGGCCGGAGTTTCAGTACCCGGAGTACCTCAACGCCGCCGTCGAACTGACAGACCGCATGGTCGAGAAGGGGTTCGGCGACCATGTCGCGCTCATCGGCAACGGACGACGGCGCACGTACAAGGAGTTGGCCGACTGGACCAACCGGCTGGCCCACGCCCTCGCCGAGGACTTTGGCGTCAAACCCGGCAACCGGGTGCTCATTCGATCGGGCAACAACCCCGCGATGGTGGCGGTGTGGCTCGCAGTCACCAAGGCCGGCGCTGTTGCGGTCAACACCATGCCGCTGTTGCGCGCGGGCGAGCTGACCACGATCGTCGACAAGGCCGAGATTGGCTTGTCGCTGTGCGACAGCCGCATCGCCGACGAGCTGGTGGCCTCCGCCAAGGGCAGCCGATTCTTGCGAAGCGTCATCTGCTTCGATGGAACCTCCAATCACGATGCCGAGCTCGACCGCGTCGCGCTCAACAAGCCGGTGAGATTCGAGGCGGTACGAACCGGCAGAGACGACGTGGCGCTGCTGGGATTCACCTCGGGCACCACCGGCGAGCCCAAGGCGACCGTCCATTTTCACCGCGACCTGCTGATCATCGCCGACGGTTACGCGAAGGAAGTGCTGCGCCTGACGCCGGATGATGTGTTCGTCGGTTCGCCGCCTCTGGCGTTCACCTTCGGCCTGGGCGGCCTCGCCATCTTCCCGCTGCGCTTCGGCGCGACCGCCACGCTGCTCGAGAATGCCTCGCCGGCCAGCATGATCGACATCATCGAGACCTACAAGGCGACGATCAGTTTCACCTCGCCCACCGCATACCGCGCGATGATGGCGGCGATGGACGAGGGCGCTGATTTGTCGTCCCTGCGAATGGCGATTTCCGCGGGGGAGACCCTGCCGGCTCCTGTGTTCGAGGAGTGGACGAGGAAAACCGGAAAGCCAATTCTCGACGGCATCGGCACCACCGAACTGCTGCACATTTTCATCAGCAATCGGCTCGGGGATGCCGCGCCCGGCGCGACAGGGCGCCCCGTGACCGGATACGAGGCCAGGATCGTCGATGATGACATGAATGAGATGCCCGATGGCACCATTGGGCACCTTGCAGTCCGCGGACCCACCGGCTGCCGCTATCTTGCCGACGATCGTCAGACCTCGTACGTACGCGACGGCCTGAATGTCACCGGCGATGATTTCGTCAGGGACAAGGACGGCATCTTCCACTTTGTCGCCCGCGCCGACGACATGATCATTTCCTCCGGCTACAACATCGCCGGGCCCGAGGTCGAGGCGGCGCTCCTGTCGCACGCGGACGTGGCGGAATGCGCCGTCACCGGCGCGCCCGACCTCGAGCGCGGGCAGATCGTTCAGGCGCATGTGGTGTTGCGGGAGAGCGTCGCCGGAGACGAAGCGTGTGCCAGGCGGCTGCAGGAGCACGTGAAGGCGAAGATTGCGCCCTACAAATACCCGCGCTCGGTGAAGTTCGTGAGCGCGCTGCCCAGGACCCAGACCGGCAAGATCCAGCGCTTCAAGCTGAAATTGCAATCCTGATGGGCCATGCAGCATCTGCATCCGAAGAATTGGGCTCCCACGACAGGATTCTCCAATGGCGTTGCTGCGGAAGGCCGCCAGGTCTTCGTGGCCGGCCAGATCGGCTGGAACGCGCGTCAGGAGATCGTCGACGATGATTTCGTGGCGCAGGTCGAGCAGGCGCTGCGCAACGTGGTCGACATCCTCGCCGAAGCCGATGCGCGGCCCGAGCACCTCGTTCGCCTCACCTGGTACATCACCGACAGGCGGGAGTACCTCGCGCGCTCGAGCGAAGTCGGGCTGGCCTACCGGCGCGTGATCGGCCGGCACTTCCCGGCGATGACGCTGGTGCAGGTGATGGCGCTGGTCGAGGACCGGGCCAAGGTCGAGATCGAGGCGACGGCGGTTGTTCCCCGGACGCTGACAGGGGCCAGGGATTAGGGACTAGGGATTAGGGATTGGGGACTAGGGACTAGCTTCCACGGCTGGCCACCTGCGTTCTTACAACTGCGACCGTATCTCCCACAGATCCGGAAAGAGCGGGCGTCCAATCGTCTCCCGCAAATATGCAGCACCCGACGATCCACCGGTTCCACGCCTGGCCCCAATCGTCCGCTCGACCATCTTCACGTGACGATAGCGCCATTCCTGGATGCCCTCGTCCAGATCGACAAGGCGCTCGCAGAGTTCCGCGTTTTTCGGATCGCGCCGATACACGTCGACGAGAATCCGCTGGAGCTCGGGCGAGGGTTCCACGGGCGCGATCACGTTCCGCGCGAGATGAGACTGTGGAACGTCGTAACGCTCGCGCGAGAGATAACGAAGAAAGGCGTCCCATAGCGTCGGCGCGCGGTATCGGCGCTCCAGCGCGGCGCGCGCGCGGCCGCCGTCCGGGAAACGCCGAATCGTCTGCTCCGACTTCACGCCCAGCAGAAACTCGATCTGCCGGAACTGGTCCGACTGAAAGCCGCTGGCCGCATCGAGCCGCTCGCGAAAACTGAGGAACTCGAGCGGCGTCATCGTTTCCAGAATATCGAGCTGCGCGACCATGACCTTCAGGATCGTCAGGATTCGTTTCAGTGTGTGCTGCGAGCGATGCGATTCGTCCGCTTCGAGGAGCTGCATGACGCGATCGAACTCGTGGAGCAGCTCCTTGAACCAGAGCTCGTATACCTGGTGGATGATGATGAACAGCGTCTCGTCGTGTTCGGGCCCCGCCGAGCGCGGCTGCTGCAGCGAGAGCAGATCGTCGATCCTGAGATAGCTGCCGTATGTCGCGGCAGCCTGAGTGTCTTCAGCCATGATGCACGACCCGGGAAGCAGTATAAGCGTGGAATCCGCGGGAAGTCAGCGTCGAGAACGGCTCCTGCCCTCTGGTCGGGTCAGTCGAGCGATCGCTGGGGAATCAGGCGATGCAGGCTTGGTGCGGTTGGACGGGGTGGCTGCGCGCGACGCGCGCCGGTCATGCAAAGCGCTCGCGGACCGTGTTTTCGCCGACCGCCGGGCTCGAGAACCAGGATTGAATCGCCGGCAACGCGGCCAATGCGGCCGCCTCTCCCGCGTTCAGCAGCTCCGGCCCGGACTCGAATCCATTCCATTCGATGGCCTTGAGATCCGGGGTGATGATCAGGTCGCTCTCGTGCCGCCAGGCAGACTCGCTGCGCCCCTGCATGATCTGGAAGCATCGGCGAATGACCTGAAAGACATTGGCCGGCGGCCGCCGGCAGGGCGGCGGCGGCAGATAGACCGAGATGACGTGCGTGGCGCCAAGCTCGCGCGCGAGGAGGGCGGGAATCTCGATGCTCATCGCGCCGTCGACGAGCAGACGATCGCCCGAGCGCACGGGCTGGAACAGACCGGGGTACGAGCAGCTCGCGCGAATGGGAAGAAACACGTCGCCCTCGTCGTGGAACGAGGCCGGTTCGCCGGTGCAAAGGTCGGTCGCGACGACCCCGAGCTGAATCCGCATCTCCTCGAAGCGGTACGTCTTGAGCAGTCCCTCGAGAAACGGCCTCATCCGCTCGCTTCCCATGAACCCCATCCGGCACAGGCTCCAGCGCGCGACGTCTCTGAACCGCATGGAGGCAGCGACGCGGGCGATGTCGTCGGCATGCGCGCCGCTGGCGTAGGCGGCCGCGACGAGCGCCCCCGCGCTCACGCCGGTGATGCAGTGAAGGGGAATACCGTGGCGCTCGAAGGCTTTCAGGACGCCGATGTGGGCGATGCCGCGCGCGAAGCCGCCACCAAGCGCCAACCCGATGCGCGGCGCGGTCATGGCGGCTGGTGCCTGACGCAGCCGCGTCAGATGATGGATCGGCCCGCGTGCAGTGCGTCGTCTTCCCATAAGGTCATGGCCGAGGGACAGGTTCGGTGGAAAAAGCGTATGTGAGCTGTCGCACGGAAAGACAGCAATCGACGGGCCAGCCTCGACGCAAGCGATTGAGGCGCAGGGCAATCGACGAATGACAATGCCTGCGCGTCCGATCGCGAGCTCCGGCGCGCAAAGTGTGCGCGATTGATCAAATCTGTCAGCAGTTGCCCCGAGCCAACTGCGTGTCCCTCGTGATGGCAGGAACTTTAGTCTTCCCCGGCGAAGACTGTCGCGATCGGTGTCAGCCGGCCTTCGCGCCAACGCCGTGCAGGCGTCGACCGGAAGCACCGCGGCGCGTCATCAACGCAGTCGTGACGTGCGGCAGGCAGATCGCCGAACGGGCTCGCCACCGCAGCGCGCCCTTTCGGCGCCGGCACGTGCCGCATCTCGAGGATCGCCGGCGCCCTGTTCTGCGCGTTCGATGTCTTCCTCACCCTGTTGGGCAGAAGTAATCGAGGCTTCCGCGCGGCCGTCGGCCATCTCGCCCGCGCGCGGCATGTCGACTTGTGCCACGTCGCGCCGCGCGTCGCGTGCGTCAAGCGGCCTGACGCAGCCGAGACCGACGGTTGACCCGTCCGAATGTTCAAGAAGCCCGCGGAGGGCAGGGCTCGGCGAGGTCGCCGGCGTTCAGCAGGACCAGAAGTGCAGCGGAGCCGTAGGAGTTGTCAGAACTGCACGGCTCGCTAATGTTTTCATAAGTCGAAACGATTTACGTCAATCGAAGGGCTGCAGTCCGATCTCTCACCTGAGAGCGGCACTTTATCCGGGGATTCGCCGTGACCATGGCGGCCCTTTCCTTGCGCTGGCTTATGGCCTCCGGCCCCAACGGCTGACAGATGAGTCGGGAAAGGAGAGCTTCGAATGAGCACGAGTGCCCCCGGGTGATGCGCCTGCCGGCGTGCGCATGTGTTCTCTGTGGTGCGGTCGATCTTGGCAGTGCACCACAGCCGGCCCCCCCCAGGGCCATCACGCGCCCACAGAATCCACGCTCTCGGAAGGCCAATCGACTTCATTGAAAACGCGTCAGGCTCGATCCGGGGCCGGGCGCGGACGTGCCGCTGGCCCCCCAGCAACTTCGGCTACTTCTGTCGGCAACGCTCCTTCGAGGTGGCAGAGCCGCGCGACGCGCTTTCATCGGGCGGACGTCACGCCCGATGTTCAACAGGAATCGTCCATCCGGAACGACGGGCGAGATCCAAGCGGCGGCCGTACTTGTGAAATGAGACGCGAATGAATGTTCGGGTGAATGTGCTGATAATTTCGGGTTCGATGGGTGCAGGGAAGACGACCGTCCTGGGCGAGGTGTCAGACATCCTGACGATGTCCGGCATCCCGCACGCGGCAGTCGATCTGGACGCGCTGGGCATGGCAAGTCTTCCCGCTGGCGCTCCCGACGATCTCATGTTCCGTAATCTCGCGGCTGTCTGGAAGAACTATGCGTCAGCCGGTCTGACACGACTCTTGATCGCGCGTGCTGTCGAGAGCGTGGCGGAGCTGGAGCAGATCCGGGCCGCCGTGCCCGGTTCCCGGGTTGTCGTGTGTCGCCTGAGGTCCGCGCTGGATACGATGCGACAGCGCGTCCGGTTGCGCGAGCCTGGGATGCATCAGCGCAGCTATGTCGCCCGAGTCGCAGAGCTCGACACGATCCTCGATTCCGCCGCTCTCGACACCTACTCGATCTCGAACGATTCCTGTTCCGTCACTGACGTAGCGCGGAGGCTGCTCGCGCGGGGAGCGTGGTTCTAGCCCGTCGAACTCATTTCGGGGCCGCCCCTTGGAGCAGAGCCATGCGGCGGCAGCTCAGTTGTGAACGTCAGGACCGGCCGTCCGCCCGCCGAGACTAAACGATCGCGAGAGCCGCAACCGGGACCCGGGGGAGGTCGACCGTGAAGACGCAACCCACATTCGGGAGGTTGCGCGCATAGATCCGGCCATGGTTCGCTTCGGTGGCCCACCGGCTGAAGGCGAGGCCGAGGCCGAGGCCGGTTCGATTGGCGCTTCGCTGCTCGAACGGGCGGAACAGTTTGTTGACCTCTCCACTCGGGAGACCGCCGCATTGATCCTGGATCTCGAACAGTACCCGTTGAGTGCTGGCGCCGACCCGCAGTGTGACCGTGGTCCGATGTCGGGTGAACTTGAAGGCGTTCTGCAGTAGATTCATCACGACTGCACCGAGGACCTGCCGGTCGGCTTCGATCGTCACTCCGTCCTCGCCTGGCATCACCACGTTGAGCGTGACATCCTGGGCATGTGCCGTCAGTGTGGCGGCCGGCGCGAGCTCCTCGACGAACGCGGACACGAGAAATCGCTCTCGATTCTGAACGCCTTCCGTCAGCCGGACCTCGGCGAGCGAACGAGCAATGAGATCGCGGGCTCCTGCAAGGCTCCGGTGGAGCACCGTCCCGGTGCTCCCGGCGATTCCAACGTTCCCCGACTTGATCACCTCGAACGCGATCATCGCGGTATGGATCAGGTTGCGCAATTCATGAGCAAGGAATCCGAGCCGTTCGTTGTCGCGAGTGGCTTTTCCCTCCATGTCGAACCGGCTTCGTTCGCGCCCGTATTGAGTGACAGCGCCCGCGATCGCATTGTCAAGGCATCCGTTCAGCACACGAAAGTCATCCGCGCTGATGGGCGCGCCTGTTTCCATTGCCAGCTCGGTGATGGACTGACAAACGTCGCCATAGTCGTACACGACCTGTGACACGGTGAACCCCTGACGCAGAAGGTCGTGCCCGTGCAGGACGGCGCTGCCGACAATCTCCGGGCTTGCCGAGACTCCGAGGCGCAGCGCGGCGACCAGTTGTTCCAGGAACAGAGGTACTCCGTGATTGATCTCCGCTTCGGTTGGCGGTGGAACCGCCCTCGTGGCCACCTTCGCCCTGCACCGTTCAATGATCTCTTCCCGGTGTATGGCGACGAACTCATGCAGCATGAAGAGCCTCGACCGCGATCGTAGGCCGGAGCTCGGCGGCAGGCTGTCCCAAACAGCACAATCCAGATAACCACCTCGTCCGCGCCGACACGCAACACGCGGCTACACGCCGTTACACGCGGTTCAGGCGCCGCGCGCGACGTCCGTCCACCTGCAACGCCGCGGTTGCTTGTGGCGTTCACCGTAATCCAGTATGGCAACCGCGAAGTTGCATGTTCCTTGAACCGATCGGATCGAGAAGAAGATCTGCTGCGCGCGCCGCGAGGCGCGACAGGTGCGGGGTCGACGAGCTCAGCAATTCGGAAGAATGTGTCGTCGAGGATGAATGTGTCGTTGAGACCGACATTGATCGGAGTATCCTGTCATCCGGGGGGCTCAGAAGTGGACATGAGAGACCGGATGACAGGCATCGAAACGAATCTCGATGACGTGCAATCGGGGGTGGATGCGGGTTCGCGCGAGGCGGGCCATATTCAGAAGACCGCGGCGAGCATCGACCGGCTCCGGCTCCAGCGGCTCGACAGCGCCGACCTCATTGGCACGCTGATACACCAGGTCAAAGAGCTACAGGTTTGTGTGCGGGATCAGCGAGCAGCGATGCACGAGCTTCGGCACGCGGTGGTTGGACTCCGCGACGAGCTGACGCGGTCGAGTGCCGCGGTCAGGCCGCCGCCCGTCAACGCCGCCGACCGTCAGCGACGGTGAGTCCATGACGTCCCCGGAGTCGCTCCGTACGGCCAACCTTCGACATCGTGAAACAGGCTCCGGGCGGCGGCGCCGCACACCCGAGATGGTCGGTCGCTGTCTGGTGTGTGGTCACGCTGCGATCGACGCTCACGTCGATGGTCGGTTGGTGACGACGTCTTGTGCCGCCTGCCTGGCCGTTCTGGTCATCGAGTTCGACCCGCCCGATCAACCCTGGTTACGCGCGCGCATCGAACGGATCGACGAGTCGGAGTGAGACTCCGCGTGCATTGAACGCGGGGCGCGTTCATGAAGTCGGACGAAGCTTTCGCGTACGATCGCGATAGACGAACGCGCCGCACGTCCGGCACTCGAAATAATCCCATCGCTCGAGCGGCTTGACGCCGCCGATGACCGTCCGTCGGTATACGAGCGGACAATCGCAGGTTGGACACAGAAGTCCTGGCGGTGCCGTTTCGGGCGTCGATGTCACCACGGGGGGCCGCCCGGTTCGCTTCGCAGGCTTGTGGACCTCGGGTGTGCCGGGCGATACCGAATCGGCGGACGGCTCGGTCGCGATCTGCGTAGCTCGATTGAGTGTTCGCACCGCGTTACACCTTCTTAGGGGCGTCTCCACTCCTGACGGCGCGCAAATCCCGCTCGGCCCGCAGCCAGTCGTCGAGGTCCGCACCCGGTTCGCTGCCGCGCGCCTCGTATAGTTCGTACGCGCGCCGCGCCACGTCGCCGGCAGTCGGAACGGTGCCTGGCAGCGCTTTATCAGATGCTCGCCGTCGATCGACGTCAGGGTGTCGTGCCATGTTGCGTCCCCCTGTAGTGGTCTTTATTAATTGCCTTCGCCGTCATTGCATCTCGGGTTCTGACAGACCCACGCGGCTACGTACTCGAGGCGATCGCTTCCGTTGTGCGGCTCTGTTCCGGTCCGCACTGATCGAGTCGCCACGTTCAAGACCGGGCGCCTGGTGAGGGTCAGCGTCCCGCGACAGTGCGGGCATCGGCGCATGTCTCCCTCAGCGGCGGGCGGATGCGTGCTCATAGCCGGGACCTCGACCAAGGTGTTCTCGAAGCGCGTCTGCGAGATGCTCCGGCAGACATGGCTTCACCAATAGCGCGGCGCAACCCTCGCGGTCGGCGCGTTCGCGCACCGACGGCTCCGCATGGCCAGTGAGCACGACAATTGGAATGTCCCGCGTTCGCGGGTCGCGTTTCAGGTCTTCGACGACATGCCAATCATCGAGGCGTGAGTGCGAGATCTCGGTCACGATGATGTCTGGATGCGTTTCCCACGCACGTCGAAAGGCGAGCACCCCGTCATCGACGGTCACCGTCTCGAACCCGAAGGAGGGGAGCGCGACAGCGTACAGGTCGCACGTGTCGTCGTGGCCATCTACGATGAGCACGAGCGGTCGCGCGGGAGGCGTGCGCGGGCGACGGCGTTCCATGGGCTCGGGCCTTACCCGACAGATCGCTCGAAGAAACTACAAATCTATTGCCGCGACCGGCACAGCGTCTGTCGGGTTTCGAACAGACGGGGGCGGAAACCGTGATAGCCTTGCGGCTGGTTTAGGGACTACCGCCTGCCTCGTCCTGAATATAGGGCAGAGCTTGGTGAGCGACAGCCTCGAAGGACACCGTCGCGTTGACGGAAAGGGGTTTGTCATCATGGCCAAGCGCCGGACGACCAGGGTACGCTCGACGAATCGCCAGTCGCTGTTCGCCTCGAATCGCCCGCCCCCCGAGGTGGTCCAGAATCGTCTTCTCGCCGCTCTTCCCAGAGCCGACCGCGACAGCCTCGTGCCCACCCTGGAGATCGTACCGCTCAAGCTCAAAGAACTGTTGCACAAACCAGGCGAACACATTCAACACGTCTATTTTCCTGGCGGCGGATTTCTCTCGATCGTCACCGTGCTCGAAGACGGCGGCATGGTGGAAGTTGCGACCGTCGGGCGGGAAGGCATGGTCGGCGTGACGGCGGCGCTCGATGGCAGTCCGGTGTCCTCGGCGACGATGGTACAGGGCGAGACCGACATCTGCTACCGCATGACGGCAGATGCGTTTCGGCACGAGATGGGTCGGCGCGGGGCGTTCTACGAGCTGCTCACCCGTTACTCGCAGGCGCTCGTCGGCTTCATCATGCAGTCGACCGCCTGCAATGCCGTGCACTCCGTCGAGCAGCGGCTCGCGCGGTGGCTGTTGATGGCGCAGGACCGGATGGGGGGTGACGCATTCCCGCTGACGCAGGAATTCGTCGCCATGATGCTCGGCGCGACCCGGCCGACCGTGACGGTCGTTGCCGGAACCTTGCAGAGGGCCGGGCTGATCACGTATCACCGCGGTCACGTCACGATTCTGGACCGGGAGAAGCTCGAATCCGCCTCGTGCGAGTGTTACCGCGCCGCGACGGATCTGCTGCAAGCCGTGACGTCGCCCCGATCGCGTGCGCCGGGTGCGGCGAGATCCGCCTGAGCGCCCGCGGCCCCGCCGGCGCCGCCTGCCAAGCGCGCGGCGTTTCCCCGCCGCAGTGGGCGACATTCGTCCACCTGCAACTCTCCGGTTGCCTGTCAGGTTCATCCTGATCTAGTATGGCAACCTGGAGGTTGCACATGCCTGCGTTGAACACCGACCGGATCGAGAAGAAGATTCTGCTGCGCGCGCCCCGATCGCGCGTGTGGCGCGCCCTGACCGATCCCCGGGAATTCGGCCAGTGGTTCGGCGTCCGGTTGACCGGCGCCTTCCTGCCGGGCGCTCGCCTGCGGGGACCGGTCACGATCAAGGGCTACGAGCACGTCACCCTGGATCTGACGATCGACAAGATGGAGCCCGAGCGGACGTTCTCGTGGCGATGGCACCCGGCCGCCATCGAGCCGGGCGCGGACTACACCAGCGAGCCGACGACGCTCGTTGTCTTCGAGCTGGATGAGGTCGAGGGCGGCACGGTGCTCACCGTCGTGGAGTCCGGCTTCGACGGGATCCCGATCGCACGCCAGGCAGAGGCGTTCCGGCGTAACGAGGGAGGGTGGACGGCGCAGATGGAATCGATCACGCGCTATGTCAGCCCGACGCCGTAGGGTCGCGGCGAAGGCGCTGCCCGTCAGGGGCTCGGCGAGGCTCTTCGCCGCGCTCGGCGATGAGACGCGTCTGCACATCGTCGCCCGGCTGTCGGCGGGAGAATCGCTGTCGATCGCGCGTCTCACGGCCGGCACCGGCGTCACGCGGCAGGCTGTGACGAAGCATCTGCGGGTGCTCTCGGGCGCCGGTCTCGTGCGGGATCGCCGCGTGGGCCGGGAGCGAGTCTGGGATCTCAAACGGGCACCACTCGAGGCGGCGCGCCGGAGCCTGGAGCGTATCTCGGCGGAATGGGACGAGGCCCTGGGTCAGTTGCAGAAGCTGGTGGAGCGTTAGTGAAAAGGCTGGGTGTCGTGTTTCGCCAGGCGCCGACGAAAGCGGGACCGGTCACCCTCGCGGTATTCGACGATACATGCGGCAACCTCATTCAGCTCGCACAGCGCTAGGGCCGTTGCACAACGCCGTGCGAGAAGGCTTCGGCTTTCGCTGACGCGACGGCTGACCGCCGAAGCCCTTTGGCTGAGGCTGGTCAGCCGAGCGAACGACGCTCGCCTGCAGGCGTCGCGCTGCGCGAATGTGCACAAACGCGCCAGCGCCGCGCACCCGCCCTGATCGCTCCACGCGCGATGCGGATAGGATGTCACGATGCAGTGCCCCGGGTGCGCCGCCCCGATGACGGCGCTCACGCTGGACGGCCATCTTGGCACGAAGGTCGAGCTCGATCTGTGCGCGGCGTGCCAGGTGATCTGGTTCGATCATCTGGAAAGCCTCCGCCTGTCGCCGGGCGCCACGCTGTCGCTGTTTCGGACGATCGGCGAGCGCAAGCAATCGTCGCCCCCGCCGTTGAAAGACCCGCTGAAGTGCCCGCGCTGCCAGCTGAGGCTGCTGCTCACCAACGATCGGCAGCGCAACACGCCGTTTCGGTACCGGCGGTGTGCCCGCGAGCACGGCCGGCTCATCACGTTCTTCGACTTCCTCCGCGAGAAGGATTTCGTGCGGCCGCTTTCTCCGCAGCAACTGACCGAGCTGCGCGCGAACGTGCAGATGGTCAACTGCTCCAACTGCGGCGCGCCCGTCGATCTGGCGCACGCATCGGCGTGCGCGCACTGCAGAACGCCGCTGTCGATGCTCGATCTGAATCAGATAGAGGCGATGGCTGCGCACCTGCGCCGCGCGGACGAGGCGTCACGAACGTTCGATCCGCTGCTGCCGGAGCGCACGCAGCGCCAGAAAGAGGAGGCGGTCGACGCGCTGTTCGCAGCACTGCGCGCGGAAGGCGCCGGGGTCAACCTGGCTTCCTCCGGCCTGGTCGAGATGGGCCTGCGGCTGATCGCGACCTGGTTCACTTAGACTGCGTGAGATACAGCACGATGAGCGCGGCGATGATCAGGAGCACGATCTTGATCCAGCTCCACGGACGCTCGCCGGCCATCGTGCCTGTCACGCCGTTGGCAGCCACCTGATACACCGTGCGGCCGTACGTGTACGTCAGCAGCCACACCGGCACGAGGATGTGTTTGAAGCTCTGATCGGAGTACGCCGAGTCGACCTGCAGGTTCCGATGCGTGTCGCCCGGGACATCGGCGGCGCACAACTGGCCCACCTGGGCCTCCATGGCGTCGCGCGATCGCGCGGCGGCGCTGACGAGGTCGATCTGATAGCGCTCGACGGTCCACCCCGCAAGGTAGCCGGGATCGTACGGAATGAGCGTGTTGGTGGGAAAGGGTTCGATCTTTCGCAGCAGTCCCGCTGACACACCCGTCGATGCCGGCACCAGCTCGTCGTCGAACAGGTGATCGAGCGCGCCCGACGCGGGTGACCAGTGAACGCGTTGAACGCGCTTGCCGTTGACGGTCTCGTAGTAGTACTTGCCGGCCTCCGCGCTCCACGAGGCGTGCACCTTCGCGTCGAACGTCCAGTACGGCAGGTAGATCCCGCGGACGGTGTCGGTGAGCGCGCGCTTATTCAGGTTGTTGGGCGCGAGCCACTGCCGGCCGTACCACGCACGCACCAGATCGCGGGCGCGCGATTCGTCGACCGCGAACGGCAGCAGCGACTCGGGGCTGAACGCGTCCTTGACCTGCTCGTAGGGGACGAGCTGCGCCGAGCCACAGAACTCGCAGCGCTGGCCCACGCGCTCGGGGTCGAATACCGAGATCGCCTGGCAGTTCTGGCACTTGACGGACACCTTGGCGGCCAGCCAGCCGCGCTTCGAGTCCGGGATCCCTCGAAGCATCGACACGAGATCGTGCTCGACGATCACCGTGGCGGCGCCGCGCGTCTGCAGCGTCGCCGGCGATTCGGTGCCGCAGAAGGGGCAGACGAGCGCCTGTTTCGCCGGATTCCAGTTCGCCTCGGCGCCGCACGCCGGGCACGCGTATTTTTCCCGCGCGGTCGCGGACGGCCCGGTGCTATCCAAGGAACTCCCGGAGCGCCGCCCTCGTGATCCGCCACTGCGTGCCGATCTTCCGGCCCTTCAGGTCGCCCGCCTCGAGGCTCGCGATGACATCGGCCTCCGAGACGCCGAGCGCCTTCGCGGCTTCAGGCGGACCGAGAAGCTCCGGCAATGCGCCGCCGGCCGCCGCGGGCGCTGCGGCGGGCGCTGTGGCCTGCGCCGCGATGCCCCCGGGTTGATTCAGCATCTGCTGTGCGATGGACGCACCCACGGCAAGCTCCGCGCCGAGACCGCCCACGCCTGTCCCGCCTTTCTCGAGCCCCTGCGCCATCTGGTATTTGACGTAGTCGTTCAGGTTCCCGACCGCCGCCATGCTCGACCGCTTGTCGATCGCCGCTTCGACTTCGGCCGGCACCGACACGTTCTCGAGGATGAAGCTGGGCATCTCGATGCCGTATTTCTCCCTGAGCACGGGATTGATCAGCGGCAGCAACGCGTCGCCGAGCTCCGTATACCGCATGGCGACGTCGAGCGCGGGCACCTTGCTGCTCGCCAGCGCGTCGCTGAAGACGCTGACGATGCGCGAGCGCATCGCGTCCGCGAACTCGTCGAGCCGGAAATGCTGATCGGTGCCGGCGACTTCCTTGAGGAATCTCTGCGGCTCGACGATGCGGAAATCAAAGGTTCCGAACGCACGCAGCCTGACGATGCCGAAGTCCGCGTCGCGCATCATGACCGGATTCGACGTGCCCCACTTGTTGCCCGTGAAGATCCGCGTGATGACGTAGTACACGTCGGCCTTGAACGGTGTCTCGAAGCCGTACTTCCACCCCTTGAGCGTCGTGAGGACGGGAATGTTGTCGGTCGTCAGGGTGTGCTTGCCGGGCGCGAACAGATCGCCGAACTGCCCGAGGTACACGAATTGCGCCACCTGCGACTCGCGAACGATGAGCTGTGCGCCCCTTTTGATCTCCTTGTCATCGTCTGGAAACCGGTACGACAGCGTGTCTCTCGAGTCATCCGTCCATTCGATGATCTCGATCAGCTCGCCCTTGATGAAGTCCATCAATCCCATATGCGCCTCTCCAGATCCAACAGCTTAACAGTCCGTGGTGCCAGGTGAACATCCGCATGAATAAGGGGTCGACTCACAGTCGGTGTCGCTCGAGCAAGTGGGATTCGGCGGCGAGGGCGCGGACGACCGCATCGACGTCGCCTTCCGTGTTGTACGCATGGAATGAAACGCGCAGACCGTTACCCCGGCACGACGCGGTGATGCCATGCCCGGCCAGTTTCAGTACGAGCGCGGGTCCGTCGACACTTTGAACGACGACGAGCGGGCCGCGGCACGCTGGCGCCACCGGCGTTCGTACAACGAATCCTGCGTCGCGCGCGGCGCACGCGTAGCGGGCGGTCAGGTGGTCGATCTGCCGGCCCACTTCGTCGCACCCCACCCGGTCCAGCAACTCCAGCGCGGCGAGGGCCGCGTAGGCGTTCGGCACGGGTGGCGTCCCGCTTTCGAATCGATTGGCGCCTGGAGGCCAGTCGAGCTCGTCGATCCGAAACGCAAACGGATTGACGCGGCCGAACCAGCCGGTCACGGTCGGCTCGAGCCGTTCGATGAGATCCCGTCGCACGTAGAGGAATCCAATCCCGGCCGCCGCGAGCAGGTACTTCAGGCACCCGGTGACCATGAAATCGACGTCGAGGGCGTGCACGTCGATCGGACCGGAGCCCGTCCGCTGGTAATCGTCGAGGAAGACGTACGCGCCACGAGCGTGAGCCAGCCCCACCAGGCCGGCGATGTCGGTCTTGTGGCCGTTCCGAAAGCACACGTGCGTGGCGGGAACAATCAGCGTGTGTTCGTCGATCACAACGTCGTACGCCTCGAGCGGCAGCGTGTCGGGAGATGCCGACGGAGCACGGGCCCGGCGGATGGAGGCGCCGCGGCGCTCCTGCGCGAGCCACACCTGCGCCATGGTCGGGAACTCGAAATCGCCGATGACGACGTGCGACCGCGATCCGGCGAAGCCGAGCGCGCTCGCGATCGCGTTGATCCCTGCCGATGCGCTCGGCATGACGGCGATCTCGTCGACGTCGGCGCCAATCGACGCGGCGAACCGCGCGCGCAGGTGCTCGACCTGTTCCACCCACATCTCCCACGGCGAGCCGCTCCCGTGCCACGTATCGAGGTACGCCCGCATCGCCTCCTCGACATCCGTCGACAGCGCTCCCTGGGAGCAACTGTTGACGTAGATGCGTCTCCTGAAGATCGGGAAGCGCGCGCGGAATTCGTCAAGATTCATCGGGGGTATCGACCACTTCGCGCAGCGCCGCGCCAAATTGGGCGATCTCGGCGGCTGTGTTGTAGTGGACCAGCGAAGCGCGCACGGCGCCAGCCGGGAGCAGACCCAGCCGCGCCATCAACCGCGGCGAGTACATGTGGCCACTCCGGACGCCGACGTCGCGCGACGCCAGTCCCGCGGCGACGGTCGACGCTCGGTGCCCCGCCACGCTGAAGCACAGGGTCGGGACGCGTTCGTGCAGATGGTCACGATCGGTGACGCCGTGCACGGTCACGCCGGGAATGCTCGCAACTTCATCGAGCAGCCTCTTCGACAACGCTCGTTCGTACTCCGCGATCGTGTGCATCGCCAGGCGGACCGTTTCCGCGCGCGATGCCGCTGCGCCGACACGTGGGTCGGGCCCCACGTGGTCCCGCGCGGGGCCGACATTCGCGTCGGCCCCGGCGTAGTTCGGATCGCTCGAGCGACCCCGCGTGTCCGCCCCGGGATGGGCCAGGAAATCGCGCCCGAGATCCTCGAGGTACGCAACGGCGGCTGCCATGCCCGCGACGCTCTCGTATGCGTAGGTGCCTGCTTCGAGCTTGTCCGGAGTGACGTCGGGGATGAAATCCTCCCGAAAGATCGGGAGATGATTGATCGCCTCGCGGCGACACCACGCGAAGCCCATATGCGGTGCGAAGACCTTGTATCCCGAACAGACCAGGTAGTCACAGTCGAGTGCCCGCACATCGATCGACCCGTGCGGGGCATAGTGCACCGCATCCAGAAAGGCCTCGGCGCCCACTTCGTGCGCGCGCCGCGCCACATCAGCGACGTCGACGAGGCTGCCGGTGGCGTTCGATGCCATCGTGCAGGCCACGAGCCTCGTGCGCTCGGTCAGCAGCGGCTCGAGATCGGCGGCGTGCAATCGCGCGCCATCGTCTCCAACACGCGCACGCCACCAGACGATGCGGGCGCCGACGCGCTCCAGCGCCAGCCACGTGGCGACATTCGCCTCGTGATCGAGATCGCTGACGATGATCTCCGGCCGCGACTCGAGCGTCTGGCCGACAGCGAGGCTGATCGCCCGGATGAACGACGTCGCGTTGAGGCCGAACGCAATCTCATCCGCGCTGCGCGCGTTGACGAACGCCGCGACGCTCTCCCGCGCGCGCCCGATTATCGCGTCGACTTCGCGCGAGTGTCTGTACGGTCCGCCACGCTGCACGTTGCGTGCGAGCAGATGGTCGGTCACCGCCTCGAGCACGGTCGCCGGAATCTGCGCGCCCGCGGCGTTGTCGAAGAACAGGAAGCGGCCCGCTCGCTCGAGCGCCGGAAATCGCCGGCGCACGTCGTCGACGGGAAACGAGGTGGCGGGGGAGCCTTGCTCCGACGGGGACTGACGCGTTCGCGCCTTGGCGTCTTCGGCGCCTCGGCGTGCCTCGCCCAGGCTCGGTGTCTTCGCAGTCGCGCGGAGGCGGGAGGGCTGGTCAGGCATGGGCGTCGCGGCGCGTGCGCGCGTACACAATGGACATCAGCGCCAGAAACGGCAGAAAGGACACCACGCTGTACTGCAGGCCGTCCACGAAAAACGTCGTGGCCGCAATCGCCACGAGCGAGACGATGCCGAACCACGCGGCGGCGCGATGAGCGGGCATCCTGATGGGAAGCCGCGCGAGCTGATCCGGCGTGAGCGCCTTTCGGAAGCGCAGATAGGTGACCAGGATGACAATCCAGATGAAGAACATTCCGGCCACCGCAGTGCCGTAGAGCGTGAGGAACGCATTGGCCGGCGCGAGAATCGCGAGCAGGATCGCCGCGCCGACACCTGCGCTGGCTGTCGTGACGGCGCGGAGCGGCACGCCGGTGGCGCTCACGACCGCCAGCGATCGCGGCGCGTAGCCGGACCGCGCCAGCGACAACAGCATCCGCGCCGTCATGTAGAGATTCGAATTCGCGCTCGAGACCGCTGCTGAAATCACCACCAGGTTCATCGCGCCGGCGGCATACGGGATACCGACCGCGGCGAATGCGCGCACGAAGGGACTGCCCGTGAGGCCGCCACCCCCTTCGGCCAGCTGATTCCACGGGGTCATCATCAGCATCACCGTGATGGCGAGCACGTAGAAGAGGATGAGACGCAACACCATCGTCCGCATGGCGCGCGGGATTGACGTTTCGGGATGCTCGGCTTCGCCGGCCGTCACCGCGATCCCTTCAATGCCCATGTAGCTGGTGATGACCAGCGTCAGCGCCAGCCAGACGCCTCGCCACCCGTTCGGCAGAAATCCGCCGGGAGCCGCGACGAGGTTGTGGAATCCGGCTGCGGGCCGGGGCCCGAGGCCAGTCACCAGCACGAGGCCCGCCGCGATGAACGTCAGAATCGCGAGCACCTTGATCAAGGCAAACCAGTATTCGAGCTCGCCGAACACACCGACCTGCGCGGTGTTGACTGCGAGCAGCGCGGCCGCCAACCCGACGACCCAGAGCCACGGCGGAACGCCGGGAAACCAGAACGAGAAGTAGATGGCGACCGCTGTTACTTCGGCGCCGATCGCAAGGATCTGGACGAAGGCATACGTCGCACGCAGGACGAACCCGAACCACGGCGACAGGTACCGATCCGCGAACACGCCAAACGACCCGGCCACCGGGTGGACCACAGCCATTTCGGCGAGCGCGTAGCCCATGACGAGCGCGATCAGCGCGCCGATCGCGTAGGTCACGATCACACCCGGCCCGGCCAGCCTGATTGTGACGGTGCTGCCGAGGAACAGGCCGACGCCGATCGCGCCGCCAATCGCCATCATGGCGATCTGGCGCGGGACCAGCTTTCGTCTCAGGCCCTCTTCCGTCGCGAGCATACGCTGCCTGACCCTTCGGCGCCGCGGGCCGCGCGAATTCCATGACCTCGATGAGCTCCTGAATCGCGTCAGTTCACTGCGAAGCAGTAGATGCGCCCCGCGCCGCCGCGTGGCGCGGTGTTCGAGCAGTTCAGGTTCGAGTGCGCCGAGTTCCACGACGACAACGTACCGGACGTATCGCCGTTCGGTCCCAGCCCGTCCGAGTGACCGACCTGCCCCTGCATGGTCGTCGATGCGGACGTCCAGTCGCCGCAGGTCACTCCGGTCAGCAGTGTCCCATCAGCCGCCGACCCTGTCATGATGTCGTGTTCGACCGGCGACGGCGATCCGGACCACTGACCGTTGATCGGTTGGGCCTTTTCATCGATGAACAGCGTCGAGTCTCCCCTGCGCGCGTGGAGATCGGCCAGATTGTTTGCGACCAGAGCGCCCTTCGCGTTGTACCACGGGCCGTTGCCGATGCGACTGCGCGCATCGGCCGGCCGATTCCCGTTGTCGGCGTCCCGCTCGACGCTGAGGTAGGATCGCCAGGTCCTGGTGCCGGCGCCGGCCGCAGCTGCCAGGCTCTGACAGAGAGCGTCGGCGCCGCGCAGGCCGCCGATGTTGCCCGTCGTGCTCCGGGCGCTCGTGACGAAGAAACTGAGACTGGGACCGCTCTGGGTTGGAGCGGCGGTGTTGCTTTTGGCGCAGGCAGCCGCGAACGTTGAGGCGAGTGCGAGCACGACAATGCGAGACATCATCAAATCCCCCTTTTCTGAGACGAGAACGTCACATCCCCTACATGCAACCGCGACAACATGAAGCTTCACGACATTCACGAAGAAAACCACTGGCTCTCTTCGTCGTGTTGCCTCGTGTTCTTCGGGCCCTCGTGGTCCCGGCTCGCGTCAGTTCAGCGCGGCAGCGCGAACACGACGATCGTCGGCGCGCCCGGATTTCTGTCCACCCAGAAGTTCGACGGGCTTCCCGAGGCCACGGCGATGTACTGTCTGCCGCCCGTGGCATAGGTGACAATGCCGCCGCCGATCGGGCCGCCCGTGTTGAACCGGTACAACACGTCGCCGCTCCGCGCATCGAACACGACGAAGTCGCCGGTGAGCTCGCCGGTGAGCAGCAGGTTGCCGGCCGTGGTGGTGACCGCCGCCACCATCGGGCGCGACGATCGGTACTTCCATTTCACGGCGCCGGTCGAGGCGTCGGCGGCGGTGACCCATCCTTGCGCCTTCGCCGGCGGGTCGAGGTCGGTTCGGCCGCCCATGTACAGCTTCCCGGGAATGTACCGGACCTGTTCAAAGGACGAGAACGTGGCACACCAGTCCACCGCCGGGACAAAGAGCGTGTTCGTGCCGGGATTGTACGCGGGCCCGTTCCATTGCGTGCCGCCGAGCACGCCGGGGCACGCACGCAGGGGCGTCGTGATCACCGGCGTCTCCGCGTTCTCGCGCGTCGTCACGGGTGTTTCGTACAGCACACGATGGGTGTCGCGGTCCAGCGCGCGCAGCACGCCGTCCTTGCCCGCCGTCGCCACGAGCCGTCGCGTGGTGCCGTTGACCATCGCGCTGAACATCGGCGTGGCATGGTTGACATCCCAGTCGTGCGAGTCGTTGGGCACGAGCTGACGATGCCATCGCAGCTTCCCGGTGCGTGCGTCGAGGACGATGATCGAGTTGGTGTAGAGGTTGTCACCCTGCCTGAGGTGAACGGGCAGATCGGGCGCGGGGTTGGTGACCGCGACATGCAGATCGCCGTTCTCGACGTCGAGGGCGAACGCCGTCCATACCGCACCGCCACCCATCGGAATGCCTTTCGGATTCTTCCACGTCTCGTACCCCGGCTCGCCCGGTTTGGGCACGGTGTTGAACCGCCACACCGGCGATCCGTCGGAGACACGGAACGCTCCCACCCAGCCCTGGACGTTGTTCTCGCTGCCGGCCGGCCCGATGAGCACGAGGTCCTCGAAGATCATCGGCGCCATCGTGAACGTCTCGCCTTCGGCCGGCTTGGCCACCTGACGCGCCCACAACAGCGTGCCCGTGTCGGCGTTCAGCGCGAGCAGGTAGCCGTCCGGCGTCCCACGAATCACCCGGCCATCCTTGAGCGCGACGCCGCGATTGCGTTGAAATCCGAGGTCGTCACGCGATGTCCATACATGCCGCCATTTGACGCGGCACGTCGCCGAGTCGAGCGCGATGGTGCTCGTCATCGTCGTGACGTACATCGTGCCGTTGTAGATGATCGGCCCGGTTTGGAAGTTATCGCGCTCGCCGACCTGGAACATGCACGCCGGCACGAGACGCGCGGCCGTCGTCGTGTTGATCTCCTGAAGCGGCGAGAACCGGGTCCCGCTGTAATCGTGGGCATTGAACAGCCAGTCTGTCGAGCGTGCCGACGCGTTCAGCGTGGCCTGGTCGGGGCCGCTGGTTGCCGGCGCGGCGCCCGCGGCGCCTGGAATGAAGGCCGGCGGAGCCGGACGCGCAGGCGCGCGCGCGCCCGCGGCCTGAAGGTGTTCGAGCTCCAGCTGCGCGGACTCTGCCGTCAAAGGCGAGGGACCTGGAGGAAAGCCGTTCGCCTTCAGGATGTATGCGAACACCGCAGCGTGATCCTGCGCCGACAGCGAGCTGGACGCGCTGGGCGGCATGGTCGTCCGCATGATGAAGAAGAGGTCAGCGAGCGTGACGCGCGGGTCGCCCCAGCTCGCCTCGAATCTGGGGCCGGTCAGCGACGGCGCGGTCGTGCCCGTGAGTGAGGCGCCGTGACACGACGCGCACGACTGGCGGTACACCGCTTCGCCGCTGGTGGCTTGCGCGTCAGTGAAGAGCGCGGCTCGCGCCGCCGGGCTCGGGGGACTGGTTGGCTGACCGGCGCCGGCCGGGGCCGGCGTGCAGATGCCGAAGGCAATCGCGAAACCGAGCGCGACCCGGATGACCAGGCTGGAGTATTTCTGGATCATGGCGGGGAAGCATACCCTACTGTCCCGTCCCCGTGGATCGTGGTATGAGTCCCGGAGCGCGGCGCCCGGATGGCAAGGCGCGATGACCGAGAATACCGGGCGTTACGGGTCCCCATCGCGGCAGCCGCGTCGGGGTGGAGGAGCGA